>Ga0208828_1000991_pt1 | contig 11518 bp, 12 predicted proteins | sample Kivu_160m_FD_185487 | JGI IMG/M metagenome (GOLD analysis project Ga0208828, IMG submission 185487) | Freshwater microbial communities from Lake Kivu, Western Province, Rwanda to study Microbial Dark Matter (Phase II) - Kivu_160m (SPAdes)... | ecosystem: Environmental > Aquatic > Freshwater >... | reverse complement strand
GGAATGTCGAGCTCACTGGATGGTGCCAGAATTCTTGTTTTGTGATAGCAATTGCCTCGCAGCCCTCCGGAATTGGCCTCTTCCTTACCTCGATTGCTGCCGGATAACTATGTGTACCGTGTCCTTTAGAAAGTTCGTGCAGCAGGTAGCTGAGGATGCCGTTATCCGGGGCAATAAAAAGTGCTGACGGTGTTTTCAATATGATTGCCCTGCGGTGACTGCCTACTCCCGGGTCAACCACTGCTACGTGAATGGTCCCCTCGGGGAAATAGCGCCAGGCAGTATGCAAGATAAAGGAGGCTTGCCTGACAGACTGTGGTTCGATTGCGTGGGAAATATCTATGATCGCGGCCTGCGGGTTGATACCAAGGATCACACCTTTCATACTGGCGACATAATTATCGCCTGTGCCGAAATCGGTCGTCAGCGTGATGACCCGAGCCATGTTATCCTAATAGATATCAGGAAGAGCTGACCCTGACTATGACTATAGAGAGTACTATGAATATGACGGCGAGGACTATGGTCACCTGGAACAGCGTTTTTTCAACGCCGCGCCTTGTCCTGTAGACGCCATCTGCCTGCCCGAAGATACCGCCAAGGCCGCCGCCCTTGACCTGCAGGGCAAGTACGGCAATAAGCGCAACAGCAATAAGTATCTGTGCTATGATCAAATATACTGGCATTTTATCTTCCTCCGAGTTTATCAACTATTATCTGCCTGACTACCGCCGGGTTGGCTTTGCCTTTAGAGGTTTTCATGACCTGTCCTATGAGAAATGTCATGGATTGTTCTTTGCCACTTCTGTAGTCGGCAACCGCCTTTTCATTATCTGCTATTACTTTATCAACTATTTTAGCTATTTCACCGCCGTCGCTTATCTGGACGAGGCCCTTTTCCTGCACTATAATGCTGGCGGGCTTGCCGCTCTGGAACATCACCTCAAAAACTGTTTTGGATAAGGGCCCGCTTAAAGTGCCTTTATCGACCAGATCAAGCATTTCGATAAGGTGGGCTGGTTTTATTTTCGAATCTTCGATCCTCTCATTACTGGCGTTGAGCAGGCGCAAGAAATCACCCAGCAACCAATTGCTGATAGTCTTGGCTTTCTTATATATATTCTGCTCCCTCTGATCTTTTGTAGCAAGGCTGACGCATTCTTCGAAATATTGCGCCATTGTCCGTGTATCGGTAAGCAACTCGGCGTCGTAAGACGGCAGGTTATATTGAGCCATGAACCGGTCATATTTAGCCTCTGGTAGCTCAGGTAAAGATTCACGGATTTTTTCCACTATTTCCCGGCTGAAAGATAACGGCGGCAAATCCGGCTCAGGGAAGTATCTGTAATCATGAGCATATTCCTTGCTGCGCTGGCTAACAGTAATGCCCCGGTCATCCATCCAACCGCGCGTTTCCTGCACGATTTTGCCGCCTGACTCGACTACTTGCTTCTGCCTCTGCGCTTCGTATTCCATGGCACGGTAAACGGCGCGGAAGCTGTTCATATTTTTGACCTCAACCTTAGGTAAATATTTTGAGGTGCCTCTGGGCCGTATGCTAATATTAGCATCGCAGCGGAAGCTGCCCTCCTCCATATTACCGGTGGAAACTCCGAGATATTGCAGTATCGACCTTAACTTTATCAGGTAAAGCCTGGTCTCCTCCGCCGAGTTGATATCAGGTTCGCTTACTATTTCCATCAAAGGCATGCCTGCCCGGTTAATATCCACCAGGCTGTAACTTTCACCCTCAGGTGTTGTGCGGTGAATCAACTTGGCCACGTCCTCCTCAAGGTGTACGCGAGTAATGCCGATCTTTTTTTTCTTTCCTTCCACGTCGATTACCAGGTAACCTTTGATGCCCATGGGAGCATCATACTGCGATATCTGGTATCCCTTCATGAGGTCGGGATACGGGTAATTTTTACGGTCGAACTTGGCATATTCAGGTATGATGCAGTGCAGGGCTAGAGCGGTCATGATGGTGAATTCGACTGCCCGCTGATTGATCGCCGGCAGTACCCCCGGCAAGCCCATGCAGACAGGGCATACATGTGTGTTAGGAGGGGCGTTGGCATAATCAGCATCGCAGGAGCAATACATTTTGCTATTAGTGAGAAGTTGGGAATGTACTTCCAGACCGATGATTGTCTCGTAGTCCACAACGACGGATAGTATAGCAGCATCGGAACGTAGCGGCAAACCTTTGACTTCCGTTAAAAAAAGTTATATAAATATAACAATTATACTCAGTTAACAGTTATTTTATATTCGCCATGGTGCAGAAGTTAACAGACAACAAGCTTGATAGCATAGTTGATAACCTATTTCTCTTTTTCCCACTTTTTTACCGTAAAATCCTGAAAGGGGCTCATACAAAAACCGGGACTAACCCGATCAACATGCAATTCCACGTCCTCGCCATGCTGATGAACTGGGAGCTATTGCAAACCTCGGAGATCGGGAGGAAGCTGGGAATTTCCAAGCCTAATATGACAGCCCTGATGGATAAACTAATAGAGAAAGGGTACGCGCAGAGATCGCCGGATGCAAGGGACCGGCGCATCATACGCATCGCTATCACCGAGAAGGGCAAGCGGTTTGTCATAAATAGAAAAGGCATTGTGCGTAAAAGTATTAAGAACAATTTATCGGTCTTACGGGATGAGGAGTTGGATAACCTATATGTAGCTCTAGAGACGTTCCACGGAATCATTTCGAAGGTAGGTAATGGGTCATATATGGAAACCGAAATCAATATGTGATCATACTTTAAAAGGATTATGAATGGGGAGTTCCAGAAAATGAAAAAGGCATCGTTTTTCAAAATCGCATTGATAGCTCTAGTGTTGGCTATCACACTTGGTGGATGCAATGGGGGACCTGTTACAGAACAGAAGACCGTGGCCGTTGTGGAGCGTGGAAACCTTGAGGTAAAAGTTACGGCTGACGGTAATATAGAGGTGCCCGCTGCAGTGAACCTGTATTTTGATACAACGATGTTTACTCCACCGTATAGCGGTAGGATTAAAAAAGTATACGTTAAAAATGGCGATAAGGTTAAAGCAGGCACATTGCTGGCCAAGCTGGATGATACCACGCAGAAACTGGCAGTGGAATCGGCGCAATATGCACTCGAGCTGGCTATCAATAACGTAGTGCAGACCGTGTGCTGCGGAGTTACGCGATCGCCGGGTTTTTACTGCGACGCTGTTGCGTTGAAGAGGTTCGAGTTTGCTCAAAAGGAGATGGAGAAAGCACAGACATTCCTGCAAACGGGCAAATATGAGGATGCTGCTGCTCAGATCTCGCTGGCAAAATATGATCTTGACGAGGCTAAGAATTTCTACGGCGATCCGGAGTACCGCAAGATAAGGCCAGATCTGATTGACGTCAACCAATCGGCTTATTCCACCGCAGACATTGATGCGGCCATACAGAGGCTGACTGCTGAAATAGATAATCTCTCTGCGCTGCAGCAGCAGGTTAAAAATGGTCAGTATGACAATGCTAAGAATGCAGTCCAGGCTTTGCTTATGGAGATGACTGATACGCACAGTATAGTAAAAAGGCTCAACCACCTGCCGGAGAACTCTACATACCCGGATATTTGTACGACCTACACAGTGAATAACGAGGTGCTTGGCTACCTGGATCAACTACAGAAACTCGCAGTCCAGCATGATTTCGACGCGGTAAAATTCGCAGAAACCTTTAGTATGATCCGACATGAACTTGAGTTAAGCAACAAGATATTGGATGAGAATATCTCTACGTTCAGGCAGGGACTAAACTTAAAAACCTTGCGTGACTACAACATCAGCGTACAGACAACAATTATTAACTTGGAGAAGGCAAAACAAGCTTTACTCAAAACGGAATTGCTGGCTCCGGTTGATGGTCTCGTGGTGGACGTTAACCTGCACGACGGCGACATGATATCGCAAAGGTATTCGGTGACAGGAGTTCCCATCGATTCTTATGTTATACGGTTGGCTGATACAAGTTCTATGAAGATGACCGGTTTAGTAGATGAAATTGACGTAATGAAGGTCAGCGTAGGTGATAATGCTACGGTTTTTATCGATGCTGTGACTGGCAAGGAATTCAGGGGCGAAGTGAAGTTTATTTCACCGTTCGGGCCACTTCAGGTAGGAGGTGTTCCGGCATATGGCTCGCTGCAGTCAAATGTGGCAACTTATAAGGTGGAGATTATGCTGGATCCCCAGGAAGCTGCAACCTATTTGACCGGAGGCCTTACTGCTACGGCTGAAATACTGGTGGGCAAGCACGAGAATGTCCTGATAATACCAAAAAGCGCTATTACCGGTAAACCTGGCAATTACTATGTACGTGTCCTGAAAGACGAAAAGACCAATCTAATTGAGCAGAGACTGGTTAAAATCGGTCTGCAAAGCAGAACACAGGTCGAGATAGTTTCAGGGTTAAACGAGGGTGAGAAAGTGCTGCTCGAGAAGAGCAGTGTGCCACCTAACCCGCTTCGTAAGTAAAAAATAAGAAGTCTTAGGTTTAGAGCTACTTAGTTCAAATTCAAACGGAGGCAACATCTATGGCGAATAAGTTAGCAGATAGAATGAAATCAGTATTAGCCACCACACGTGGTAAGGTGATTTTTATAGTTGCAGTAGTGGTAATCCTGGGAGGCATAGGTACTGGTATCTACCTTGGGTATCAGAGCTATAAATATGTGAGTACCGACAATGCCAGGATAGCTGCTCCTTTAATCCCTGTATCAGCGCTGTCTTCATGCCAGATTATCAGCATGGATGTCGATTATGGTAGTTATGTTGAAAAAGGTCAGAGGATTGCCATGGTGGGACAGCCGCGCCCTGCCAACCCGGCCGATCGGCAGGGATTCAAGGAGATACCAATGGGCCGGGCATACATCGAATCGCCTGTCAGCGGGTATGTTGCTGCAGTCTGGTCATATCCCGGTGCCATAGTTAATCCAGGTTCATCGGTGGTAACGCTTTACGATATTTCGAATACGTGGGTTACTGCCAACGTTTCGGAAGCTGAGCTTCATCGTATAGAACCGGGACAGGAAGTAGAAGTTTCGGTAGACAGCCTGGGTGGGCTAAAGCTCAAGGGCAAAGTTGACGGTATAGCGGCAGCCACTGCAGCTACCTTTTCGCTTCTGCCGCAAAACAACACAACGGGCAATTTCATCAAGGTGCTCCAGGTTGTGCCGGTGAAAATATCAATCGAAAACCCCTGGAACTACATACTTGTTCCAGGGACGTCTGTTGAAGTGAAAATAGCAACTCGGTAGTAAGAGTAGTGTAGATGCCAAAGACGAGCGAGTCCAAGGTACTTCTGGTTGCCATTGCAGGCACCTTCATGGTGATACTTGACCAGACCATCATGAATGTCGCCCTGCCGCACATCATCGCTGTTTTTAATGAGACTACTGACCGGGCACAGCTGGTAGTCTCCGCCTACCTGATGGCATCTGCTATAACAATACCTGCTGCCGCTTTTTTAGCTGAGCGCTACGGTATTAAAAGGGTCTACCTCTTCAGCCAGGCGGGCTTCCTGCTTGGCTCGATACTGTGCGGCATCGCCTGGGATTCGAGTTCTCTTATCTTATTCCGGGTATTACAGGGTTTAGCCGGCGGTTTGCTCAGCCCGCTTGCCATGGCATTTCTCTTTATGACCGTGCCTCCCGAGGACCGTGGCACTGCCATGGCTATTTTCGGTATCCCTATGATGCTGGCTCCCGCAATAGGACCCACGCTGGGTGGTTACCTGGTGGACTACTGGGACTGGCGCATGGTTTTTTATGTGAATGTTCCAATTGTGCTTATAGCCATAGCTATGGGCCTTGCCTGGATCGAAGAAACACCGACTACCAGTACGACCTTCGATTATAAGGGATTTATGCTTGCAGCCGTAGGGTTCAGCGCGGTACTGTATGCTTTTTCATATGCCCCGACCTGGCATTGGGATGATTGGCGTATTATCACTCTATTAACCGTGGGTGGAGCATGTATCCTGGCATGGATAATAGTTGAACTCAGGGTAAAGAAACCAATGCTCGACCTGCATATGTTTAAAATCGGCGGTTTTTCACTTGGGATAGGCCTGACCTTTATTACAACCATTGGATTGTTCTCCCTGGTGTTCTTGCTGCCTCTTTTTCTCCAGAACCTGCGCGGCTTCTCAGCACTACAAAGCGGACTCATGGTGCTGCCGACAGCAATCGGTTCCATGATTACCATGCCATTGGCCGGGCGTCTTTACGATAGGATTGGCCCGCGCGTACCCGCGGTAGCTGGGCTCATACTAACCGGAGTTACCTCGTTGTGGCTGCAGGTACTGGATGTAACAACACCGGACGATACCTTGAGGTTGATTCTATTTTTCAGAGGTATGGGGATGGGCCTGGCGATGATGCCCATCATGACCTATGCCCTGTCCGCCGTGCCGCAGAGGATGACAGTCCAGGCGTCGTCGCTGCTGAATGTTTCCAGGACGATCTTTGCTTCACTGGGGATTGCTATATTTGCAACCATACTGGATACCTTCCAGAAGACCAATCTCTCCATGATGGTGCAGACGGTAACACCCGATTCTGTCGTGGCTTTGCAGCTACTCTCCCAATTTCAGGTGTTTTTCATGCAGGCGGGACTTACACTGGAAGCGGCAAAACAGGCAGCGGTCAATATGCTTTATCAGTATGTAAATTTGAGGGCCAGTGTCACAGCCTTTGAAATGGACTACGTTATCAGTGCTGTAGTTATACTGATAGGTATTATACCTGCTCTGTTCCTCCCCTTTGGCCGGATAAAAAAAGCTGGCGCAGCGGTGGACATGTCAGTAGGCTGACGTTATCCTGGCTTTTAAATCCACTTTTTCTTGTGGAAATAAACCAGCATTCCCACTGCCACCGCCAGCATCAACAGCAAAATAGCCGGATATCCGTAAGGTGATTCAAGCTCCGGCATGAACTTGAAGTTCATTCCGTAGAGACCGACAACAAACGTCAAGGGGATAAATATCGTGGCTACCACGGTAAGAACCTTCATGACCTCATTTGTTTTATTGCTCATGCTGGAGAGGTAGATGTCTATCAAACCTGCGACCATTTCGCGTGTCATTTCAATAAGGTCCATGGCTTCAAATATGCGGTCGTACACATCGCGGAAATAAGCGATCGTCTCAGCTTTAATCAGCACCGACTCTTTTTTCCCCAGTTCGCTTAAGATCTCCCGCACGGGCCATACGTATTGCCTTAATCGCATCATTTGTTTCTTAATATGAAGTACGGAGTTGAGTGTTTCTCTTGATGGATTTGATACCAGTTCTTCCTCTTTGTCCTCTATTTCCTCGCCGAATTTCTCCACTGTGCCGAAGTAATTATCGACAACAACATCAATAATTCGGCATGCCAGGTAATCGCTGCCCATTTTCCTCACGATCGAATCATCTATTTTTATTTCCTCGCGCAGCGGATCGAAGAAGTCGCCCGGCCTTTCCTGGAAGGTGATTACAAAGTTAGCCCCGAAGGCAAGGCTCAATTGCTCGGTATCGATAGTCTTATCTACCGGGTTAAATGTGAGCATTTTTAATATGACCACGAGATAACTACCGAAGTCCTCCTGCTTCACACGGTGCTCGGTATTGGTTATATCCTGGACGGTAAGGTCGTGAAGGCCAAAAATATTGCCCAGCGAACGAACAACGTCAAGATCACCGATGCCATCCATGTTTATCCAGGTGACGCCCGGTGCGTTCTTGTAAGACTTGCATTCTTCAATAGTAGCCCTTTGATTAAATATGTAGCTATTGCGGTCGTAATGAAGGATGCTTAATGGCGCGCTCACTATTTCATTCATATAGTCTCCCTGCAACCTAGCGTGATTTGCCCCTTGCCAGTGAAGCGAATATACCACCAAAGCAAAGAAGAGTAAAGACGACGAAAGCAACCTGCAAGCTCTGGATGAATTGCGGAAAGTATTCGGGAGTTACCTGGACATGCCCCATATACAGGGCAATAAGCAGCATGGCGACGCCCAGGCTGAACATCTGTCCCGTCAGGCGCATAGTTGAAAGGGTTGCAGATGCGACTCCGAGCGACTTTTTATCCACCGAGCTCATTACCGCATTAATATTGGGCGAAGAAAAAAGGGCAAAGCCGGCCCCCAGTATTATGAGGCTCAATATGATATACCATAATTGTGTATCGCCATTAATGAAAATGAGCAACAACAGGCCTGAAGTTGTTAGCGCCATTCCGCTGGAAGCCAGTATGCGCGGCTCTATCCGGTCTGAAAGGCGGCCTGTAAGTGGCGAAAATATGGCCTGTATTGCAGGCATAGCCACAAGCACCAGGCCTGCATTGCTGGGCGGGAGGGCTCTTATATATTGCAGATAAAGGCTGAGTAGGAAGCCTACGGCAAATGTGGCGCTGTAATTAATGAAGGCTGCCAGGTTGGAGAAGGCGAAAACCCGGTTTTGAACAAACAGCGCGACATCAAGTACAGGGCTTTCAATTCTATCTTCCCACCACAAGAAAACTAGTATGATTATTATTCCGGCTGCCAGCGAAGCAAATCCAAACCACTCAGGCAGCTCGGAGAAACCGTACATGACTGCTATCAGGCCGATGCCGTATATGATCGAGCCTGCCAGGTCGAATTTCTCACCCCTGGCGTCAGCCCACTCGGCCCTGAGCCTCCAGAGTGTTACAGAAATTAGCAACAGGCAGATAAGTGTGTTGAACCAGAAGAGGCTGCGCCATCCCAGATATTGTGTCATGAAACCACCAGCAAAAGGTCCCAGGGATAGCCCCAGATAAGTAAGAGCGATAGTGATGCCCATAGCCCTGCCTCGTTCACCAAGAGGGAAAACAGATGTGATTATGGCGGTGCCGGTGCCGAAAATCATGGCGCCCCCGATACCCTGTATTACGCGGGCGATTAACAGGACTGTGCAGGACCAAGATAAGGCTGCTATTACGGAGGCTATTAAAAAGACGGCTGCACCACTGATGAAGATTTTCTTCCTGCCATAGATATCGGCAATACGGCCGAACGGTATAAGAAAAACTGCTGCCGCCAGGAGGAAGGATGTGGCCACCCAGCTAAGCACCACCGCATCCACTGAGAACTCCTTGCCTATTGAAGGGAGTGCGATATTAATTGAGGATGCCATAAAAGGAGTGAGAAAGGCAGCTATGGATGTGATCAGCAGCACTGCGGTTTTATGAGTGTACTGGCTTGCCTCGGTTTTCATAAGTCAGGTTGGTGTAATTTATTCTGTCTGAAAACGTGCTACCTGAGGCTGTTTCAATAACTCCCATGTTCCGTGCTTGCCGCAGTTCAGGGCGCCCAGTTCAGCGTGCAGCATGGCGATGCCGCAATCCAGCCGCTTGGCCACGTTGAATTCCATGCCGGGGCTTTTCACCGCAACGGTAAGGCTGTTTTTTTCGATGTGGAAGTTCCATGGCTGCCGGTTGATGGCCGATGGCGCCAGCCGCGCCGCTTCGACTGCTGCCCTTGCCCACGCTGGCCATTCTGATTCCGGCATGCCGCTCACCATCGTGGAAAGGGGCTTGCGCTGGTGGTTGGCGCCGAAGCTGGTGAATGCCTTCTCCTCGAAGGTTATGGCATCCGTGGCATATCCCAGGGGGCTGACGCCAATCAGCTTTTCGCCTTTGTCCAGCTTCAGCATGGCAAGCGCCGACTTCGATCTGAAGGTCAGTGCCACCCAGCAGGTGCCCAGTCCCAGCGCCGTTGCCTCGAGGATTATCCCCTCGCTCGTATAACCCATCTTCTCCTGGACGTTATGGTCGGACATATCGCCGATGAAGGCCAAAAACGAAGGAGAAAATTTGATGTTGCCGTAGAAGACCAGCGCATTGGTGAAGATATCATCGGGTGGTTCTGCTACGAACTCGACCCGGGTCGATGGGAAAGGCCTGAACTCAGCGCAGGTTTTATGCAGCCGCTCGACTTTGGCAGGTTCAATAGTCCTGAATTTGTCGTAGCGCCTGCGCGACCTGCGCACATTGATTGCAGGATACCATTCAATAGACAGGGGCATTATGTGGATACCTCTTTTGACGTATTTTTTGCCCGCCTGGGTTCCACCATCTTTGCCAGCACTATGCTAAGCGCGTACAGGACTATAAGCGGGAGGGCGACAAGCGACTGGTTGATGGGGTCGAAGGTTGGGGTAATCACGGCGCCCAGCACGAACGCCAGGATGACGGCCCATTTCCACTGTGTTGCCATCCATTTTGATGAGAGGATACCCAGCCGCGCCAGGAAGGTGGTGATTACCGGTGTTTCAAAAACAAGCCCGATTGCCAGCAGCAGCCTCGCCACCAGCGAGATGTAATTGCCTATCCTGATCTGAGGTGTGGCCAGGTCGGTTCCGAAGCTGATGAGAAATTGCATGGCTGGCGGTATGAGGATAAAGTAGCCGAAAACCACGCCGCCGATGAACATGAGTAATATCCACGGCAGTACAATCCACACATATCTTTTTTCCCTGGTGGTCAACGCCGGCGCCACGAACATGATTAGCTGGTAAACCAGAACCGGCATGGCAAGCACGATGCCGCTGACCAAGCAGACCTGCATGTAAGTCCCCAGCATCTCGGTCATCTCCACGAAGATAAGGTTAATGCCTTTGGCGGGCAGGATGAGGATGCGGAATATCTGCTCGGCGAAGGCAAATGAAATAATAATTCCCGCGGCAACGGCGACCAGGCAGATGATCAGCCTGCGCCGCAGCTCGTTCAGGTGTGCCGAGATGCTTTTGGATTCAGTTACAGCCATATAATGCGATTTAAGGTTATTAAAGGTCTTCCCCGCGCTTTTCACCGGGTGGAACGGTCTTAGTATCCGTGGTCGCTTCATTTTCCAGCTTCCGGGTGAGTTCCCCTGCGTTCCTGTTAAGATCGCGCATGGCTTTGCCGGCGTTGCGGCTCATCTCGACAAGCTTTTTGGGGCCGAAGATGACGAAGACCAGCAGCAATACGAGCAGGATTTCAGGTGGGCCGATACCGAAAAAGTCCACGGTGATAAATATAATTAAGAGTTAAAAATTAATTTTGCGAAGAACCCGGGCCTGCGGGGTTATCCTTTTCTTTTGCCGCGTCTGCCGGTTCAGTTTTACTGGCGCTTATCTGCTCCTTTTTCTTGTCCTCCTCTCCCGATACGCCCTTGCGGAAACTCCGGATAGCCTTGCCGATGGCCTCACCTATTTGCGGGAGCCTTGTAGCGCCGAAGACAAGCAGGACGATCAGCAGTATAAGCAGGAGTTCCCATATGCCGAAATTGCGGAACATGTGTTATTTCCTCGATATAAATTTATTTGTGCCTGGTTGCCGAACCCGTGTTATTTCTAACATAAATACTATTGTTAGTCAAAAAATCAATCATATCCGTAGGTCTGCACACGTATGGCTGCCTCGCCGCTCACCGGGCACTTATACTCGCAGAGGCCGCAGCCGATGCAGCGGGCTTTAACTACCGTCGGGCGTTGC
>Ga0208828_1000990_pt1 | contig 11519 bp, 12 predicted proteins | sample Kivu_160m_FD_185487 | JGI IMG/M metagenome (GOLD analysis project Ga0208828, IMG submission 185487) | Freshwater microbial communities from Lake Kivu, Western Province, Rwanda to study Microbial Dark Matter (Phase II) - Kivu_160m (SPAdes)... | ecosystem: Environmental > Aquatic > Freshwater >... | reverse complement strand
TTACAGCAAGACAACATATAAGGGCAGCCTTACAAATGAACAAATACAAAAAGAGGTGGAAGATCGCTACAGGAGCCGCACCATATTTTTTACCGGCGGTTCAGATTATCATAATGATGCAAAAAAAGGGGCGGCCAATCCAAGAGAGATAGGTGAAGCAGGAATAAGCTACGGGCAATTCAGGACCATTTTCTCTGCTTATGCTAATTGATATCAGCTTGTTTTTCTTAAAATCACTCCCCCGCCAAGGACCCTGTCGCCTTCATAAAATACTGCGCTTTGTCCCGGGGTGACAGCTTCCTGGGGACAGGTAAATAAAACCCTGAGGATATTTTTAAACTGCTTTATTTTGCAGGGCATTTCCGTTCCCTGGTATCTTATCTTCACTTTTGCCTCAGAAGGCATTTTATCAACAAGCATGTTTATATCTTTTACAGTAAAACCGCCGGATTTGAGGTCTTCTTTTGTCCCAATTATAACCTGGTTTTTAACAGCATCTATGCCGGTTACGAAAAGTGGCTCGGAGTGGCTTATTCCAAGCCCTTTGCGCTGCCCTATTGTATAATGTGCAACACCCTTGTGCCTGCCCAGGATTTTGCCTTCTTTATCGGCAATGTCTCCGGGAACCCCCGCGCATGGATTCAAACCTGAAATAAAGTCCCTGTAATCATTATCTAAAAAACATATGTCCTGGCTCTCATCCTTGCCGGCAACCGGCAGCCCTGCCCCGGACGCGATATTCCTTACTGTTTTTTTATCGTATCCTCCCAAAGGCAGTTTAATAAAGCCGAGGTCGCTGCGTTTAATCACATACAAAAAGTAGCTCTGGTCCTTCAGCCTGTCATGCGCCCTGGATAAGTAAAACCCTGTTTTATCTTCAAGTATCCTTGCATAGTGGCCCGTTGCAAAGAAATCAAATCCCAGCCTCCTTGCGTGATTGAGCATGAGCTCAAATTTTAAGTGCCTGTTACAGTCTATACATGGATTCGGGGTGAGCCCTGCAAGATAATTCCTTATAAATTTTTTTATAACTTTTTCTTTCATGTGCCTGGAATAATCTGAAACATAGTGGGGTATCCCCAGATAGCTGCAGACTCTCCTTGCATCATTTATTGCTTCCGCACCACAGCATTTTGTTCCCTTTGCATGGTCAAGTTCTGCCCCGAAACACATTGTCATTCCTGCGACGACAAAGCCTTCGTCCTTTAACAGCATTGCAGCTACCGAAGAATCCACTCCCCCGCTCATTGCGATAAGAACTTTTTTACCTTTATTCATTTGCTGTTTTTGGACAATATTTTTTTATTTGGAAAATTAAACTATAATATATATTATTTTATAAAATAATTTATTAGATAAAGTATGGAAATTTTTATTACCCGGCTCCAGGAATTTTTCAGTGCAGAAAACATGAAGTTTCTCTGGGACAGGATATATGGCTGGTTTGAAATAACCTTAAATACCCTTTTTGGAAAAATACCATATTCCCCTATCAGGGACCTTCTTACTAACCCCTGGTTCTGGGTAATTATTGTATTTATAATAATACTAATACTCATTTTCAGGAGAAGATAGCCCGGGTAAATTCAATTTTCCGGGGGTTTGCTGCCATCCCTATTTGCCGGGCGCGAACTGTTCCTGAAAATAAGCACTACAAAAGCCAGTACCATAAAAATAGACGCCAGGACCAATACGAATTTTCCGGGGTTATTCTTAATGCCTTCCGAAAAAAGATAAAGACGGGAATTGTTTTTTTCCAGATATTCCATGAATTTACTATCCAGAAGGTTCTTATCTTTTTCATCAACACAGGATATCCTTTCGATTATCCTGTCCTCGATATTGTGGTCCTCAGGCTTAATTACTACTTTTTTAGCCATTTTCATGTATTTGTCTATATCAGCCATCAGATTTTCTTCTCTTTCTCATATTTCAATTTATCCTTGATTATTTTTCTTGCCCTGTGGATATTAGTTTTTACTGTTCCGATGGGCTTTTTTATGAGTATTGCAATTTCCCTGTAGCTGTAATCCTGGAAATCTCTCAGTATAAGAGGTATCCTGTAGCTTTCTTCCAGGTTCACGATTATATCCAGGACCTCCTTTATTGTCTCCCTTGCTATAAAGTTCCGCTCTATGTTGTGATTAAGGTCCGTAAAAACAACATCATAATTTTCTTCAAAGGCTTCAAGGCTCACTTTTTTATCTGTTGTTTTTGATTTTATCCTTAACTTATCTATACATGTATTTATGGTAAGTTTTCTCAGCCATGTCTTGAAGCTTGAAAGTCCCCTGAAATTCTTTATTGACAGATATACTTTTACAAAGACTTCCTGGCTGACATCCTCTGCTTCATGGGTGTCGCGCAGCATAAAAAAGGCGTTTGTATAGACGTATTTTGAATACATCCTGACAAGCTTCTCAAAAGCTGCTTTGTCCCCTCTCTGGGAAAGTGCAACAAGCTTTTTATCATCCTGGTCCCTTTGCTCGCGAACCCGGCTTTCTGCTGTGCCCTGGACATTTTCTTCTTCAGCATCATCGTTGCCGTATTGATTACTGTCAACCTGATCTGTTTCTTTTAAATCGTCCAATACCCGGAGCCTTTCATGCTGGTCATTCTGCCAGGCTTTCGCTTGTTATTGAAGTATCGGCATTTTCCTCCGACCCGCTGGTCAACGCATCGGTCCCTGTTGCTGAATAAGTTCTCAGCTTTATAACGTCTTCCTGTATTTTCTTGACAGCATCTTCAGGTATGGTGCCGCCGCTTAAAACATTTTTTAAATTCATCATCAGTGCTTCACGTATTGCTACTAATGCTTCTTCGGGAGGTTTGCCCCTGCAAATTGCTGATTGCTTTGCCTGGGCAAGGTAATACTGATTTGAAGAAATAAACGGGCTGGAAGCCATGGATTTTAAAGATGGCATTGTGGCCGTATTTTCTGTCCATTTCTGCTGTATTTCTTCTGACATCAGGTATTCAATAAAGCTTTTTGTATTTTCAAGTGATTTGCCGAATGTATTGGCATTTATCATAAATCCTATGCCGTCTATGACCGGGGTGGGATTTTTCAATCCTCCCCATACCACAGGAATTTTTGCAATGCCGAAATCCGGGCCATTTTCAATATATTCTTCCACGGCCCAGTTGCCATTTATTATCATGTGGGCCCTGCCTTCTTTAAAAGCATTGTTGATATCTTCATATTCATAACCTTGCGGAACCACTTTTTCCTGGTTATAAAGCATGGTTAAAAATTCCAGTGTTTTAACTGTTGCCTGGCTATCAAGATTTATGGCCCCTGTTGAATAATCATATATCCAGTCCTGATATCCTCCAATAAATGGAAGTATCCAGTCCGCTTCAGAAGAATTCAGTATGAAACCGTAAGTTTCCTCTTTCGGGTTATTTACTTCCCTGCAGTATTCTATAAGTTCCTCAAAACTTGCCGGAGCTTCACTGATAAAATCACGGTTATAAAAGAGCATGAGGAAATCAAAAGCCCTGAAGGGTATGGCATAGCTTTTATTTTCGACAGCAGATATTTCAGCAAGCCCTTCGAGAATATCAGGATATGCCATGTCGTCAGTAATGGGCTTTAAAACACTGGCGCCTGCAAGAGCAGAGGCGGACTCAAGCCTGGCAAGAACAATTTCCGGGCCGGCGCCAGCCAGGCTTGCTGCCTTGAACTGGTCGACAAGCTCTTCCTCACTCCGGAAATGCCGGGTGTTTATTTTTATTTGCTGGTTTAATGCAGTATATTTTTCTATCGTGTCCATTAGCTGTATCTGTTCCCCGGGCTCCAGCTTGTCCCAAATCGTTACTTCCTCTACCATTAAGACATCTGCGAGCTGCTCTTCCTGGGGTGGTACTTCTGCTTCTGTAGAGACTGCCTGTTCCTGCCCGTTTTCACTCTCACTGAAAAAGGAACAGGAAACCAGTACAAAACATAACAATAATATTGTTAAAATTGCTGCTGGTATAAAAACCTGTTTTGATGATTTTAATTTTTTCAAGTTTTTTCCCTTATATTTATTTTATAACTTACAGGATTACTGGCTTACTATTATAATATTAAAGTATAAAAAACTTAAATTATAATGGAACTTGTCCCGGCCAAAGCCATATTTTTACTCCTGTGTCGGGATTTTAAGCGAATCCCTGAAAAATGCTCCAAATCTGTAATGGGTAAATTCCGGAAGATATTCATCCATCAGCACTTCGAGCCTGAAGTCCTGCTCGTCAAGGGGTTCCATAATATCCTCCTTTATGTAGCATTTCTTTATAAAAACCACCTGGTTCTTCAAATTATAGAATGTGCAGAATATTTTCAGGTCCTCTATGCTGTTTTCTCCAATGTTTGTGACTTTACCGCTTACATTAAATATTTTATTTATAAAACCCCTTTTTTCTTCTGAAACAATCGGCTGCCCCTTTGGGCTTTTATTATAATTCCTGAAATTCGTGCCGATTTTAACACTGGATATATTTATATAGTTGGACCTTGCTGTGTATGAAAGATAAAAAGGCATCCTGCTGCCAGGCTGCAGATAGATTGCAAGTGCCGGGATTTTTATAAAATCTATTTCCCTGCCCGAGCTGTCATTAAAGTTAAAAGTAATTTCGATATTTGTTTTCCAGGCATTTGAAAGATTTTCGATTTCACCAAGAACAATCATGTCGCCATAAATATCCATATAAATATTGCAGTTCTTGATTAAAAGATCTATTGATTGTGTCGGCTCAATTTTTACAGAACTATAGTCAAAAAAATAAATGACATCATTTCCGGATGAAGGCGCTGTGTTATTTGCCGAACCCTCATGTGTAAGGCTTTCTTTGCCGTTTCCTGTGCTTGAATCCATATCCAGCTGCATAAAGCCGGCATCAGGTGTTGTTATTTTTATATTACTGCAGGATAAAATAAAAAACAGGATTGCAGGCAGTAAAAAAAGGGTACAAAAAAAGAGGGTATTTTTTTTAATTTTATTCTCTGACGGTTTTTCTAGCATTGGTCATCTGTTTCCCCATTTTCTTCTTCCACGATTCTGTTGTTGGCATCTACATGTACTATAACAGGCTCAAATGTGGCGTATTCCCTTGCATCCATTGTTACAAAAGCAATTATTATGACTGTGTCGCCTTTCAGGATTTTCCTTGCAGCAGCTCCATTCAGGCATATTTCACCGCTTCCCCTTGCGCCTTCGATTACATATGTTTCAAGCCTTTCGCCACTGTCAAGGCTGACAACCATAACTTTCTCAAATGGCAGCAGCCCGGCCCTGTCCATAAGCTCCCTGTCTATAGTAATGCTGCCATGGTAATGTATCTGTGCGTCTGTTACAGTTGCCCTGTGTATCTTGCACTTTAAAACATTTATAAACACTTTAACCTTCCCCTTTTAAAAGATTTTTACTTCATTTCACACAATAAGATTATTTTCCTGGTTTAAACTGCTGATTATACAGTTTATATGCCCTAACTGCCAGAATTTAAGCACCTTAAGCACCGTATTTTCAAATATTTTTAATATTTAAAACAATGTTGTCTATGAGCCTGGTCCTGCCAATATAGACCGCTGTTGCCACCAGTAATTTTTCCGGCATTTTCATACCTTCTGACGGCTCAAGTGACTTCATCTCTTTGAGTGTTGTGCCATCCCTGAAATCAAAGTAGTCGATTTTTGAGACATTTTCATTATTTTTAATATCATTAACACATCTCTTCTGCAGTTTCAGAAGATCTCTTTCACCTTCAATTATTCCTGCTTTTGCAAATTTTAAACTCCTGTATAACACTGTGGCGCTGCTGCGCTCCTTATCTGTAAGATACTTGTTCCTTGAGCTCATTGCAAGGCCATCTTTTTCTCTTATTATCGGGCAACCAATGATTTTTACCGGAAGATTAAGTTCTGCTGACATTTTTTTAATTATGAGGTATTGCTGGTAGTCCTTAAGGCCGAAAAATGCCATTGACGGATATACGATATTAAATAACTTAAGAACAACTGTACATACGCCTCTAAAATGGCCGGGGCGAAAGGCCCCGCACATAATACTGTCCATTTCTTTTACTTCGATAAGGGTGGAAAACCCCACTGGATACATCTCTTTTGCCCCGGGCACAAAAACGTAATCTGTGCCTGCTTTTTTGGCCATTTCACTGTCCCTTTCCAAGTCCCTCGGGTAAGTTGCATAATCCTCTTTAGGGCCGAACTGTATGGGGTTTACAAAGATACTGGTTATTACTTTTGCAGCATTTTTCCTGGCTTTTTTTATAAGGCTTATATGCCCTTCATGGAGGTAACCCATGGTTGGGACAAGCCCCACTGTTTCACCATTACGAAACAGGGAGCGGGAAATTTTTTGCATTTTACTTATGTTTGAAATGATTTCCAATCCTGTTCCACCTTTTCCCAAAGATTAAATGAGAGTTTTTCTTAAAGAGTCATGGCGCTTTGTCTGTTTTACTGCTTTTACTGAATTTTAAAAATTTTTCTGAATTCTTCAAGCACCGGCTTTTTTATCCACCCGTTTTCGCAGGCAAGCTTTGCCGTCTCATAGCCCATTATGCTGTAAACAAGGTCCCGGTCCGGCCCGAGATATTTGCTGAAGTTGGCGAGATGTTCTTCAACCGTACCGGTGTCGCCTCTAGCAATTGGTCCGGTAAGCGCCTGCCGGGGCCCGAGCTTTTTTATGTTTGCAATGGTCCCGTCAATAAGTCCGGAAAGAGCTCTTAATGAGTCTTCTTTTTTTATACCAATGCTCTCATGTATGCTCACAGCATAATTTACAAGGGTGACAAGATAATTAGAGGCCACACATGCTGCCGCATGATAAATTGATTTTTTTTCATCTTCTACTTCTATTATGGTGCCGCCCATGCTTAAAACAAAATAGTCTATAAACTTCCTGCTTTCGCTGTGCGGTTTTACGGGGTAAGTAACCCCGTAAATCGTTCCCGGCAATGTGTCTATTGAATCATTTATAGACGCAAAGGACTTAATCGGGTGTATAGATGCGGTGTGTGCACCCGCCCCGCTTGCACTAGAAAGAACTTCCAGTGTTTTGGCGCCACTGAAATGTATGAAAAGCTTGCTTTTAATATCCCCGGGGTTTGACTCAACTATGCTTTTGCATACATTTTCAATAATATCATCCGGTGTGCAAATAAAAATACAGTCTGCTTTTGCGGCGCACTTATTATTATCATTAGTAAAAATCAGGTTATCTTTAAATGTTCCTATTATATCTTGCGCCCTGACAAGTGAGTCATTATTTTTTGAAGAGATTGCCACAAGTTCAATGCCGCTTATCTTCTCTTTGCTTATCACTGCAGCAAGCGTGGTGCCGAGGCGTCCAGCGCCTATTATTCCTATGCTTTTTTTAATGGATTGTTTCAATGCATGGCTCCTGTGCGGCTCAGGATATACGTATGGGCATTAACAGGTAAAGAAGCCCTTCGAATTTTTCCGGTTTTATCATAATGGGTTTTAAGGGTTCAACAATATTGAAGATTATTTTTTCATCGTCTATGGTGTTTAATCCGTCTATTAAAAAATCCGGATTAAAAGCTATCTGGATGTTCTCTTCCCCATAGCTGACCTCAAAATCTTCGCTGGAGCTGCCAACTTCCCTTATATTCATGGAGACTATGATTCTTCCGTTCCCGATATCAAGCTTTACCGGGATGTTGTCCTGTGATATGGATGATATCCTTTTTATGACATCGAGCATTACTTCCCTTTTTATGATTATGCTGTGGTTGAAGTTTTCAGGAATCAGGTTTTCATAATCGGGGAACTTGCCCGATAAAAGTCTCGATATTATTGTTGTCTGCATGCCTTTTTCATCATTTATATAAAAACTTATCTGGTTTTCTTCTATATTAAGCTCTATTTCGCCATTGTGAGATTCACTTTTTGCTATAGTGTCCAGCACCCTTGACGGCACCACTACCTTTACCGGCTCCCCGGTATATGCCACGCCGCTTTCGGCCACAGCAAGCCTGTAGCTGTCTGTTGCGGCCAGTTTTAATTTTTCCCCTGAGAGATCCAGCAAAATACCTGTCAAAACTACCCTGCTTTCATCTGTGGAGCTTGCTTTTTGGACTTTTGAGATCAGGTATTTTAAATCCTGGATTTTTATCTTAAAAGAGCCTGCTTTTTTTATTGATGGAAATTGTGGATATTCTTCCAGCGAAAAAGTGTTAAGCATAAAATTTGCTTTCTGGCAGGTGACTTTCAGTTCATTTGTTGAACCCAGGAGCTCTATTTCTATTTTTGATTCCGGAAAACTTTTTAATATATTAATAAGTATCTTCGATGGAACCACCACCCTTCCCGGCACATCTACTTTTACCGGGATATTGCTTTTTATGCTCGTTTCGAGGTCGGTACCATATATGTTTAATGTTGCTGCCTCGGCTTCCAGCATTATGCCGTTTAATATGAAGTTTGAAACCTTCGGAGCCATTGCCCTGCTCACAAATAAAATCTTATTAAGAACCTCGTCTCTGGTTGTCTGGATTTTCATTTTTTACCCTTCTTTATTAAAGATAAACAATAAGGTTTAAGCAAAATGGAAACAGTAATAACATTTTCTCTATTATAATAGAATATTAATTTAAATAAATAGTAGTAATAATAATGCCTGTTGATAATGTTAATAAAAACAGAAAACAGGGTTGTCTGTATATTATAAGAGCCAGCACGGCTGTTGAAAAAACAGTTGAAAGCTGTTGAAAAAACGGCATTTTATTAACAGGGGTTTCGTTGGGCCGTTTTTATTAACAAAATAACACAGTTTTAACCCGGGTTGTTGATAGGTTTTAAGACAGTTGCTGACAGTTATGACCTTACCCTGTTTGTTATCTCTTTTACGTGTTTGTACACATCGCTTTCTTTAGAAATAAGGTCATTTATTTTTGTAATTGCGTAAATTACCGTAGCGTGGTCCCTGTTTCCAAACACCCTCCCTATTGCCGGAAGCGAATCACTTGTGAGCTCACGGCAAAGATACATTGCAACCTGGCGGGCATGAGCAATATACTGGTTTCTTTTACTTCCCACAAGAACATTAATCGGTATTGAAAAATACTTGGAAACTTCTTTTAAGATACGCTGGCTTGTTACCCTTGCCTGGTTATCTTCCGGCATCATATCTTTTAAAACTTTTCTTGCGGTGTCTATATCAGCAGGGGTCCCCGTAAGAGATGAAAACGCAACAACCCTTGTAACTGCACCTTCGAGCTCCCTGATATTTGTGGTTACCCTTTCAGCGATAAGATTGATTATCTCCCTGTCGACCTTAAGGTTCTCCCGCTCTGCGTACTTATCAAGTATTGCTATCCTTGTCTCAAGATCGGGCGGCTGTATGTCTGTTACAAGTCCCCACTCAAATCTTGAACGAAGCCTGTCTTCGAGTGTTGAAAGGTCCTTGGGCGGCCTGTCGCTCGAAAGCACTATCTGGCGGTTTGTGCCATGAAGCGCATTAAAAGTATGAAAAAATTCTTCCTGGCTCGCCTCTTTTTCTTCAAGGAACTGTATATCGTCGACCAGGAGGACATCATTATTTCTATAGCTTTCTTTAAAAGAAATTACATTTTTATATCTTAATGCATTTATGAAATCATTTAAGAATTTTTCTGCAGAAACATATTTTACAACAAAACTTGAATGATATTTTAAAACATATTGGCCTATCGCATGAAGCAAGTGTGTTTTGCCAAGACCAACACCGCCATATATAAAAAGCGGGTTATACGCTTTTCCGGGCTTTTCGCTGACAGCCTGGGCGGCAGTATAAGCGAACCTGTTGCCGGTTCCCTCAACAAAGGAATCAAAGGTATATTTTGAGTTAAAACCAACTGAAGAAGATGAAGATAGTTTGGGTGCTTTTATACCGGGTTCATCCTCACCCATCCGGCGCTCCTTCTCGGAAATTCCTGCATCAACGGTAATAGTTAATTTGGCAGAATTATCAATTGTTTTTTGGACCGACTCAAGTAGCATCTGAAGATATCTTGATTCAAGCCATTCCTTGGCAAATGGGCTGTTAACAGACACTGTAACTAAGTTTTTTTTTATAGATATGGGCTTAATGGGCTCAAACCATGTTTTAAAAGTAGGGGTGTTTACCTTGTCTTTAACATTATCGAGCACTTTCATCCATATACTGTTGAGGTCATCCATGTAAATATATTAAAAACTATTTGAATAATATTCAAGACATTTTTTACCAATATCGGTAAGCTGTCTCTTGCCGGACTCTGTCATCACAAGCAAACCGGACTCTTCAAGGAAAATAAGCTCCCTGTAAGATGTTGAAAGACTGAACCCGAGCTCTTTTGCAATTTTTGATGGCCCGGTCTCATCCAACTCAAGGACAAGTGAAAGTATTTTTATCTGCCTTATGGAAAGCTTTAGGCTATCAAATTCTTCGACTCTTTGTTTATCGGGCGGCTTATCTTTTTTTTGAGGCAGGGTCTGCGTTTTTAGCTCGGTATCGGCCCTTAATTCTTTTGAACCCTGGACAGCACCCTGCTGGGCGGTCTGATGCCCCACTGTGCCTGTCTGTAAAATATTTACACTGGTATTATCCTTTTCCTCGATCCTTAAAGAAACAACCGTGCCCCTCTTTATATTATCAGTAATGTCTACATTCCCGCCTGAAAAAATGATAGTCTCCCTGACTATAGGCAAACCGGAACCGACCCCCCTTATATATTTTTTCATGCTTTTGGTTGCAGACGAGTAACCCGGAAGGAAAGCTTTTTCCTTATTTTCAATACCCGGGCCCTGGTCCGAAACAATAATATGATTACCACCGTGCATGATTGTTATTATTATTTCATCGAAGTTTGCATGAATAAGGTTTTCAACAACTTCTTTAATAATCGTATATGGTATCCTGCCCCCAAGCTCATGGGAAAAAAGATATGTTTTCTGGGGCACTTCATCGAGAAAATGCTGTATTGAAACATAGTTAAAATCAATTATTCTTGGAATGCTTTTAAGGTTATCATACACCGCAATCCTTCCGGAAATGGAAAAACCATCTTCCTGGATACCTTGTAAACCATCCTGGTTATTTATTTGCGGCACATTTTGCATAATAAGGTCTTTTGCGAAAAAATATACTAATACAGGTTATATTTATATATCCGGCCCGGAAAGCAGATATTATTCATACAATTAAAATTTGAATAAAAATCCACCTGAAGTAATGGAAAAATTATAGTTGATGTCATTTTAATTATCAAATTCATTTTTTCAAATCTTTTCAAAAAATAAAGTTCTTAACAACCCGAAATTATTATTTTTAAGATATGAGGCAATTGGAGTTGTGGTGTTTTGACACATCCTACAGCGGCATTTTTTAAGTTATCAACAGTTTTTTCCACAACTGTTGATAACTATATGAAAATAAAAAGAATCATTTCTTTTAACAGTGAAAAGGTTTTAATAAATGTTTTCACCGGATATTTCAGAAGAACATATGTTTGCAGGCAGAATATAATAT
>Ga0208828_1000984_pt1 | contig 11578 bp, 11 predicted proteins | sample Kivu_160m_FD_185487 | JGI IMG/M metagenome (GOLD analysis project Ga0208828, IMG submission 185487) | Freshwater microbial communities from Lake Kivu, Western Province, Rwanda to study Microbial Dark Matter (Phase II) - Kivu_160m (SPAdes)... | ecosystem: Environmental > Aquatic > Freshwater >... | reverse complement strand
CGTCGAGACCTCCGGCACTCTCAATCCCTTGAGCACCGTCGAGATCGGTAGCCAAGTCTCGGGCAAGATCATCCGCCTCGGCGCGGATTACAATTCCCTGGTCAAGGCCGGCCAAGTGGTCGCCGAGCTCGACCAGGACCTGCTCCAGCGCAGGGTCTCTTCGGTCGAGGCCAGCTATGCGAGCGCCCGGGCCGCCCTCGAAAAGGCCAAAGTCGACCTCGACCTGAAGAAAAAGATCTATGAACGGAGGCTCGAGCTCTACAAGGGGCAGATGATCTCCGCCGAGGACAAGGAAAGCGCCGAAGCGGATTACTTCCTGGCCCAGGCCGCGGTCCGGAGCGACGAGTCGGCCGTCGTCCAGGCGAAAGCGGCCCTCGACTCGAGCCGCGTCGATCTGTCGTACGCCGTCGTCCGGTCGCCGATCGACGGGACGATCATCTCGCGGTCGGTGAATGTCGGCCAGACCGTCGCGTCCGGCATGTCGGTACCCGTCCTGTTCACGGTCGCCGACCTGACGAAGATGCAGGTCGAGTGCAGCCTCGATGAGGCGGACATCGGCCGGGTCAAGGAAGGCCAGGTTGCCCGGTTCACGGTCAGTGCGCTCTCCGGCGAGACGTTCAGCGGCACGGTCAAGCAGATCCGTTATGCCGCCGTGACTTCGTCGAACGTGGTCACCTACACGGTCATCATCGACGCGGCGAATCCCAATCGTGCTCTCCGGCCGGGCATGACGGCCAAGGTGAGCATCGTCGCGGCCGAAGCCCGCAACGTCCTCCGGGTTTCCAACGCCGCGCTCCGCTATACGCCGGCGGAAGCGCCGGCCGACCAATCCGCTGCGGTGGCCGCCCAGCGTAAGGCCTTAAAGTCCGGGAACGCGATCGTCTGGACCAAAGACGCTCTCGGCGCGTACCAGGCCGCGCTCATCAAAACAGGCGTTGCCGGAACTTCTTATACCGAGATCGCCGGGGGCGATGTCGCAGCCGGCGCGAAGATCGTCGTCGGCCTCAAGTCGGCCGCGACGACGACCACCGATCCGTTCGCCAATATGCCGCCGCCCATGATGTTCGACGGCGGCGGCCCTCCGCCACCCCCTCCTTCAAAGTGATAACGGGCGGCTGACCCTCCGGCCTTCGGGGGGCAGCCGCCCTCGGTCTTTCCTCGATCGTCTGGAGATTGCCGTTCCCGTCGAAATCGTCATAGAGCGAAAGGCCTTCGGTCAGCGCGTAGACAGGCTGAGGTCCGGGCGGTTCGATCGGCCCCGGCGGTTTCGGCCCGGAGCCACAGGCGCGGGCCAGCCAGGATAAGGCCGCGCCGCTGGCGGCCGTCTTGAGGATGTCTCTCCGCTTCATCGCTGGCGATCCCGCATAGTCCTGGAAAATCAGGGGCTCATCGAGGGCGTCACTCGAAGCGCAGGACCTGGAAAGGCTCCGCGTCCGGCCGGCCGGGAGAGATGTGCAGTTCGGGCTTGTCTTTGAGGACCATGATGGTGCAGGCGTAGGTCCCGGCGTTATTGATGCCCGACGGCCGGTCCCGGTAGAGGGCCTTCAGGACGTCGAGGTCCACGGCCGCCGAATTGTCCTTGAGCGCCCTCCCTAAGAAATTGAACCGCGGACACGAGGCCTTCATTTGTTCGAGGGTCCGGCCCCTCGCTTTCAAGCGCTCCAGGAATCTGGGATTGAAGTCGTCGTTGGTCACGGGGTGGTTCGTGTGATAGACGAACTCGGCTCCCTCGAAGGGGGCGAACGGCGTGACTTTGTTCCCCGAGACCTCTAGGTCGACGATCCGGTCGGGGCCGCCCAGGATATAATTTTGGGGCGCGGCGGCTTTGATCGTTCGAAGGAAGCTCTCCGCCTCGGCAGGGGATTTTCGAGCCAGGATCCCGCGGATGACGAAGTCGACCGGAAGACCATCGGCGGAGTGGGCGAGCTGGGTCACGGCATTGACGACCACGCCGACGCCGCGGCTGTTAAGCCCGTTGGAGGCGACGATGCCGGGCATGGTCAGGACCAGCGATTCCAAGCCCGCTGCCCGGTCCCGGATGCGGAGCACCGTTGGATACCCGTGGTAGAAAGACGGGATGTCGAGCGTCTGGGAAACGAAGGCGGGCTGCTCCCCCCGTTTCCCCGCGCCGATCGAGGTGCATTTCGAAAAACCGAGCTCGGGCCCGACCACCCAGCTCTCGTCGATGAGCTGGTAAACGTATATCGTGTCGAGATCGAAGCCCGCCCCGTCGGCGATGCCTCGGACCTCGTCCATGAGCTCCGGCGTCCATTTTTTGATCGAGGCGGTGAAATTCGTCCGTGCGAGGAAAGCCTTGATGAACGCCGCAGCATCGGTCCCATAATTCTTCTCGATGTCCTTTTTCCAGCGCCCGACGATTTCTCCGATCTCTTTGCGCAGGGCGCGGCCGTGAGCGAATCCGATGTCATACGGACTGCCTTCGAGGGTCAGGATGCGGAGGTTTCCTTCGAGGCGGAGCTCCGTCTTTTGGGGGAAAGCCTGCGCTGGGGCGCTCGTTGAGAGCCACAAGAATGCGATTACAAATGGCGTCAAAAGGATCTTTCGAATCCCCGTTCTCCCTTTCTTTCGGCGATGCCGTTAATATGCGGTGGATAGGGTAAAAAGTCAAATGCCGCCGTCGGCCTTCGCCGCTGATCGCTCTGCGCGCGGAATGCCGTCCTATCCGGCGGCGATGAGACCGGGAACAGGATTTCTCTTGGCACGATCATTTTTTTCCAATAGAATGGGGAAAAACACGGAAGGAGGTTTTCAATGAACAAATTCAAATCCCCCGCCTTTTTCGCCGGACTTTCCGCCGGTGCCGCTTTGATCATTCTGGGCGTCGTCGTTCTCCGCGGCGCGAGCCCGGCCGCCTTCGCCGCCGTCGCGACCACCGATCCGAATCCTTCGCCGCAGGCCGGAACCTTCATCATGACGCCGGGGACGATGTCCAACGGCAACGCCTGCCTTTGGGTGATCGACATGCACAATTCCGACGAAACGCCGAGCCTGGCTTTTTATGTGGCCGAGGCAGGCAAAATCCGGCTCCAAGCGGCCCGAAGGATCAAGTACGATTTCAGCCTGATGACGTATAACGACAGTTCCGCCGATCATTATTCCCCGGCAGAGATCAAACGCAGTCTCGACGAGCTGAGTCAGACGGCGAAAGACAAAGCCAAGAAATAGAAGGGATTCGTTCCCGAGGGATTTTGGGAACGGAGCCTTGATCCTCATTCCTATCGTTCGTTCAAGGAGGTCCGCATGAGCCACGGTTCGAGGGGCACTCTGATCCTTTTTTCTGTCCTGTGCTTTTTCGGTTTGAGCGCCGCCGCGGCCTGGGGGCAGGCTCCGGCCGAAATCCCCAAGCAGGATTATTACGGCACATGGAAAATGTTCCATGACGGTTGGGCGGGCACGCTCATCCTGAAGGCCAGCGGCACGGCCAAGGTCCTGGACGGTGAGTACAAGGCCGCGGACGGCCGCATCCATGCGGTCGCGGGCACGGCCGAAGGATACAAGATCACCTTCCAAATCGATTTCAACGACTCGAAAACCTTCACCTCGCAGGACCAGAGCTTCTCCGGCTACCTGTTCACCCAAGGCCGGAGCGGCATGGCCGGGACGACGGCCTGGTCCGGCATCCCCTACGGTTGGTACGCGAGCAAGGAATCGAAAGCGACCTCGTTCCCGGTCACGGTCTCGGACTATCCGGACCCGGAAGGGCCCGTGCCGGTGACGGCCACCGTCACGAGCTCCAGCGGCCGGTTCGAGGTCAGGGCGGGGAAAGAGGAATATGCCAAGGGGGAGACCGTCGAATTCACCATGTCGAACGAGCTCAAGCGGACGGTCGACCTCGCTGGGATCGTTTACGTCATCAAATACAAGGACGGCAACGCCTGGAAGGAATTCTATACCAGCCAGCGCGACTTTCTCGCGGACTTGAGCATGAACGACGGCAAAAAAAGGAATTGGGGCTGGGGCCAATGGGATAATGAGCTGCTGAACAAGGCCAAGCCAGGGACGTGGCGCTTGAAGCTTTTCGTCCCCGGCGTCCGTCCCGAGCCGTTCTTCGTCGAATTCACGATCAAAAACTGATTGACCGTTGCCCGGACATTCGCTCTCAGGATTTGTAGCCCCAAGCGATCATCTGCTCATCGGCGCTCCGCAGGGGGCGCCCGTCGAATCCGCCGAGAACGTCCCAACGGGCATATCCGGCGGCCCGGAAGAGAAGCTCGAGCTCAAAGCGGTAAACCCAGCGCTGGGACGTTGAAAACTTGTGAACGGCCGTCGATCCGTTGCGCGCGGAATAATCCCTGATCTCGAGCTCGGATTCCTGGCGCTGACGGACGGCGTCCTTTTTACGCCTGTCCCAGAGCTGGATCCTGTCTCCGCCGGGCTTTTTCGCCTCCTGTTCGAGGACGGGCGGCCCGTCCGGCTCGGCCCAGTATCCCGGTCCGGGATAGGACATATGGATGATGACCGCTCCGTCCGGCTTGAGGTGGGCGCGGCAGCATTTCAGGACGCGGATCTGGTCTTCGGTCGTATCGCAGTGGGCGAATCCGTTGAAAGCGCAAAAGATACGGGCATAGCGCCGGCCCATGGCGAAGTCCCGCATGTCCGCCACTTCGGCCCGGACGGACAGCTTCTCGTCGGCGGCCTTCCGCCGCAGGCGGGCGATCATCGCCCGGCTCAAGTCCAATCCGTCGATGTCGAGTCCTTCCCGGCGGATCGGCAGAAGAACGCGCCCCGTCCCGCAGCCGATCTCGAGGATCGGGCCCTTGGCCTTACGGGCGACGTCGAGCCAATAGGCGAGGTCGAAGTCGAACGTCTCGAACAAACGGTCGTAGAGCTCCGGCGCGTCGTAGGGGGAAGGATTTCTTTTTACGTTCACGGTCGTTTCGAGCGGACGGGCCGGCCGGATTCAGGCCACGGGCCAGAACATCTCGGTCACATGCTTCGCCTGGTCCTTCTCCACGTCCGGATCGGTCATGTAGGTTTCCCACATGGATTTGGCCGGCTCGTAGCCGCGCTCCTTCATCCAGGCGGTCATGGCGTTGTAGGAATCGACGAGCTTGTCGTAGGGGCCGATGTGGGTCCCCGTGACGACGCGGCCTCCGGGCAGCGTCGTCGGCCGGATCCGGCCCTCGCCGGCCGATCCCGGGGCGACGGGAAATCCCACTTCCATCTCCGTTTCCTTGTCGTCCCAGGAGTGATAGAAGGCGAAGGGAGCGCCGACGATCGTAATATTGTGTTTCGTTATGGACCGATAGATCTCATCGAAAATCCCCGGCATCTTCCCCGGGATTTCGGCGAACGACAGCTTTTCCCTGATGGCCAGTGCCGGCTGGGGCGCGAGCTGCACGAGCTTGAATCCGTGATCCATATCGTTGCCCTCCACGAAGAATCGGTGCGTTCATCGTAAATCAACGGAAGGCTGTCGTCAAGAACGGCTGGGAGTTGAACAAAAAGCGGAGTTTCATGCTTTTCATGATCATTGACAGCTGTAGACTCCCGGAAATAAGATTGTCGCATGTCGGATGATCTTGGGTTCGGCTCCGGAGAGGGGAAATCGAGAGAAGAAGAGGAGCGGAGCCGGGAGGCCGTCCAGGATAAAGGCAATCCAAGGTCGCGGACGGCGGAGCTCGGCCGACGATTCATCCGATCCCGTAGCTTCGTCGTCGTCCTCTTTGTCTTCTTGACTCTAGCCCTCACGTTTCCTCTCGTCTTCCATTTGACAAGCCATGTTCCCGGAGATCTCGGCGATCCTCTTTATAACATCTGGGTCATGGAGGATAACGTTCGCAAGGCTCGGGGCGGCTTTCGGGATTTCTGGGACGGCCGCATTTTCTATCCGCACGGAGACACGAAACTCTATGCCGACACCTTGACCGCGCTCTCGGTTCCATATGGCCTGCTCTCGGCCGCGACCGGGAACGCCGTGCTGGCCTACAATATCATCCTGCTCTTCTCTTTCGTCTTCAGCGCTTCGGGGATGGCCCTGCTCGTCAAGCATCTCACCCAATCGCGGACGGCGGCGGTGCTGGCCGGGGCTATGTTCGCTTTTTTCCCTTACCGCTTCGCCCATATCTGGCACCTTGAGCTTCTGTATTTCGCTTGGATCCCGTTCTGCCTTTATTTTTTACTCCGGTATTTCGAGGCTCATAACGGATGGGATCTCCTCTGGACGGGTGCGATGTTCGTTCTTCAGGCCCTCTCCTGCGCTTATTACGGACTATATCTGGGCGTCGTCCTCCTCCTGGCTTTGTTCTTCTTTGTCCCGAAATCCGGAGCATGGCGCCGTCTCTCCTTTTGGCGGCAGGGGGCGGCGATTGCCGTGCTGTGCGCCGCTGCGCTGCTGCCGGTCTTTCTTCCCTATGTGCGGGCGCACTCCCGGATGGAGTTCGAGCGCTCCGTTGGCGATGTCGAAGCCCATTCCGCCGAGCTCCAGCATTTCCTGGCCGTACCTCCGTCGAACCTCGTCTGGGGCCGATGGACGGGAAGGTGGGGCGACCAGGAAACTCAGTTGTTCCCGGGGATCGTCATTCTCCTCTGGGCGGCCGCCTCGTTCCTCGGCCGGCGCCCCGCGAAAACGCGGAGGAAACGGTCGCCCGGGCTGATGATCTGGGACGGACTCAACGTGGCACTCCTCATCCTGGCCCTTGTCGTCTACAAAACAGGAGGATTCTCCCTTCGGTGGGGCATCCTCTCCTTTTCCTCTCACCGGCTCGTCAACATCATCGTCTTTTTAGCCGTTTCCGCCTTGGCCCGCCTTCTTGTGGTCAGGTCCTCGCGGGAGCGGCTGTTCCGGTCGTTCCTTCCTTCGCCGATTTCCCCCCGGACGATCGAGGGGCAGCGGTTCCAACGCCGTTTCTATGTAATCCTGGCTGCGGCATCCTTCGTCCTTGCCCTGGGCCCGCAAATCCGATGGATGGGCCGGGATGTCATAACCGGCCCGTTTCTGGCTTTGTATGAATGGATCCCCGGATTCAGGAGCGTCCGGGTTCCGTCCAGATTCGTGGTCTTCCTCATGACGGGGCTGGCCGTTCTGGCCGGTATGGCCATCGCCCGATACGAGCGTTGGGACCGTTCCCCCGGCCGCCGCCGCGCCGTCCTGGCCGCGACGGGGTTCGTATTACTGGCCGAATCCATCTCCGTCCCCGTCCCGCTGGCTCCCGTGCCCGAAGCCGGCTCCGCCTCGTCCATATATGAAGAGGTTCGGCGGCTTCCCGGAAACACCGTCCTGGTCGAGCTTCCGATGCCGTTGCCCGCCAATCCAAAGGCCACCGAAGCCGTCTATATGTTCCATTCCCTGTATCACGGGAAACGTTTGTTGAACGGATACAGCGGGTTCATCCCTCCGGCCGCCGTGATCAGCAATCTGGCCATGAACAATTTTCCAAGCCAACTCTCCTTGGATTATCTCGAAGCCCTCGGCGTGGATTATGTTCTAGTCCATTGCCGCGGATTCAGGCCGAGGACGGGACAAGTGATGACCGAAATGCTCGTTCAATTCCCCCTGCGAATTCAATTGGTAGCGCAGTACGGCAACGATTATCTATACCGCTTGCGTCTCGGCGGCTCCGCGGTCCGTAAGGCGGCAGCGGACGAAGACGTCGGGGCGCGGAGCCTCTGGGTCGGCTGGGCCGGACGGAACACCAGCCGCACCAAGCTGGCTTTTGATCGCGATCTGGAAACCGGATGGTCGACGGACGGGCCGCAACGGCCGAAAGACTTCTTCCTCCTCGATCTCGGGCAAATGGAACGCTTCGACAGGCTCGAACTCTTTCTCAACCGCCGGCCGCTGGAGTTCCCCCGGGGTTTCACCCTGAGTGTGTCGCCGGACAACCGAGAGTGGACCGTGGTCGCGGATTGTCCCATTCATTTTCCCATCCTGCGGGCCGAGATGATCGAGCGGTTCGAGGAATACAAGACCGAGGTCGAGTTCGATCCGGTTTCGGCTCGTTATTTGAAAATCTACGCGGCGACCGCCCATCCGACCCGGCCGTGGTCCATCCAGGAGATCGCCCTTTCGCTCCGGAGCACGCCTTCGGCGAAATCATCGAAGACGCCGTGAAGAGGAGGCTCGCCGTCATCGTTGCTCTGGGGTTCATGATCTTATTACCGGCGTTTGTTTTTTCTCGGGCTGCCTGGACGCTGGGCGGCCGTGTCGTTCCGGGCCCCCTGCCGCCGAGCGCGTCGGCCGGCACCCCGGCTCTCGATTTTCAATCCGACATCGTCTATGGAGAGGCCGGAGGCCGGCCGCTCAAGCTGGATTTAGCCAAGCCGTCGTTGTGCCGGGACCAAACGGTGCCGCTGATCGTCTATTTCCATGGGGGAGGGTGGACGATGGGCGATAAGTCCGAGGCGTTCGGGGTGGGTGCCATCCGGATGGCCTTCCAGCTCGGCTTCGCCGTGGCTTCGGTCAATTATCGGCTCGCTCCGGAGTTCCGTTTTCCCGCCCAGATCCATGACTGCAAGCGGGCCATCCGGTTTCTCCGGGCGAACGCGGCCGCGTTCGGCATCGACCCCGACCGGATCGCCGCCGCGGGAGGCTCAGCGGGCGGCCATCTGGCTTCGCTCGCCGGGACGGCGGACGAAAATGACGGTTTGGAGGGACCTGGATGGCCCGGCGTCTCGAGCCGGGTCGCCGCCGTTGTCGAATATTTCGGCCCGACGGATTTGACCGTTTCAACGACCGAAATCTCGAGCGACGGCCTGAAGATGCTGACGGATCTCTTGGGAGGAGATCCGATGATCCTCACCGAAGCGGCGCGCCTTGCCTCGCCGGTCACCTACGTCTCGGCCGATGATCCCCCCTTTTTCATCGCCCACGGCGACAAGGACGAGCTCGTGCCCTACAGCCAAGCCCGAATATTCGCGGAGAAACTGCGGCTGGCCGGAAACGCCGGAGCTTTAATCAAGGTGAAGAACGCCGGCCATGTTTTTGTCGCGGAAACCGTCCTGGGCGGCATCAATCCCCCCCTCGGAGACATTTTCTTCGCCGCGGCGGCCCACCTGGGCCGCTTTTTGGAGCCTGCCCTGGAAGGGGATTTGAATATGGACGGCCGAACGGACGTCTATGACCACTGGCAGCTGATGCTTCGCTTCGGTTTGATCGGGATCGGGCCGGGCGGCGCCGAGGCGGCGGACCATTGGAATCCCTTGGCGGACCTCGTTTCCGACGGCGTCATCGACGTCCTGGACGTGAGGGAATTCTTCCAAAAGCGATCGTGACGGGATTGTCCTTACGAAAATTCTAACCCGTTGGGGCCTTTTTGCGTGTTTCAATTGCTTTCCTCAGGCGGCTGTAATATATATTTTTGCTTGTGATCGCGGGGGGTGGAGGGAAGGAGGATGATATGGCACGCACAGGAAATAGGGCGCGAGCCGGCGCGTTCATGGCCGTCTTATTGACGGCCGCGTTCATGGGATACGGCCAGAGCGGCCAAACCTGCAGTCAGGCCCAAGGCCAAATCCAAAAAGACCAATCCGCCCTTTCCGAAATCTTCAAGGAAATCCAAAAAATTAGATACGAGGCGGAGCTGAAGAAAGCGCTGGCGAAATGGGTCGATGAAGGGAAAATCACCAAAGAGCAGGCGCTGAAGATCGCGGGGCAGTGGAAAAGCCAACAGGAACGGAATCAAATCATCGCCCGGCTCCGTCAAATCAACGATCCCGCGAAGCTGGACGAGGCTCTGGCGAAGCTCGTCGGCGAAGGAAAGTTAACCCGGGAACAAGCCGTTCAGTTGAAGGACTACTGGAAAAAGAGATAGATTTGCTTCATGGAGAAACCCGGAGCCTCCCGCGATTCCGGTTTCGAGCTATTCCCTCAACAGCGCCGCGAGCTTGCCCAGGATCTCTGCGACGGCGGCGGGGGGGAGAGCGCAGATCGGTTTGGCCGAGCGAATCCGCCAATCCAGGCTTTTGACCTGGTCGGAAAGGACCGCGCCGGAGACAGGAAGGCTGTCGGGAATCCGGACTTCCCAGGGATAGCCCTTGATTTGGTTCGTGATGGGACAGAAGATCGCGAGGCCGACTCTGGCGTTATAGGCTTCGGGAGAGAGAACGGCGGCCGGCCTGCGCCCGGCCTGCTCATGGCCGGCTTGAGGATTCAAGGTGATCCAGACGACATCTCCGCGCCGCGGGATATATTCCGTTCGCTTCACCATATTTCTTTCCCTGAGGTGGGACCCGTATCCCATTCGCCGTGGATATTGTCGTCCGTCACGCCGGCCAGGAGATCTGCGAGTCTCCATTCCGTCTCGTTCTCAAGAACGATGACAAGCGCGCCTTCCTTGACCATCATGTCTATGGACGCGTTTTCGGCCATTTTCATCTCATCGGCGAACGCTTTTGGAATCCGGACAGCTAAGCTGTTTCCCCATTTCTGAACACGCGTGACCATTTCAATCTCCCTGTATCTACAATGAAGATACATCAAAAGGCTGGATTGTCAAGGACTTTCTCAGGTGACAGTCAATTCAATCACCGAATTGCGGTGCCCCCTAAGCTTTCAAGCCCGCCCGCCGCTCCCGCAAGACGAGGACGAAGAGCGACGCGGCCAGGACGACGGCGAAGTGGCACATGACGGAGGGAAGGAGGCCGCCCTCGGATTCCACGGCGAGAAGCTGGACGGCCAAGGCCGGCAATAAAAATCCCAGCAGGCCGGTCTGCAGATTGGCCAAGTGCTTTCGCAGGATTATGTCGGCGGAAAAAGCCATACCGAACGCGGCTCCGAAGACGATCGTGAGCAGGCTGAGCTGGTAGAAAAGCGCGTAGGCGACCTCGAAGTTGTGGACCGGGAAATAGCGGGCGATGACGAGCTCGCAGACGGACTTGGTGATGGAGTTGGGATCGGCAAGAATCCAGGCCGAGAAGGCCGCGGCCAGGCCGAAATCGATGAACGCCACGATCTTCAGCCAGCGGTTCCGTGGCTCGCTGAGCCGGGCGGCCAGCCACAGTCCGAGCGGCGGGAGCCAGGTGATGTCGAAGTAGGCGAGCTGCGTCCAGAGCTTCTTTTCCAGATTGCCGCAGACCGCCACCTCGGCGAACTGGTATCCGGCGAGGAAGAGCAAAATCAAACCCGCCGGCTGGAGGATACGCTTCCGGCCGGCGCGCACGCCGAGAAGAACCCAAATTGCCGCTCCGAACTCGAGAATCCCGGTCACGACCGCCAGGAAGGGGGAATATTTCATTGAGCCTATTGTAAAAGAACGCAAGGCATTCGGGCAAGGGGCCCGTCAGGTTCACCCCTCGATTCACCCCTGTCGAGGATTGTCAACGCCGCGTCTTGCAGGCATTATCTCAGGCGGAGCCTTTGCGGCTCAAAGGGATTTTTATCACGTGGATATGGAGAAAGGACGTTCGTTGACCGACGAAAAGCTGGAAGAGCGGGAATCCGCCGGCCCGCGCCGCCCGGCTCAAAACCTCGATGTCCATAAGTTGGCTGTAGCCATCAAGGAGCTGAACCTTGCACGGACCAACGCCGGGATCTACCCCTTCGACCACCCCCAGATCGCGGCGAGTCTCGACCGGGCGTTTGCCGCTCTCCGCGACATCCTCGCTCAAGGACCTCCTC
>Ga0208828_1000981_pt1 | contig 11634 bp, 9 predicted proteins | sample Kivu_160m_FD_185487 | JGI IMG/M metagenome (GOLD analysis project Ga0208828, IMG submission 185487) | Freshwater microbial communities from Lake Kivu, Western Province, Rwanda to study Microbial Dark Matter (Phase II) - Kivu_160m (SPAdes)... | ecosystem: Environmental > Aquatic > Freshwater >... | reverse complement strand
GCGCCGCGAAGCCCGGTTCGCGGCCGATTCTGGAAGCCGGAGCGCACAGATGCTAGAATACGGGCACTGGAGCTAACGATGATCGCCAATCCATTCCTCGGCGTCGTTTTCCACTGGCTGGGCGGCCTGGCCTCCGGCAGCTTCTACGTCCCGTATCGCGGCGTCAAAAAGTGGTCGTGGGAGGTCTATTGGCTCGTCGGCGGATTCTTCAGCTGGATCATCGCCCCGTGGATCATGGCCTCGATCAACACCTGCGACCTGCTCGCCGTCCTGAGCGAAGCTCCGGCGGGAGCGCTGATCACGGCCTATATTTTCGGCGCCCTGTGGGGCGTTGGCGGCCTGACCTTCGGGCTGACCATGCGCTACCTCGGCATGTCGCTCGGCATGGCCGTGGCTCTCGGATACACCGCCGTGATCGGCACCCTCGTCCCGCCGATCATGCACGGCGAGTTCGGCTCCAAGGTCCTGGGGACGACCTCGGGGCAGATCATCGTGATCGGCATCCTCGTCTGCATGCTGGGGATCACCATCACCGGGATGGCGGGGAAGTCGAAAGAGAAAGAGATGTCCAAGGACCAGCAGCGCTCCTCGATCAAGGAGTTCAACTTCGGCAAGGGCATCCTCGTCGCGACGTTTTCCGGCGTCTTCAGCGCCTGTTTCGCGATGGGCCTGGATGCCGCGGCGCCGATCGCGGACATCTCCGCCGCCCACGGCACGACGATGATCTGGACGGGGCTGCCGAAGCTGTGCGTCGTGCTCCTCGGCGGATTCACGACGAACTTCATCTGGTGCGTCATCCTCAACGTCCGCAACCGCACCGGCTACCAGTATTTCCATAAACAGCTCCGGCAGGCGGACGTGCTCAAGGACAAGGGCGCCGAGCGGCCGTCCGAGGCGGAGGCGGCCGTGGCCCGGCGCGTCCCGATGCTCGCCAACTATCTCTTCAGCGCCCTGGCCGGCACGACCTGGTACATGCAGTTCTTTTTCTACACCATGGGCGAGACGCAGATGGGTCAATACAAGTTCTCGAGCTGGACCATCCACATGGCCAGCATCATCATCTTCAGCACGCTGTGGGGCATCGCCTTGAAGGAATGGAAGGGGAGCAGCGGCTTCACCAAGGTCCTGCTGGGCATGGCCCTGGCGACGCTGATCTTTTCGACGATCGTCGTCGGCTTCGGGAATTACCTGGCCGTGCAATAAATTAGGTGTCAGACAACTCAATCACTTAATTCGGAGGATGAAGATATCTTTTTCAGGCGACAGAGAGCGGGGGACTTCTGATAAGTGCGTTGGAAATTAAGTGATTGAGTTGTCTGGCACTTTAATTATGGGAAGGCGATGACCTCTCGCGAACGCGTGCTCAAGGCCATCAACCACGAGGTCCCCGACCGCGTTCCGATCGACATCGGGGGCAATCAGACCGGTATCCATAAGAACGCCTATCGGAACCTTGTTAGCCATCTCGGGTTTCACGAAGAGGTTGAGATCATGGACGCCGTCCAGCAGCTGGCGCGGCCGAGCGAACGGCTCCTGGAGCGGTTCCGCGTCGACACGCGCTACGTGGCGGCGACGGCCCCTTCGTCCTGGAAGGGAGGCATCGTCGCGGCCGAGCGCGGCGGCCGAACCTGGCACGACCTTACGGACGAGTTCGGCGTGCGCTGGTCGATGCCGGACGACCAACAGCTCTACATGGACATCACCCTCCATCCGCTGGCCGAAGCGACGATCCGCGGCGTCCGCGACTATCCCTGGCCCAAGGGCGACGACCCGAGCCGATTCGCCGGCCTGAGGGAGCGGGCGCTTTTGCTCCGCAGGGAGACGCCCTATGCCGTCGTCAGCGGCATCTCAGGCGTAATCTACGAGTTCGGCTGGTATTTGCGGGGCCTGGAGCGGTGGTTCTGCGACCTGTTGTCGGCGCCCGAGTTTTGCGAAGCCGTCCTCGACCAGGTGCTAAAATATTGGCTGGACTGGTTCCGCCTGTTCCTCGACGAAGCCGGCGACGTTATCGACGTCATCATGATCGGCGACGACCTGGCCGGCCAGGACGGGCCGCTGTTCAATCCGGAGATCTACCGGCGGCTGGTCAAGCCGCGCCAGAAGCGCCTCGTCCAGTACATCCGGTCCCGCACCGCCGCCAAAATCTGGTACCACACCTGCGGATCGTGCGCGGCCTTCATCCCCGACCTCATCGACAACGGTATCCATATCCTCAACCCCGTCCAGACGAGCGCCCGGAACATGGATCCGCACGAATTGAAACGCCGCTTCGGCCGGGACCTGGCCTTCTGGGGAGGCGGCTGCGACGCGCAGCGCGTTCTATCGCGGGGGACGCCCGACGAGGTCCGGGCCGCCGTCAAAACCAACCTCGCCGCGTTCATGCCCGGAGGCGGCTATGTCTTCAACAGTATCCACAACATCCAGGGCGAAGTGCCGCCCGAAAACATCGTCGCCCTCTATGACGCGGCCTACGACTTCGGCCGCTATTCATAACAAGGGGTGCGCGGGGAATGCCTTGTCTGGATTTTGACTCCGTCTTTTTATGATATAATCAGGACATAGAAGGAGGGACCATCAGGATTTTCACCGTTCTATCCTTCTCGGGATTCGCCCTTTCCCTCTTCATAGGAACCCTCATCCTTTGCCAGAATAGAAAAAGGGCGCTGAACATCGTTTTCGCTTGTGTCTGTTTTTTCCTTTCCTTCTGGTCATTCACCGAATTCATGTATCGCTCGGCGGAAACTGCGGCCACGGCCGGATTCTGGATAAAAATGAGGGCGCTGGCCTGGACATTTCCCTTGGCCTTCCTCCTCCACTTCCTTCTGATTTTTACCCAGAGGTCGAAGCCGCTCAAGTCCAAGCTCACCTACGTCCTGATTTACGGACCGGCCATCCTCTTCGCTGCGATCGATTTCAACACCTATCTCATCACCGGCCGCCCGGAAATGAAATCCTGGGGCTTCAGCTACGGCATTCCGGATTCCTGGGTCAACTGGGTCTGCAACGGCTGGACGGCAGTGTTGGGCGGCGTGTCCCTAGTCCTGATCCTGGTCCACTATGTCCGGTCCTCCGACGTCAAGAAACGGCGGCAGGCGAAATTCATCGCACTGGGCATGAGCCTGCCCATCGTCGGCGGCATCGCGAGCGAAATCGTTCTGCCGGAGCTCCATATCCGGATTCCGGAGCTGACGAGCGTCTCCGGCGCCTGGCTCGCTCTCATAATCGGATACGCGATCTGGAAGTACGAACTCTTCACCATCAATCCGGCTATGGCGGCCGAAAACATCCTCTCGACGATGAACGAAATGTTCATCCTGTTCAGCCCCGACGGGACGATCGTCCGCCTGAACGAGGCCACCTTGGACACCCTGGGCTACAAGGAGGAGGAACTCGTCGGCCGGCCGCTCGGCACGCTCTACGGGGACGAAACGGCGAACCGCGCGATGTTCGAGGCGATCCGAGAACGAGGTTCCGTGCGGAGCGTCGAGACGGTCGGCTTGACGAAACAGGGAGCTAAGATCCCGATCGTTGTCTCCGCCACGACGATCAAGGACCGGCGGGGCCGCTTATTGGGGATCGTGGGAATCGCGCGGGACATCTCGGACCGGAAGCGCCTGGAGGAGGACCTCCGCGCCCTGTCGATTCGCGACGATCTCACGGGCCTATACAATCGGCGCGGTTTCCTGACTCTCGCCGAGCACCATCGGGCGCTTTCCGGCCGGACGGGAAAGAAGATGATGCTGCTCTATGCGGATTTGGACGAGATGAAGACGATCAACGATACCTATGGGCACGCGGCCGGCGACGCCGCCCTCGTCTCCGCCGCCCGCATTCTCAAGGAAACCTTCCGGAGTTCGGACATCATCGCTCGGATCGGCGGAGACGAGTTCGTCGTTCTGGCCGGCGAAGCTTCGGAATTGTGCTCCGAGCTCATGAGGTCCAGGTTAGAGGTGAAGGTCGGTTCGGCCTCGGCGAGGACGGATTTCCCCTGGAAAATCTCTTTCAGCCTGGGCATGGTCTGTTACGATCCCGAGCATCCGAGTTCGATCGAAGAGCTTCTTGCCAAAGCGGACGAAATCATGTACGCCCGGAAAAAGCGAAAACAGGAAGTTCATAGGGCCTGACGTCAGCCGGCATGACAAAAATGACGTTTGAAGTGCGGGCCAAGCGCGCGATCCGCTTTATCCCGAGCGGCAAGGTCGCAACTTACGGCCAGGTCGCCGCCCTGGCCGGAAACTACAAAGCCGCGCGCCAGGTCGTCCGGGTTCTTCATGCGTCGTCCGACAAGGAAATGCTCCCGTGGCATCGCGTCATCGGCGGCCGGGGAGTCATCTCCCTGCCGCGGGGGAGGGGATTCGAGGAGCAACGGAGGCTTCTTCGCGCGGAAAGAGTCGAGGTGGATCGCCGCGGCCGGGTCGATCTCGAGAAATATCGCTGGGAACCGGCCGGCCGTCGGTCCCGGGCTCTCGATGATTTCCTGCGCCGCTTGAAATAAAGGGATTTATTCTATTTCGGCGAGATCACGGCCACCCAGCCTCCGCCGGCGGCCAGCTTGACGGGCAGCTTATCCGCGCGTGTCACCGTCTTGCGGACGACGGCGAAGTCGTTGCCGTTGCGGTCGGCGTTGATCCCGTCCTGGTAGATCGCCATCTCATAAGATCGATCATCGAGGAACGACAGATCCACCTCGAGCTCTCGCGGCGTCGCGTCCGTCATCGCTCCCACATACCACGCCGTTCCGCTGCGCCTCGCCACGACCACGTAGTCGGCCATCTTCGCCTCCAGGACGCGCGTCTCGTTCCAGACCGTCGGGACCTTCGACAGGAAGGCCAGGCATTCCGGCTCTCTGAGATAATTGGTCGGCGCGTCGGAAAGCATCTGGAGCGGGCTTTCATAGACGACGTACATCGCCAGCTGATGGCAGCGCGTTCCCTGGCTCATGGGCTGGCTGTATATGATCTGGAAATTTCGCATCCCGCCGTTGAGCATGGCCCCCGGCGTGAAGTCCATCGGCCCGGCCGCCATCCTCGTAAAGGGCAGGGTGACGTCGTGCTCCGGGGTGATGTCGCGGCTCCATTTGGAATGCTCGAGGCCTTTCACTCCTTCGCTCGTCAGGACGTTGGGGAACGTCCGGTAGAGGCCGGTCGGCTTGTACGCCCCGTGGAAGTCGACGAGGAACTTGCGCTTGGCCGCTTCGGCCGCGACCTTATAGTAATAATCGACCATCCACTGGTCGTCCCTCTGCATGAAGTCGACCTTGAGGCCTTTGACGCCCCACCGGGTGAACTGCTCCATGGCCGGCTCGAACTGGTCGTTGAGCGCCTTCCACGTCACCCAGAGGATGATGCCGACGCTTTTCTCCCGGGCGCGGGCCAGGATGGCCTCCATGTCGATCGCGGGAACGACGGAGAGTAGGTCGCCCCGCTTCGACCAGCCCTCGTCGAGGATGACGTATTCGATCCCGTTGGCCGCGGCGAAGTCGATGAAATATCGATAGGTCGCCGTGTTCACCCCGGACTTGAAATCGACGCCCCTCAGATTGAGGTCGTTCCACCAGTCCCAGGCCACTTTCCCCGGCCGAACCCAGGAGAAATCGCCCGTCGACGGCTTCGCAAGGCGGTAGATCATGGGGCTTTCGATGAGGTCCCCGTCCTTCGCCGCGATCATCAGCACGCGCCAGGGAAAGACGCGCGTTCCCGCCGTCTTGGCCAGGTAAGGCGCCCGCTCGGTGACGGGGACGTCCCGGTCGTTCTTGGCTTCCTCCTTTAAGGGATAGGCTGGGAACTTGCCGACGAGCTTCGCCGGCGAATCTTCCGCTCCGGTCAGCCATAAGCCGGCGTAATCCTCGAGGTCCGCCTCCGTGACGGCGACTTTGGGGCCGCCCTCGATGTCCACGACCGCCGGCGCCGACGAGAATTTTTTCGGCGTGACCTCGCTCAGCGCCATATGTTTGAAGGTTCGTTCCTGGTGGGACTGGAAGCTCTCCTCCTCGGGAAAATAGAGCTTGTGGTCCTTATCGAAGGCGAACTCAGCCTGTTCCGAGACCACCGTGATCCGGCCGGGCAAGGAGGTTGCGAAGCGATAGGCCGCGCCGTCGTTATAAGCGCGGAAGATCAGGGCATAATTGCCGGCGAATTCCAACGTGAGCTCGTTGAACGTATCGGCGATCGAGGACGCCTTTTGCCATACGACCGGCTTCAGGGTGTCGTTGACGCTGCGCCGTTTGTCGCCGCGGACCTTCGCTTCCCGCCCCAAAACCTTTCCGCCGTCGAGGGTCAGGGAGACCGCCGACGGCGCGACGATCGGCAGGCCCTGGAACGAAACGGCATATGTGACGGCCGGGCCTACGGCAACCTTGATTTCGACCGCCTTATTGGGCGAAAGCAGCGTATAATCCTTCGCCGAAAGCGAGCCCGCCGCGAGCGCCGTGGCAAGTCCCACCATCAACATCGTTTTAGTGAAGCGTTCCATCATAATCTCCTTGAAACAACTGGGCACACCCGCAGCGGGAGGATCCTGATCAACGGCATTATTAGGAACAGGATGCGTCGTCCCCCTTTGTTCACTTCGCCTTCAGCGTCTGGAAGCACTTCAGCATCAGCTCGGCGTCGGCCTTTGTATAGACAGGACCTTTCGTGTCCTCGGCTCCGTACGTCGCGGCGCCGGCTTTCATGTTGGCTACGAAATGGAACTCGGATTTGCCCATGACCGTCGTTTCGTAGAGCAGGGCGTCGGCCGTATCGACGTAGAACTTCTTGAGCTTGTTGAGCGTGTTCGCCTGGATCTCCTTCTTGAGGGCGGCGATGTCTTTGGCGCTCGAGCTGACCACGACCTGGAAGCCGGGGAGCTTCTTGACCAGGATGTCGCCGAAGTCATCGGCCGCCGTCGCGCCCTCCGGAGCCATCATGGTCACCGGAAACGAGTCGGACGCTTTCGACAGATCGACGGAGACGAGCTTCGGTGCGGCTTGGGGGCCGGAGGCCGCCAGCGACGCCGGCGATGTCCCTCCCAAGACGAGGCCGAGAAAGAGAGCGGCGCAAAGCATCTTTTTCATTTGGTTCCTCCTATGCGGCCTATTTATCACGTCGCCTCTCCGGCGTCAACTTGACGAACGAGTCCCCAGGAGAACATACTAGGCCGGGCAGAAAATAATTGACGCGGTATTTCTTTTCTGCCCGGCTAGTACTCGGGGAGCAGTAATGTCAGTGCCTCATATTTTCTGCTCCCCGTAGTAATTCGCTCATCATACGGAGGGCCCCATGAACAAACGCATTCCCATCCTCGTCTCCTTTTCCTTTATCGCGCTCTTGACGGTCGGCGCGGTTTTCGTCCTCTCTCAGGACCGGACAAAACAGGAGGTTTCGGTCACGGCGGTCGAAGTCCCGGTCCGCGTTCTGGTCAAGGGCGAGCCGGTCAAGGGATTGACCAAAGACGACTTCGAGGTGTTCGAAAACGGTATCCGCCAGACGGTCACGAGTTGCGATATCGTCGCGCGGAAGATCACGCTCGACAAAACGGTCGACGCGGAGGCGCTGAAGATCCCGCCGAAACCCAGGCTCTTCCTCCTCATCTTCAACATCTTCGATTACAACCAAACCGTGGGTGAAGGCATCGATTATTTCTTCAAGACCGTCTACAGGCCCAAGGACCAGCTCCTCATGGTGACCGAGGACAAGGTCATCAACGTCGAAAAGGACGACGATGCCGCCCGGATCGCCAACCGCGTCAAGGAGTCGCTGAAAACCTACAAGGCTTTCTCGACGTCGTCGAGCCTCAAGGCGTTCGCGGATTTAGGCATGGAGGGGGAGAAGGTCATTCTTTACCTCCAGGGCATGGCCCACGAGGCGCCCGGAAGCTGGGAAGTCTATATCAATCAATTCTTCGATTTGTATACACGGATTTGGACCGAGTACAAGAGGCGGTTTTTCACCCTGGACGTTGACCTCTATCAGAGCCTGGCCCGCCGCATCGAGCTCGAGCCCGGCGACAAGTGGGCCATCTGCTTCGAGCAGCGGGACATGTTTCCCGTCTTGAAGAAGGAAGGCACCCTCGAATCCGAGCTCCGCAAGAAGATGGACAGCCTCACGGAGCCGCAGGACCAGGCCAAGATCCGTTTGATCCAGAACAAGCAGAGGGATCTCCAGAAGTCCATGGATATCACCGCCGAATTTCCCAGCGACAAGCTCAGGGATGCGTTCATGGCCTCGGGGATCACCTTCCATCTCGTCACCATGAAATCGACCCGCCAGGTGTTTGCCCGGGATTTCGAGATGAGGGAAGTGGGCCAGGAATACGAGGACCTCTTCCGGCAGATCAGCAAAGCGACGGGAGGCTATTCGACGTTCTCCAACAACATCCTGGACGCGGTCAAGGAGGCCTCGGTCGTCGAGGATTATCATTACATCGTGGTCTACAATCCGCAGGACAAGTCGCCGGGCAAGGAGCGCAAGATCGACGTCAAGGTCCGCACGGAAGGCGCGGATGTCATTTCGCTGAAACAGTACATCGCCAAAGCCCAGCCCTTGATTAGGATCACCGGATTCCAGAGCGGCGCGAAGCGGATCAAATTCAGCCTCACGAACTACACGCGGACTTCGACGGAGGGCCGCCTCCACGGAGCCGCCGACGTCAGGATCGTCATCTTCGACGACAAGTCCGCGCAGGTCTTTTCCGACAAGAAGACGCTCGACCTGATCAAGGACGAAACGACGATTTCGCTGAGCTTCAACCAGCTCAACACCGGCTCCTATTTCATCATCATCGACGTCTACGACCGACTGACGATGGGGAAGGACGTCTACTCAGGCGCGATCCGGCTGTAGGCGGAGGCCGCAAGATTCGGCCGCATTTTTTATCAGTCCTTTTAAACTTATAGGTTCCTCTTTCGTACCTCCTTCACAGAGGTAACACGGAGAATCATGAAAAGAACCGCTCTATTCGCATTCATCGGATTGCTTTGCCTGGGTTGGCTTGCGACCGGCTCCGCAGCCACTCCGAACCAGGAGAAAAAAGCCGGCTTGGAATCCGTTGCGCCGGAAACGGCGGGCTGGTCGGCCCAAAAACTCGAGGAGGCCAAAGCCTTCGCCGAGAAGATCAACTCGGCGGCGGTGATGGTGCTCTACGACGGAAAAGTCCTGATCTCATGGGGAAACGTCGCAACCAAATACAGCGTTCATTCCATCCGCAAGCCGTTTCTGGGCGCGCTGTACGGCATCTATGCGGGCCGCGGTAAAATCAACCTCGACGCGACCTTGGAAGCGCTGGACATCGACGACATCCCCCCCTCGCTCACCAAGGACGAGAAGCAGGCCACCGTCCGCGACCTGCTCAAGTCCCGGTCGGGGATTTACCACGAAGCGGCGGCTGAAACCGACGGCATGGCGGCCGAGCGGCCTCCGCGGGGCAGCCATCCTCGAGACACCTTTTACTATTACAACAACTGGGATTTCAACGCCTTGGGGACCATCTTCGAAAAGGTGACTGGGGCGAAGATCTTCGAGGCGTTCAAGAAAGAAATCGCCGATCCGATCGGCATGGAAGACTTCAGCCTGGACGATTGCGAGTATTCCTACGAAGAAAAAAAATCCCGGCATCCGGCTTATCACTTCAGGATGAGCGCCCGGGATATGGCCCGCTTCGGCCTTTTGTATCAACGAAAAGGCAACTGGAACGGCCGGCAGATCATTCCCGAGGGATGGATCGACGAGAGCACGAAGGCCTATTCCTCCGTGAGCGAGGAGATGGGCGTCGGCTACGGCTACGTGTGGAATATCGTCAAACCGGGATCGCGGATCTCGAACATGATCTTCGACGGGAAAGGCGCTTTTTACCACACCGGCGTCGGCATCCACACCTTGGCGGTTCTCCCCGCGCAAAAACTCGTCTATATCTATCGCTATGACACGGACCGCGAGTTCAAGGATCCCGGGCAGGCGACAACCCAACTCATCGCCATGATCATGGGGGCGCGGCTGGACGGGGGGCAAAAGAAGTAGCCTCGAATGATCGATGAAGGTGTACATCGCCGCCTTGCTGGAGAAGAAAACGTCAATGTCGGCTGGTTCCGGTTGCATGGCGATCGGGCTAAAGGACCGGCGATAGGATTCTCTCCGCGAGGGGATGAAAGGGGGGACGATATGATGAGAGTAGCGGTTTTTGCGTTGGCTTTTATCTTTATCCAGACTCAGGGCTTTTCGAGCCAAGGGCAGGCCCAGCCCCAGACGGCCGGCGATTTCGTGGCCGGGCTCTACAGCCTCGTCAGCGCCGAGGGAGGCAAGCTTCCCGATTGGGACAAGGTCAAGGCCTGTTTTCTCAAGGAAGCCGTGGTCGTCTTGAGAACGAGCCGGACGACGCTGACGCCCTTCACCCTGGAGGGTTTCATCAAAGACTTCGTCGATTTTTACGAGAAACCGTTTAAGCGGGGAGAGGCCTCGGTCGTGCCGAAGGACAGCGGCTTCACCGAAAAAGTCGTTCGCATGAAGTCGTGGGAGTATGGCGATATGGCCCATGTCCTCGTTCTTTACGAGGCCAAGATTACCGGCTTCGCCATGCCTCCCCAACAGGGCGTTGACAGCTGGCTTCTCGTCCGTCGCGACGGCCGCTGGCTGATCCCGACCCAGACTTGGCCGGGGTGGGACGGAGATTGCCCCGATGGCATTCGTATGATCGCCTTGGTCTCCCACGACCAGGGCCACACCTGGCCCGAATATCTGGACGTGATGCGCGAAACGCAGCACCGCGCGGTGTATTTCTGGGAATCGAAGATTGTGGAACTGGCAGACGGCCGCCTGCTGGCGACCGCGTGGGCCTACGATGATGTCAGCAAGACGGACCGTCCGAACCAATACGCCATCAGCACGGACGGCGGTAAGAGCTGGTCCGTGCCGGCATCCACGGGTCTCCTGGGACAAACCCTGACGCCACTGGTGTTGGATGACGATCGGATACTCTGCGTCTACCGGCGGATGGACCAGCCCGGACTCTGGGCAAATCTTGCGCGGCTGGAGGGCGACCGGTGGGTGAACGTGGGGGACGCCCCGCTCTGGGGGCAGCAGGCCGCCGGCCTGACAGCCACCACAGAGAACATGGCTCACAACTTCAACGTGCTGCGCTTCGGCGCGCCGTGTGTGACGCACCTGGTTGACGGCACGGTGTTTGTGGCGTTCTGGTGCTACGAAGACTGCGTGTCGGTGATCCGCTGGTTCAAGCTTGATATCGGAGGTTAACTAATTGGCAGCTTGGAAGAACGTTTTGGAGTTGGACAACAAATGCAGTGTCACGTCCGGCAGCGATACCGCGCTGCAGGCAGCCATCAGTAACGGCGCAGACCTGCGAATCTACACGGAGTTCCGTCACGATGAGCATGTCGAGCCGGGATCCAGCAACCGCGAACTGGTGCAGGAAGTCAGCGACTTCCGAGTAACCTACCTGGTTGACAATCGGTGGGTGGCGGGGATAATGAACCTCCGGATGCCCATCTCTCCGCCGGATGGTTTTGGCCCGCGCGCTTCGATGTCGTTCTTTATGTATAATCAAGACGGCAGACAGGCGATTGCGCGGCCATATCTGGATGGTATGCCCGCGCACGGCAAGATCGGCCCATCGCCGCTGGAAGATCACAGCGCTATGCCCAAG
>Ga0208828_1000979_pt1 | contig 11637 bp, 8 predicted proteins | sample Kivu_160m_FD_185487 | JGI IMG/M metagenome (GOLD analysis project Ga0208828, IMG submission 185487) | Freshwater microbial communities from Lake Kivu, Western Province, Rwanda to study Microbial Dark Matter (Phase II) - Kivu_160m (SPAdes)... | ecosystem: Environmental > Aquatic > Freshwater >... | reverse complement strand
AATCAGTGCATGAATTATTTTTCGTGCAGCATGGGTTCCGGTTCTGGTTATTTCAGTCAATTGATCCCGTTCTTCTTGTGTAAGCGTTACTTTGTAAGTATTCATAGCCTTTTTTTCGGCTAAGATATAAAATATTTTATTTACGTCATACTAAATGTGACATGACACTAGTACGAAATCCAAAAATAGGAGGTCAAAATGAAACACAAAGTAATGTTCACCGGAATGTTCCTGATGATATTCTCGGTGTCAGGTGTCTTTTCCCTGCAGGCCCAGGAATGGACAATAGAGCAAAAAGAGGTCTGGCAGGAAGTTGAGAATATGTTCAGCAACTGGAAGGCAGGTGATGTCGATGCAATGTTTTCGAATGTCCATCAGGATTACCTGGGTTGGAATGAAGAGGCTCCCCTTCCAATGTCAAAAGACAAGTGGCAGAACAGCATGAAAAAATACATCACCAGGCTGACCAACCTGGACTTTAATATTGAACCTGCCCGGATCATAGTGAAAGGTAATGTTGCGGTGGTTCATTTTTATTATGAGATGTCCTGGGGATTGGATACCAGAGAGGGAGTCAAAGATTTTTCTTACAAAGGGAAATGGTCGGAATTTTACATCAAGGAAAACGGGAAGTGGATGTTACTGGGAGATATGACCCTGGGTAAGTTTGCAGAATAGTTCCTGTTTTATTTCTCAGACCTTAAGATCAGGGTCGGCCTGGTTTTCATGGCATCAACGGTAAGGCATGAATGTACGGGCAGGATGCCGACGAGAGATCCGCGCTGCAATGTCTTCATAATCTGAGGATCACAGTGCAGGATGCCGTGTTCCTGGGAGAGGCTTTTTACCCGGCATCCCGGGAGAGGATCAGACCAGCCGTCATCGGTCAGCCTGACGACAAGGCCATAAACATCATCTCCGTCGTACCTGATGTGCTCTTTGGAGAGGTGGACCGCTCCGCCATGAATGACGGCTTCGTTGCGGGAATGGTAAAGGTCCACAACCGGTGCGGCCACGCACACGGCTACCTGTCCGGCATGGCAGGATCCGAGACCCATTTGCATTACATCATAGAAGATAAAATTCCCGGGCCTGATTTCGTCGACTTCCTGAAACGTATCGAGGATGCTGCATGATGGCGTATCTCCGACGCTGATGATTGCCTGGTCGCCCAATCCCAGATTATCCCTGAGAGAGATAAGTTTTCCGGTTCCTTCATGGAAAATTTGCCGGATCTCTTCAGTACTCCTCGCGGAATAAGTGTTCCCGAAATGCGACAGAAAGCCTTTAAACTCAGCATTTCCCCCTTCATGGCACTCGTGGATGATCATGTTGATTTCATCAAGATCATCAGGTGTAAGTCCCGACCGGTGATAGCCGCAGTCGATCTCAATAATTATTCCGAGGGGTTGACGGATCTTCGTTTGCAGGCTACGAAGCGTTTCAGCAGCGTTTACGATGATGTTCAATTTTATCGTGTCGGCGAGCCCGCTGATCTCGTCCGCTTCGCGAAGATTGACAGGGAATGCTATCGTGATGTCGGTCCATCCGGCCTGGGCAAAATAGCCTGCCATCTCGACAGATGAAACTGTAATAGCGTTCACGCCCTCCTCCCTGAACCACTCTCCGATGACGGCCGACTGATGCGTTTTGAAATGTGGACGGAAAACCACCCCGCTAACCCTTGCTTTCTCCACCATCATCCGGATATTCTCCCGGCACTTCCGCTCGTCAATTAAAAGAGTTGGGGAGGTGATTCTCCTATCTCCCATCCCATATCTCATATCCCTAATCCCTTATCCCTAATCGCTTATCAAAGAATTCCACGATCATCGTGTTCAGGTGCACTCTGTCTTTGCCTCGGACATTGTGGGGATGTCCGGGATAAAGGAAGAAACTGACCTGTTTCCCTTCATCGACGCACTTTTTCAGGAAACTCAGCGAATTCTGCGAGACGACGGTCTCATCCTGGTAGCCCTGGATGATCAGGATATCGCCGGTCAGATCCTTCACATAGTTCAGCAGGCTGGCCTTTTTGTACCCTTCCGGATTGCTTTCAGGTGTATCCATATAACGCTCTCCGTACATCACCTCGTAATATTTCCAGTCGACCACCGGGCCGCCGGCCACCACCACAGGGAACTGGCCAGGATTGCGCAGCGCCATCGTGAGGGCCATGAAGCCCCCGTAACTCCACCCGTTGATGCCGATCTGTGTAGTATCCACCCAGGGAAGGGATTTCAGGTAGGCCACCCCGGTCATCTGGTCGGCCACTTCAGCGGTTCCCACCTGCCTGAAGATGGCATGCTCAAAGTCCCTTCCCCGGTTGGAGGTGCCGCGGTTGTCCAGCGTGAAGACCACATACCCGTGCTGCGCCAGGTAGTTGAGGAAGAATCCGCCTCCCCCGAGCCAGGTATCGCTGACCAGCTGGGAATGAGGACCACCGTAAACATACAGGAAGACTGGATATCGTTTGGTGGAGTCGAAATTCACCGGTTTGATCAGCCGGCAATAGAGATCAATGCCATCGGATCCACGGATGGGAAAGACCTTCGTCTCCCCCATGGCGTAATCCTTCAGGGGATCAGGGCTCTCCTGAATGATCCTGATCACCTCCCCATGGGTGTCTGAGAGCTCGGTCATCGAGGGGACTGTAAACGAGGAATAGGTGTCGAGGAAATACTGCGCATCCCCAGACAAGAGTACTCGGTGCGTGCCCGGCGATTTGGTGAGCTCCTCCATCGCCAGGGAATGAAGATCCACGGAATAAAAGGACTCATCCAGCGGACTGTTTTTCGTACAAAGAAAATAGGCTTTTGTCCCTTCAGGGTTGAAACCGGTAAACCCGGTCACTTCCCATGCTCCCTTTGTCAGCTGACGGATCAGGGTTCCGTCGGTGTTGTATAGATAGAGATGGTTATAGCCATCCCGGTCGCTGAGCCAGGCGAACTCTTCCGGGTTTCCGGGAAGGAAAAAAAGCCCGTTCAGAGGTTCGACATAGTTGGCACTCTCCTCATCGAAAAGGGTCTTCTCGAAAGATCCGTCGGAAGCATTGTACCGGTTCAGCCAGAGGTGGTTCTGGTCGCGGTTGAGCACGGCGACATAGATGGATTGTTCGTCGGGGCTCCAGGTGAGGTTGGTCAGGTACTGGTCGGCCGGCCCCCCCGTCCTCAGATAGACTACCTCTCCTGATGACGGATGGTAGACCCCGATGGTCACCTGATGGCTCGTCATGCCTGCCATGGGATACTTGACGGGCGTCTCCTCCGCCACCCTGGGTTCGATGTCAACCAGCGGATAATCGGTCACCATGGTTTCATCCATCCGGTAAAAGGCCAGCAGATTCCCTTTTGGGGACCAGAAGAGCCCTTTGTTGATGCCAAATTCGTTCCGGTGAACCGAGGTGCCGTATTCAATGCCGCTCTTCCCGTCGGATGTCACCTGCTTTTCCTTTCCGTCAATGGCGACAGCGATGTTGTGGTCCACCGTGTAAGCTACATGCAACTGCCCTGGATCGATCTCCACATTCTCCCCTTTCGGATCGAAGGAGTTGACGATATCGAGTTTTTCCGACTCCAGGGAATATTGAAAAACCTTCCCGTTAACGGAAAACCATAGCATCGGCGATTCTGAAAAAGTCACGGATGGAAACCGTTTCAGGGTATCTGTCCCCAACCGGGCCAGCTCACGGTTTAGCTCCTTCAGGTCAAGCAGGGTGTCCCGGGTGGCCGACTGCACCGTTTCTGCCATCAGGGCGTTTTCTTTCACAAAGGAAAAGCGCGGGGAATTTCCACACCACTGGAGCTGGCTCAATCGTTCAGGATACAACGCGCGGTTCAGTCCGGTGGCATCCTCCATGGTAAAGAGCTTGGTCTGGGGATAGCCGGCAATCGAAAGGAGGGTGATCGCCAGAAGGATCGTGAGTTTTTTCATATGGAAGAGTTGAAAGGATTATTGATGAATTGCTTCGGCAAGTTTCGGGACCAGCTTGAGATCCTCTTCGATGGCATTGCCCACCACCACCAGGTCGGCTCCCGCCTGGCAGGCTTTCTCTGCCTGGATGGGGGTGCGGATGCCACCCCCGATGATCAGCGGAACGGAAATATATTTCCTGACCTGTTTGATCATGCTCTGCGGCACCGGGTTTTTGGCGCCGCTTCCGGCATCCATGTAAATTAGTTTCAAGCCGAGAAGTTCGCCCGCCAGGGCTGTGCAAAAGGCAATCTCATTCTTGTCAGACGGGATGGGCTCGGTGTTGCTCATGTACGCAACGGTGGTCCGGTTCCCCCCGTCGATCAACAGGTAGCCGGTGGGGATCACCTCGATCTTGCTGGCTTTCAGGTAGGGCGCTGCCACCACATGCTTGCCGATGAGCAACTCGGGATTGCGTCCTGAGATGAGCGAAAGAAAGAGGATCCCGTCGGCTTTGGTGTTGATCTGAAAATGGTTGCCCGGAAAAAGGACCACCGGGATATCGCAGCTCTCTTTGATGTGGGTCAGGAAAAGGTCCTGCTGATCGCGCGTAAGAAGAGAACCGCCAAAGAAAAAATAGTCGACACCCGATTTGACGGAGATACGGATCAGCCGCTTCAGCCGTTCAAGGGTGTATTTGTCGGGATCGATCAGCACGGCGAACCGTTTCTTCTTGTCGTGGCGACCGTGGATTATGGAAGATAAAATGTGCATAGGCTTCTATTTAAAAAACTGCAGAGGCGATCTGCCGGATATTTTCAGAGACACCCACCGTAAAGTAATGGAGAACGGGAACGCCGAAGGCGATCAGTCCTTTCGACTGCTGTGTGGTCCATTCAATTCCTGCCTGGAACGCCTCCTCATTGGATTTGCATCGCTGGATCTCCTTCACCAGCTCTTCCGGGATGTCGATGTTGAAAACCTGGGGGAGGATGGTGATGTCCCTGATCGTGGCCACCGGTTTCAACCCTGGTATGATCGGGACAGTGATCCCTGCTTCACGGCAACGTTTCACGAAATCGAAGTAATACTGGTTGTCGAAGAACATCTGGGTGATGATGTAATCGGCGCCGGCGTCGATCTTCTCTTTAAGGTACTTCAGGTCGTAGGAGAAGTTCGGCGATTCAAGGTGTTTTTCGGGATAGCCGGCAATCCCTACACAGAAATTGGTGGCGGTGGTGTTGCGCAGCCCTTCATCAAGGTACTTCCCGTGGTTCATGTCCGTGATCTGTTTCACCAGGCCGGAGGCATAGGGGTGTCCGTCGGGCTCGGGGATGAAGGTTCGGATCCCTTTCGGTGGATCCCCCCTCAGCGCCAGCAGGTTGTTGACACCGATATAGTGAAAATCGATCAGGGCATACTCGGTGTCCTCTTTGGAAAAACCGCCGCAGATCAGGTGGGGCACCACCTCCACCGAAGGGTACTTGCATTTGATCGCGGCCGAGATCGCCACCGTTCCCGGTCGTTTCCTGACGGTTCTTTTTTCCAGAAGCCCGCTCGGATGGTTCTTGTAAACCACCTCTTCCTGGTGGTAGGTGACATTGATGAAGGAGGGGTTGAAGGGGATCAGGGGGTCGATGGCCCTGTAGACCAGTTCGATGTTGTTCCCTTTCAGAGGGGGCAACAGTTCAAATGAAAAGAGGGTGTTATCCGAGTTCCTTATCTGGTCGATGACTTTCATGATGAATAGTTCAGGTGGTTGTTCAGCAGTTTCTCAATGCGGTCGGGGGAGCTGTTTTTTCTCCTCGAGTAATCGGAAACCTGGTCCTTGCTGATCTTTCCCAGGTTAAAGTAGCGGCTTTCAGGATGCGGGAAATAATACCCGCAAACGCTGGCAGCCGGATACATGGCGAAGTTGTCGGTAAGCCTCACATCGATGGTTTTATTGACTTCAAGCAGCCGGAAGATCTCCTCTTTTTCAGAGTGATCGGGACAGGCCGGATAACCTGGCGCCGGGCGGATTCCCTGGTACTCTTCCCGAAGGATGGAAGGGATCTCCAGGTTTTCCTCCCTGACGTATCCCCAGAACTCACGCCTTACCTGCTGATGCAGCTTCTCGGCAAAGGCTTCCGCCAGCCGGTCGGCCAGAATCTTGATGAGGATCGCCTGGTAATCATCCAGCTCCTGCTCATACTGCTGCACCCACTCCTTCACCCCGAGGCCTGCGGTCACCACGAACATCCCTATGTAATCGGGTACGCCCGTCTCCCTGGGGGCGATGAAATCAGCCAGGCAGAGATTCGGCCTGCCCTCCTCTTTCTGCTCCTGGTTACGGAGAAAGTGAAGGGTGGCTATCCTGGTCCGGCGGGTGTCGTCTTTGTAAACCTCCACGTCATCCCCCACCGAGTTGCAGGGATAGATCCCGATGATCCCTTTGGCTAACAGCATCTTTTTGCCGATGATATCATCCAGCATGCGGTGGGCGTCGCGGAGAAGTTTCCGTGCCTCCTCCCCCTTGACAGGGTCTTCCAGGATAGCGGGGTATTTCCCGTTGAGTTTCCAGGCGTGGAAGAAAAAGGTCCAGTCGATGAAGTCACGGATTTCATGCAGAGGGAAATCATAGAATACCATGTTCCCGGTCATCTGGGGCTTGGGGATGAAATAGGCGTTCCAGTCCGGTTTCAAACGGTTCTTCCTGGCTTCCGACAGGGTGATGTTCAGCTTGGTGTGTTTTTTCTCGTGCTGCATCCGGAGATCCCGGTAATGTTGGCTGACGGTGGCGATGTAAGCATCTTTCTGCCCCTCTGAGAGCAGGTTCCTGACCACACCGGGCGCTTTGGAAGCATCCCTGACATGGATCACCGGGGAGGTGATGGCGGGTTCGATCTTCACGGCAGTATGGATCTCGGAGGTGGTGGCCCCCCCGATCAGGAGCGGGAGATGCAGTCCGGTCCGCTCCATCTCCCTGGCCACATGGATCATCTCTTCCAGGGAAGGGGTGATCAGTCCCGAGAGGCCGATGAGGTCGACCTCCCGTTCAACAGCCTCCCGGAGGATCTTTTCGGCAGGTACCATCACCCCCAGGTCGACCACCTCCACGTTGTTGCATCCCAGCACCACGGCCACGATATTTTTCCCGATGTCGTGAACATCCCCTTTTACTGTCGCCAGAAGGATCTTCCCGGCGCTCCGGGCAGCCAGTGCCCCTTCCTGCTTTTCGGCTTCGATGACCGGCTGCAGGCGTGCCACCGCCTTTTTCATGACACGGGCGCTTTTCACCACCTGGGGCAGGAACATCTTCCCCGAGCCAAAGAGCTCACCCACCTCGTTCATCCCCTCCATCAAAGGCCCTTCGATGATCTGAAGCGCCCTGGGATAATGCACGAGCGCTTCGTCGATATCCGGATCAATGAAGTCGGGATTCCCGTTGATCAGGGCAAAGGAGAGACGCTTTTCCAGGGAGTAGGTGCGCCATTCCTGTTCCTGGATCTCCCGTTTTTCCTTATGCTGGTGTGCATGGGCATAGGCGGTCAGCCGTTCGGTGGCATCTTTTCTCCGGTTCAGGATCACATCTTCCACCAGCTTCATCAGCTCTTTCGGGATGTCGTCATACACGGGAAGGTTCCCAGCATTCACGATCCCCATATCAAGGCCTGCCTTGATGGCGTGATAGAGGAATGCCGAATGCATTGCCTCCCGTATCGCGTCGTTTCCCCGGAAAGCGAAGGAGAGGTTGCTGATGCCTCCGCTGACATGCGTGGCAGGAAAGGTCTCCTTAAGCCATTTCACGGTACGGATGAAGTCGACGGCATAGGGGGCGTGTTCCTCCATCCCGGTGGCCACGGTGAGGATATTGGGGTCAAAGATGATATCTTCGGGGAGCATTTCCACCTCTCGGGTGAGGATGTCATAAGCCCGGAGAAAGATCTCGGTTCTTCGCTGGAAAGTGGTGGCCTGCCCCTCCTCGTCAAATGCCATCACCACCACGGCGGCCCCCATCTTTTTGAGGTACCGGGCATGCTCCCTAAACTGTTCCGGCCCCTCTTTGAGGCTGATGGAGTTGACCACGGGCTTTCCCTGGATGTGGGTAAGGGCCGAGGTGATCACCTGCCACGAAGAGGAGTCGATCATCAGGGGCACTTTCGCGATGGCAGGCTCGGATGCAAGAAGCCGGAGAAAGAGGCTCATCGCCTTTTCGGCATCGAGCATCGCGTCATCCATGTTGATGTCGATGATCTGGGCGCCGTTCTCCACCTGCTGACGTGCGACCGATAGGGCCTCCTCGTATTTCTCCTCACGGATCAGGCGGGCGAATTTTTTCGATCCGCTGACGTTGGTCCGTTCCCCGATATTGATGAAGTTGCTCCCCTTGTATACCAGCAGGGGATCGAGGCCGCTCAGCCGGAGGGCATGTCTCTTTTTCGGGATCTCCCTGGGTTTGTAAACGGGTGCCAAATCGGCCAACCGCCTGATATGCTCCGGGGTGGTGCCGCAGCAGCCTCCGATGATATTGACATAGCCCGCTTCCAGGAAATTTTTCACGAACCCTTCCATGGTGGCGGGGGTTTCATCATAATCGCCGAACTGGTTCGGAAGGCCTGCATTGGGGTAGACCACTAACGGAAAGGGGACCATCTGCGAAAACTCCTCCAGGTAGGGACGGAGTTCTTTGGCTCCGAGGGAGCAGTTCAGCCCGAGGGCAAAGAGGTTGAAATGGTAGATAGAGTAAAGAAAGGCTTCGAGGGTCTGGCCCGAAAGGGTTCTGCCGCTCAGGTCGGCCACGGTCACGGAGGCGGCCACAGGGAGGAGGATCTTTCGCTCGTCTAGAATATCCTGGATGGCTGCCAGCGCCGCCTTGGCATTGAGGGTGTCGAAGATGGTCTCCACCAGCAACAGGTCGACCTTTCCGTCGATCAGGCCCGATGCCTGCTCACGGTAGGCCTGGTAGAGATCGTTGAAGGTGACTGCCCTAAAGGCGGGATCCTGCACATTTGGGGAGAGGGAGGCGGTTTTGTTGGTGGGGCCCATGGAACCGGCCACCCAGCGGGGACGGGAAGGGGTGAAGCGGGAGTAGCAGTCGGCCGCTTCCCGGGCCAGGAGGGCCGCCTCGAGGTTGATCTCGTAAGCAAGATGTTCCATCCTGTAGTCGGCGAGGGAGATCCGGTTGGCGTTGAAGGTATTGGTCTCAATAATATCGGCTCCCGCTTCAAGGTACTTCTCATGGATCTCCTGGATGATGCGGGGCTGGGTCAGCGAAAGAAGGTCGTTGTTCCCCTTCAGTCCTGCCGGGAAGTCCCGGAAGCGTTCTCCCCTGTAACCGGTCTCATCCAGTCGGTAGCTCTGTATCATCGTCCCCATCGCCCCGTCGAGGACCAGGATCCTTTTTTGCGCCTGTTTTATGATGGATACGGCCATGGGTCAGGTGTTTGCAGGGAGCGTTGCCCAGGTCAGGATCATCCCTTCCACCAGGTGATAGGAGACCGGGATCACCGGTTCCGAATCGGGAAGTTTCATCTTCGCGAGCAGTTCGCCTTCAGGGAAGCAAAGGTAATCAAAGGATTCGATTCTCAGGTCATGTTGCAGCTCCAAATCGGGCTTTCCGTTGATTTTGTATAGGGTCTCTTTGGCAGCCCAGAAAAGGGTTAAAAGTGTGAGCTGGTAATCCTTCCCGGAGATCATAGAGAGCTCACCGGGTGTCAGAAAACGAGCGGCTACCCTGCTGATCTTGTCCCTGACCTGCTCCAGGTCGATCCCTGGCCGGGAGTCATGCGAGCAGATCGCGGCGGCGTAAAGGCCGGTATGGGTGAAGGAGATCTCCGCCTCCCAGGAGGCCAGTGAGGGCTTCCCATACTGATCGTATCGGATCGGGATGCGGGGGGTATCCATCAGGTGGGAGAGCGCCATCCGGCAACCCAACCACTGCCGTTTCCGGTTCTGGTTGGTGATGGATTGAAAACGACTCTCGTCGTCCGGATCAAGTTCCAGCTGATTGCGAAGCCATGGAACCTCTTCCGTGGCATGCCACACGATGAGTTGTGTTGCAGCGTTGATCCGTTTCGAAAAGATAACCGGCATATGGGATTCAGGGGGTAACAGAGTCCCAAAAATACGAATTTCGTTTGGCCGGCTCCCTATTTTGACTAACTTTGCGGCTCATTTTGAAAAACTACCCTGTATGGAAGATGTAACCTTCGAAAAAGACTTGAAATACAAAGTGGCAGATCTGAAGCTGGCCGAATGGGGCAGAAAAGAGATCGACATTGCCGAAAAGGAGATGCCCGGCCTGATGGCGATCCGGAGAAAATATGCAGCGGAAAAGCCGCTCAGCGGAGCCAGGATCACAGGTTCCCTCCATATGACCATCCAAACCGCTGTGCTGATCGAGACCCTGATCGAGCTCGGGGCCGACGTTCGCTGGGCCTCCTGCAACATCTTTTCTACACAGGATCATGCCGCCGCCGCACTGGCTGTCAGGGGGATACCGGTCTTTGCATGGAAAGGCGAAACGCTGGAGGAATATTGGTGGTGCACGGTACAAGCCCTCTCGTTCCCCGGCGGAAAGGGGCCGAATCTGGTGGTGGACGATGGAGGTGATGCAACGCTGATGATCCACCAGGGGCATGCCATTGAGAAGGATCCCGAACGGTTGAAGAAGGTGATGCATACAGCCGAGGAGAAGGCTCTCCTCAACCAATTGAAAAATGTCTACGTGGAGGACAACACCCGCTGGTACCGGATGGTGAAAGAGTGGAAAGGGGTTTCGGAAGAGACCACCACCGGCGTCCACCGGCTTTACCAGATGAAAGAAAACGGGACCCTGCTGGCTCCGGCCATCAATGTGAACGATTCAGTCACCAAGTCGAAGTTCGACAACCTTTACGGATGCCGTGAGTCCCTGGCCGACGGGATCAAGCGTGCCACGGATGTCATGATCGCCGGCAAGGTGGTGGTGGTGCTCGGTTACGGCGATGTAGGAAAGGGCTGTGCCAAGTCGATGAAATCATATGGCGCCCGCGTGCTGGTGACCGAGATCGACCCGATATGTGCCCTGCAGGCCTCTATGGAGGGGTTTGAGGTGACTACCGTTGAAGACGCCCTGGCAGAAGGGAATATCTGGGTGACAGCGACAGGGAACAAGGATGTGATCACCGCCGAGCACATGTCGAAGATGAAGGATGAAGCGATCGTTTGCAACATCGGACACTTCGACAATGAGATCCAGGTGGAGCAGCTAAACCAGTGGGATGGGATTACCAAACTCAACATCAAACCCCAGGTGGATAAATATACCTACGCCGACGGGAAATCGATCTACCTCCTTGCCGAAGGCCGGCTGGTGAACTTAGGGTGCGCCACAGGCCACCCCTCCTTTGTGATGAGCAACTCCTTCTCCAATCAGACCCTTGCCCAGCTCGATCTGTGGAGCCACGATTACCCCGTAGATGTCTACCGCCTTTCGAAAAAACTGGATGAAGAGGTAGCGCGCCTGCACCTGGGCCAGCTGGGTGTGAAACTGACCAAAATGACCCCGGAACAGGCAGCTTACATTGGCGTGCCCGTGGAGGGCCCCTTTAAGCCGGAACATTACAGGTACTAGGCTAGTGTCATGTCAACAATCATATGACGGATAAAGTCTTCTCAATTTGATTCGGGCTTTGTCCGTGGTGAAATGCCATTTGATTTTCTTTTCGAGCCCATTTCGAGACTGTTCCCAGGCTTGAACCT
>Ga0208828_1000976_pt1 | contig 11660 bp, 8 predicted proteins | sample Kivu_160m_FD_185487 | JGI IMG/M metagenome (GOLD analysis project Ga0208828, IMG submission 185487) | Freshwater microbial communities from Lake Kivu, Western Province, Rwanda to study Microbial Dark Matter (Phase II) - Kivu_160m (SPAdes)... | ecosystem: Environmental > Aquatic > Freshwater >... | reverse complement strand
GGTTTATGTCGGGACGGCCGTCTTCGTCCCCGGAGCCCGGCCGGACGTGGCTGCGGCCTATCCGAATGCCCCGTTGAACGACCGGGCGGGTTTCGGGTATATGCTTCTGACGAACATGCTTCCCGGCGGCGGCAACGGGCCGTTCGTCCTCCACGCCGTGGCCTTTGACGGCGCCGGTCACTCGACCGACTTGGGACGGGTCCAAATCCAGGTCGACAACGCGAACTCCGTGACCCCCTTCGGGGCCATCGATACGCCCATCCAGGGCGGCGCGGCTTCGGGACCGGCTTTTTCGAATTTCGGCTGGGTTCTGACGCCTGCGCCCAAGGAGATGCCGCGCGACGGTTCGACGATCTGGGTCTTCGTCGACGGCGTTCCCCTGGGCCATCCCGAATACAACCTCTTCCGGAAGGACGTCTTCGACCTTTTCCCCGGCTACGCGAATCGCGACGGCGCGATGGGCCACTTCGTCCTCGACACGACGAAGTACTCCGACGGGCTCCACACGATCGCCTGGGGAGTGGAGGACGACGCGGGGGCGAAAAGCGGAGTCGGCTCCCGCTATTTCACCGTCCAAAACGGCGCGGCCGGGGCAGGGGAGGGCGAGTCCGGCATCTTCGGATGGCTTTTGGATCCGAGGCCGGGACTGGCCTTGGATTCGATGGGTCCGACGGAAATCAAGGCCGAGGAGCTCGGGCTCGTCGAGGCCGCCTTCAGGCTTCCGGCCGGGATGAAAATCGTCGGTTGGGGAGGGACGTCCGGCGAGGGACTGCCCGTAGGTTCAACCCTGAATCCCGAAACGGGGATCTTCTCCTGGATGCCGGGGCCGGGCTTTCTCGGGCGCCATGTCCTTCATTTCGCGGCCACCGACGGAGGACGGATCGGCCCCCCGACGACCGTCGTCGTGACGATCGTTCCCCGCGAATATCGGACGACGGGAATCCGACGGACGCAGGACGGCCGTTAAAGCGGCTGCCAGCGGCCCTGAAGCTTCTCCATGATCTGGGGAAATGTCAACCTGAATAGGATGCATAGCCGTTATGCGCTTTCAACGCTAGGACTTGAAGCCCATGCGGCGGCGACGCCGGGACGGAAAACGTCATACGGTCAGGAATAGGCCTTGAATCTCAGGGTGCGTCGAGGGATGATAGAAGCATCATGAAAAGGGGAATCGGGCTGGCGGCCGCCCTGGGGATGACGATGGCCCTCACGGCCGGCGGCCCATCCGGAAGATGCTTTTCGGCCGACGACTTCAAATCCATACGGGAATGCCTCGACCTCATGTATTACGAGCAGGCCGTCCGCCTTCTCGGAAACATCCTTGCCGATGATGAGAACGCCAAGGAAGCCCGGTATTGGCAGGGTTTCGCCTTGATGCGGATGGGCCGCCTCGAACAGGCGTCGATCGCCCTGAACGGAGAGATCGCTCATCAGCCGGAGCACTGGCCGTCCTTGACTCTTCTGGCTTATGTCCGTTATCTGGAAAATCGAATGGAGGAGGCCGAGGACGCCGCTCGCAAGGCCGCCCTGATCATCCTCGCGAAAAAGCCGAAGAGTCGGAGGGAAGAGCCGAATGCAGGATTGGCGTTCTTTATCATCGGACTCAACAAAATGGAAGAAAGGCCTCAGACGGCAGGGGATGATTTCCGGAAGGCCCGGGAGTACGGCTATGATCCCGTTGATGTCGCCCTGAGGCTCCTCGCGTTCGATGTAGCCCTCCGCCGCTTCGATGGAAAGCTGGCGGCATCTTTGCGGCCGTATTTCGAGAAGGCCGGCCGCGAATACGAATACGAGATCCTCGAGGCGGCCGGGATGATGACCGAGGGAGACGAGGACGCCGCCTTCGAGAGGCTGAAGGCCGCCCACGAGTCAAGGCCATTCGACCCGGGGATCTTGAGGGTCCTTGGCTTGGGATACGCCGAAAGGGGGGATTTCGCGGCGGCGGCGGACCTGATGGGCAGGGCTCTGATTCAGATTCCAGAGGACCTCGGGCTGAGATCGAGGCGCGAGGATGCCGTCAATAAACGGAATGTCTTCGGGGGAGAATTTAAGAAAGGCTTGACGGCCTTGGTGGACGAAACATATGCGAAACACCCTCCGGCATATCGATATATCTTTTACCATAGCGACAAGAGCGTTTACGAATCGGTCAATCAACGGTTTTTGAACTTCGTGAAAGAGGGAATGTTCGTGGACGCGGCGTCGATTCTGGCGTCTTTTTTAGAAAACGCGGATTTATCTCCGACCTTGAATTACAACCTGGGGCTTCTCTACAACACGATGCATAAACCGCAGTTGGCTTTTCGATACGCCGCCCGAGCCGTCTTTCAAAAATCGGATTACAGGGATGGCCACGATTTGCTCGGCAACCTCTATTTGCAGATCCACGACAGCGAACGGGCGCTCGTCCACTATCGAGAAGCTTTGTCTCTTTCTCCCGAAGATCCCGCTTCCTATTATCATCTTGGATTTGCCCTGCAAATAGCCGAAAATTTTCATGAAGCCAAAATGATGTTGACGACGGCCGTCGAAAAAGAAAACCTTCGAATTGCGACCGAGGAAAAAGAGAGCCGGACCGGCGGAGGAGGATCCGCAGCCGAATTGAGATACGCCTTGACCGTCAAGTCTGACACGATCACGTATCTTTCCAGGATGAAGCTCGGCGAAATCGGCGTTGAGGAAGGGGACTGGCAGGCCGCGCGCCGTCATTTCGAGGAGTGCACGAGATTGAATCCCAAGGCGGCCGATCCTTTTTTCGAAATGGGAAGGATTTATCATCGTCTCGGCGAGAAATCGAAAGCGCAGGAATGGTTTGACAAATATTTGGGCCAAGGGGGAAGCCGGGATAAGGTCGAAGCGGAGATTAAGAAGTCAGCCGAATTATCCACAAAAGCCCAATAATCGGTCAGATCGCTTTTCGACAGTTTCCTATTAGAGATAATAACTTGATTTTAAATAAAATAAGAAATATTGAGTCATTGCGTCGCATAAGGTATATTATGTAAACTAATATGAGGGATCCGTATACAACCCCTTTGGCCAACGTTTCTAAACCCCAAAATGTTGAGTTTTTTAGAATGCCGATCGAAGCTTGGAGAGCAAATCTTCCAGGACTTTGATAATTTCGGCCCGGCCGACGTTTTCTTTTTTAAATTCGATGCGTATGCTGTAGGTCTTATCCCCGCGGGGTGCGTAATTGAAAATATAATGTTTGGGTTTCGAAGAATTGTCGACGGCTTTTCCTTTGAAAAGCTTCGTCAGATCGCGAGTATCTTCTCTTTTCAATCCGCGCTCACGTATCTGGTCGACGAGAAGCTTCATTTCGGCTTCGTTTTTCAATTTTGAAATCTCGATGAGAAAGCTCCGGTTCTTGTCGATCGCCGCTTCTCGACAAGCGACACGGACGGAAAGAGGGATTTTGCTCAAGTTGATGATTTCTGTGATCGTAGACCTGGCTTTGCCGATCTTCTCGGATATTTGAGCGTGGCTGTATTCATAGAGATCAATCAGAGCATTAAGGCCGTCGGCTTCCTCGAAAATATCTAAATCCTTCCGCTGGAGGTTTTCAATGAGAGAAATTTCCAAAGCTTCGCTGTCGGAGACGGACATTTCGATAGCGGGAATTTCCTTCAAGCCGACATTCTTAGATGCGACATAACGCCTTTCGCCGGCGATAATCTCGTATTTTTCTCCTCTCGGCCGGACGATGATCGGCTCCAGTACCCCTTTTGATCTTATCGAGGCCATGAGTTCTTCGATGCTTCCGAGTTCGCTCCTCGGCTGATGAGGGTTCGGCTCGATTTTATCGAGAGGGATCAGCCGGACGAGAGGGCCCGAAGATTTTTTGGAAATGAGCTCGACGAAATGCGTATCGTGACGCATTCCGACCGATTCGGGCAATCCCGATTTTCTAGTTTTTTGCACGTTCGATGATCTCCTCGGCGATTTTCCGATATTGTTCGGCCCCGACGGAATGAGGCGCATATGTGAATATCGATTCTTTATAAGCCGGGCTTTCCTCGATTTTGACGCTTTTCGAAATATACGTTTTGAAAACCTTCTCTCCGAAAACCGCGATGATCCTCTCGACGACGTCCTTGGCGATATTGGTCCGCGAGTCGTGAAGGGTGATGACGACGCCTAAGATTTGAAGATGAGGATTGGCGACTTTGCGAACTTTGTCGACGGTATCGAGAAGGTCGTCCGTGCCTTCGAGGCAAAGGTAGGAAGATTGAATCGGTATCAGCAAATGAGTCGCAGCGACAAAAGCATTCAAAGTCACGAGGCCGAGGGTCGGTGGCGTATCGATGACGATAAACTCGTAATGGGCTCTTACCTGCTCGAGAGTATCCTTCAAACGAAAATGACCGTCGATCTGACCTATAAGAACAGGCTCGATTTTAGCCATCGAGATTCGCGAAATCAGGACATCCATTCCGGGGACGGTGGATTTCATGATCGCGTCGTGGACCTTGACCTCCGGCTTCATGAGAACTTCGAAAAGAGAATTCTCGTTCTTATCCGCACCGATGACGCATGATTTCGTGCTGTGGGCCTGCGGGTCGGTATCGACAAGAAGAATTTTTTTCCCGCATAAAGCCAATGCGGCGGAGACATTGACGGCCGTCGTCGTTTTTCCGACTCCTCCCTTTTGATTGGCTACGGCTATGACCAAGTCCGCCTCCTTGGGAATCGCATGGAAAAACATACTGAATTGGGCGGATAAATGCAAGTATTAATGTCGGCCGGCCGACATTTCGTTTAACATTAATGATTTCAATAAGATAAAAGATAAATATTCGTGCGACGAAAATAGGGCGAGCGAAAAAAAATTTTATAATGGTGATAGAAGACTCAAGTATATTAAATACGTATAATAGATAGGAGCGATAGATAATATAAAATAATAAATAAAAAAATCCCGCTGGACGGGGAAAATGCCCTCGGATATGATGAATGGCCAACGGATGGATAAATCCAAAATCGCGGCGAAGACTGATCTCAAGAGATCGCTCCGAATGGGCGATACGACGCTCCTCGTCATCGGATCGGTTTTTGGTTCGGGAATATTTTTGACGACCGGAATCGTCGCTGAACGACTTCCCTACTCCGGCTTGATCTGGCTGGCTTGGGCGGCGGGGGGGATCGTGACGATTATCGGAGCCTTGTGTTACGGAGAATTGGGAGGGCTTTTCCCGAAGGCCGGAGGGCCGTATGTTTACCTTCAAAAAGCGTACGGCCGCGCCGCGGCTTTTTCCTTCGGCTGGACTTTTTTTTGGATCATCGGCGGAGGCGGAATTGCCGCCTTGGCCGTGGGCTTTGCCGACTATGCCGAAGCTCTTTGGCCGGGAATGCCGCGGCCGGCGGCGGCCGTTTTCGCTCTCGCGGTCATGACGGCCTTGAATTCCGCGGGCGTCGTCGTCGGGTCTCGAGTCCAAGGCGCCCTGACCGTCGTCCGGATCGCGTCGATCGCCGCCCTCGTCGTCGGGGCGGTCGTCGTCGTCGCGAAGACGGGAAATCAACATCTTTCCCCGTTCTGGCCGTCGGCGACGAATTCCTTTTCCTGGACGGCATTCGGGACGGCTTTGATCGCCGTTTTCTGGTCCTACGACGGCTGGTATGCCGTGAACTGCACGGCCGAGGAAATCCGGTCTCCGGGAAAAACGATTCCGCTCTCTCTCGTCCTCGGGACGACGGCCGTCCTGGTCCTCTATTTGGCGGCCAACGTCGTTTATAGTATAACCGTCCCCATGAGCCGGATGGTCGGGCTGGTCAGAATCGGCGAAGCTTCGGCGGCGAGTCTCTTCGGCGCGTCGAACGGGATCGTTTTCGCCGCCGTCATCGCCCTGGCCATCCTGGGATGCCTGGGAGCGAACATTCTCTTCTGCGCCCGTGTGCCGTTCGCCATGGCCCGGGATGGTTTATTTTTCCCGATCCTCGGCCGGGTTCATCCCCGCTCGGCCGTCCCGTTGAACGCCCTGGCCGCCCAGATGATTTGGGCCTCGCTCCTCTGTCTCTCCGGGACCTACGAGGAGCTCATCGAATTCGTGATGTTCGCCGCCGTCTTGTTCTATGCCGCGACCGCGGCGGCGGTTGTCGTCCTCAGGAAAAAAGACCCCGAAGCGTCCCGGCCTTATCGCGTTTGGGGATACCCGATCCTTCCGGCGGCCTACGTCATCTTCAACCTCGCCCTCGTCATAGCGCTGATCGTCGAAAAGCCCCTTCCCTCTCTCGCTGGGGCCGGATTCATCCTCTTGGGAGGACCGGCCTTTCTCTTGTGGAGGAAGAAAGAGAGCCGATGTCCCCGCGCCTAATCCTCCTCCCCGAGGGCCGTGAAATACCCTGCTCGGAAGGGGAAAGTCTCGGCGAAGCCCTCACCCGGGCGGGGATTCCCATTAGTCTCTACTGCGGCGGCCGGGGCGCCTGCGGAAAATGCCTCGTCGAGGTCGCCTCCGGCCCCGTCCCCGAGATCGACGGCCGGGAACGCCGGATTCTGGAATTCAGGGGCTTGCCCGAAAGCACCAGGCTCGCCTGCCGCCTTCGCGTCCGGGACGACCTCTCGATCCGCATCCCCCCATCCTCCCTCGTTCCTTCGATGCCGATTCTCGTTGCCGGAAAACAACGGCCGTTCGCTTTTAACCCGGCCCTCAAAAAAATCGCTTTCGGACTCCGGACGGCCGGTCCGCCGTCGGCCGGCGAGGTTATTTCCGTCCTGCGTTCCCTCTGGCCGGAGCTCGAAACGGGATCGGCGGCCGACCTTCCGTGTTTGCCCGAAGCCCCCCTCCATCCCTCGGGCGAGCATGTCTTTACGGCCGTCGTCTACGATGACCGGGAGCTCCTCGACTTCGAAGCGGGCGACACCTCGGCCCGCATTTTCGGCCTGGCGATCGACTTGGGAACGACGACCCTCGTCGTCGAGCTCGTCGACCTGTCCTCGGGCCGGTCCCTTGGGACGGCCGCCGGCCTCAACGGGCAGGCGTCTTTCGGAGCCGACGTCGTCAGTCGGATCAGCGCCGCCTTCGGGAATCCCGGCCGGCTCGAGGAGCTTCGAGCCGCCGTCATTCGCTCCCTGAACGAACTCGTCCGGGACCTTCTCGGCCGCCAGGAGGTCGCCCCGTCCGAAGTCGTCGACGCCGTCCTCGCCGGCAACACGGCGATGAACCATATGTTTCTCGGCGTCTCGGTCGACGGCCTGGCCGTGGCCCCGTTCGAGGGGGCGTACCTGGACCATCCGGCCCTAGCCGCCCGCGAGACCGGCCTGGTCATGAATCCGCGTGGCCGGGTTTCGCTTGTCCCGAACATCGGGAGTTTCGTCGGCGGGGACATCACCGCCGGCCTCATCGCCGGCGGCTTGGAGGAACTCACGGGCCGCCGCCTTTTCATCGACCTCGGGACGAACGGCGAAATCGCCCTCAAGAACGGCGAACGCTTCGCCGCGACCTCGACGGCCGCCGGGCCGGCTTTCGAGGGCATGACCTTGAGCTGCGGGATGTTGGCCCTGCCTGGAGCCGTTTACAAGGCTTCGGCCGGGCGCGACGGGCAGCTTGACGTCGAGACGGTCGGCGGCCTCCCCCCGAAAGGGATTTGCGGAACGGGTCTGATCGACCTCCTCGCCGAGGCCCTGGCGGCGGGGAAGGTGACGACCGGCGGACAGGTCGTCGATAAATCGAGACGCCTGCCCGTCGCCCAGGGCGTCTCCCTGACCCAGCAAGACGTCCGCGAGCTCCAGTTGGCGGCCGCGGCCGTCAAGACGGGAATCCGGATGATCCTGGAGGACGAGGGGCTCACGGTCGCCGACCTGGACGAGATCTTGGTCGCGGGGGCTTTTGGAACGTCCCTCAACTCCGAAAACGCGATGAAGATCGGGCTACTTCCCCGCCTCGAGGCCGGGAAGCTGACCGTCATCGGCAACGCCTCATTGGCCGGCGCCCGGGCTTTTCTTCTCTCCCGGTCGGAAAGACGCCGGGGGGAAAGCCTCGCTCGACGCGTTCGTCACGTCGCCTTGGCCAAAGGCGGCGATTTTCAATCCAAATTCATCGAAGCATTGGAGTTCAAAGAATGGACATGACGACCACCTTCCAAGCCATGACTCAGGCCGTCGTCGACGGCGACAGGGACAAGGCCGCCGGCCTCGCCCGGGACGTTCTTGCCCGGGGAGGCGACCCTCAGGAGGCGATCGAAAACGGCTTCATCCCCGGCATCCAGAAAGTCGGCGTCCTTTGGGAGTCGGGCGAATATTTCCTTCCCGAGCTCCTGGCCAGCGCCGAGGCCATGAAAGCGGCCATGGCCGTCCTCCGTCCCGCCCTCGAAACGGGCCGGGCGGCGGCGCTCTCCCTCGGCAAGGTCGTCCTCGGGACGATCGAGGGCGACATCCACGACATCGGCAAGAACCTCGTCGCCGCCCTCCTCTCGGCCAACGGCTTCGAGGTCGTCGACCTCGGGGCCGACGTCAAAATCGAGCGGTTCATCTCCGCGGCCGAGGAGTCCGGGGCGGCGATCATCGGCCTGTCGGCCCTCCTGACGACGACGATGCTCGGCCAGCGGAGGCTCCTCGAGGAACTCAAGTCCCGGGGGATCCGGGAGAAATACAAGGTCCTCGTCGGCGGGGCTCCCGTGACCCGGAAATGGGCCGACGACATCGGCGCCGACGGCTACGGGGAAAACGCCCTGGCGGCCGTTCAGGCCGCCAAGGCCTTGACGGGACGGAGGTAGGACATGATCCCCGCCATCCGCCCCAAGGTCGAATTGCTCTCCCCCGCGCTCATTGATCAGATCGTCGGCGAGGCCTATCTCATCCTCGAGCGCGAAGGGGTTCTCTTCGAGAACGCCGAGGCCCGGGCCCTCTTCCGGGCCGCGGGAGCCTCGGTCGACGAGGCCGCCCAGCGCGTCCGGATCGGCCGGCGCCTCGTCGAGGAGTCCCTCCTCCAGACTCCGGCCTCGGTCGTTCTTTATGACCGGCAGGGGGAAAAGTCTTTTCACGTCGGCGGGGACGACGTCCATTTCGACCCGGGCTCGGCCGGGACCCGGATCGTCGACCTTCGGACGAACCGCGAGCGCCCGCCCGTGACGAATGACCTTGTGACGCAAGCCCGGCTCACGGACGCGCTGCCCAACTTCCATTTCCAGAGCACGAGCCTGGTCTCGTCCGACGTTCCGCCCATCATCGGCGACAGCTACCGCGTCTACATCGCCCTCCTTCACAGCGCCAAGCCCATCGTCACCGGGACGTTCCGGGTCGAGGGATTCGGCCCCATGCGCGACATGCTGGCCGCGGTCCGAGGGGGCGAGGACGAGCTTCGACGGAAGCCCCTGGCCATTTTCGACGCCTGCCCCTCCCCTCCCCTGAAGTGGAGCCATCTGACGTCCCAGAGCCTCATCGACAGCGCCCGGGCCGGAATCCCGTCCGAGCTCATCTCGATGGGCATGACCGGCGCCTCTTCCCCGGCGACGATCGCCGGGACGCTCGTCCAGCACGTCGTCGAGAACCTTGCCGGACTCGTCCTCTGCCAATTGGCCGCGCCGGGCGCGCCGGTCATTTTCGGCGGGTCCCCGTCGAGTTTCGATATGCGGAAGGGGACGACGCCCATGGGAGCCGTCGAGACAATGATGATCGACATGGCCTATGCCCAGATCGGCAAGGCCCTCCATCTCCCGACCCACGCCTATATGGCCTTGAGCGACGCCAAGACCGCCGACGCCCAGGCCGGTTACGAAAGCGGAATCGGGGCCGTCCTCGCCGCCCTGGCCGGAGTCAACGTCGTCTCCGGGCCGGGGATGCTGAATTATGAAAGCGCGGTCAGCTTCGAGAAGTTGGTCATCGACGATGAAATCTGCGGGATGGCCTATCGTCTGATCGACGGCATCGCCGGGCGGGAGATTCCGCTGGCCGAACACCTTTTCCGCGATTTCAAGCCCGACACCCAGTTCCTGACCCTCCCCCATACCCGGAAATGGTACAAGCTCGAGCACCGCTTGTCGACGCTCCCGGACAGGGACACCTATGACGCCTGGGTGGCGGCCGGGGCCAAAAATATCGCCGGAAAGGCCTCGGACAGGGTGCGGGAGATTCTCGATAAAACGCCGGTCCGAAGCCCGGAGCCCGCCTTGGCCGAGGAACTGCGTCGAATCATCCTCGACGACGCGCGCCGGAACGGGGTCGCCGCGCTGCCGGTCTGAAAGGCCGGGTGCGGCGGCGATAGTCGGAGGACGCGATCATGAGAAAACGCCGAATTTTCTTCTCGATTCTGATTCTCTCCTCGGCCTTCCTTGCCGTCGGTTCGAACGGCGCCTCGGCCGCGGGCGGCCAAGCCACGTCGGTCCTCCTCGAAAATTTGACCTGGCCGGAAGCGGAGAAAGCCCTGAAAAAAGTCGAGGTCGTCCTTTTTGCCGTCGGGGCCAGGTCCAAAGAGCACGGACCCCACCTGCCGCTCAAGACGGACTATATCCTCGCCGAATACCTGAAGGACCGGGTCGCCCGCGAGTTCCCCCTGGCCATTCTCCCGACGCTCGAATACGGCTATTATCCGGCCTTTGTCGAATACCCGGGATCGGTCTCCATTCGGGCCGATGCCTTCAAGGCCACCGTCGAAGACATCTGCAAGTCCATGAACCGATACGGCATCCGCAAGTTCTACGTTCTCAACACGGGAATTTCGACCGTTCCCCCGCTCGAGGTGGCCTCCCAAGAACTCGCCAAATCCGGGATCATCCTGCGCTATTTGAACCTGGCCGATACGGACAAGAAGCTTCCCTCCGGCCTCCTCAAGCAGGAGGGCGGGACGCACGCCGACGAATCCGAAACGTCGATGATGCTCCATATCGCCCCCGACCTCGTCGAAATGTCCAAGGCCGTCAAGGACTTGGATCCCCGGCCGGGCCGCCGGGGTTTGACCCGCGACCCCAACGGGGCGGGAAACTTCAGCCCGTCGGGAATCTGGGGTGATCCGACCCTGGCCACGAAGGAGAAAGGCCGGGTGATCGTGGAGGCGACCGTCTCCGAAATCCTCCGTCAGGTCGGCGAGCTCATCGAGATGCGCTAAGAGACGATGACTCTTCTCACTCCCCGCCGATCTGGAGGACCTTGACCCGGAAAGTCGGGGCCGCCGTCCCGCGCTCGAGCTCGAGGTCGCTGCCGACGAAATCGATCCCGAAGAGGATCTCTTCGGCCGTTCCGGCGATCGTCAACCCCTTGACCGGAAACGAGATCTTCCCGTTTTCGACCCAGAATCCGGCCGCTCCCCCGCTGAATTGGCCGTTCACGGGATTGATGCCGTAGCCCGTGACTTCCTTGAGGAGAAGGCCGACCTTGGTCGCCTTGACGATGTCCTCGGGCTTCGAGGCGCCGGCGGCCAGATAGAAGTTGTGGGGGCCTATTCCCGGGAGGCTCCTGAAACCGCCGCGGGAGGCGTTTCCCGTGCTCTGGACCCCCGCTCTCCGGGCGACGATGGTGTTGTAGAGGAATCCCTTGAGAACGCCCTTGTCGATGATGACCCGCTTTGCGGTCGTCACCCCCTCGCCGTCGAACGGCGCGCTGCCGAGCCCCTTGGGCATCGTCCCGTCGTCGACGATCGTCACGAGGTCCGAGGCGATTTTCTGGTCGAGCCTCTTGGCCAGGAAGCTCGCCCCCTGAAGGACCCGCTCCCCATGGATCGCCCCGATGA
>Ga0208828_1000975_pt1 | contig 11672 bp, 10 predicted proteins | sample Kivu_160m_FD_185487 | JGI IMG/M metagenome (GOLD analysis project Ga0208828, IMG submission 185487) | Freshwater microbial communities from Lake Kivu, Western Province, Rwanda to study Microbial Dark Matter (Phase II) - Kivu_160m (SPAdes)... | ecosystem: Environmental > Aquatic > Freshwater >... | reverse complement strand
CAGACCGGCACTGTGGGCAACGTCGTCGCTGACCATGACCAAGGCCAGGTCATCGGCAAAACGGTCGCAAACAACCTGCATCACCTTTTCCTGGCGATTCAACAGAATATCCATTGCTCTCTCCAGAAGGGAGCGGCGGTCGAAGGACATACGGGGAGGATCGTGTACCCCCACAGCCAGCATAGCGTGGTCAAAGAAAGAGGTAAAGCTGGCGATGACGCCAACGCCAGTCCCTTGAGCAGCACGCAGATAGCGTTCCAGGTAGCCGAGTTGGTCTGCCAGCGACGGCGGGGACTCCAGGTCGTCCAGGTTATCCGGTCGCCAGGAGAAATCGCAGGTCACCGCGTCCATGCCCAGTCGCATGGCAAACTCGACGTGGTCTTTGGGAGTGATGGATTGCCTGCCGACCCTGGCATCAACAGGTTCATATTCGAGTTCGCGCTCCAGGACATATTCGTACACCGACTTGCTAGTCACCCAGAACTCAAGATGGGGCACCCGATCCGCCTCCTGATGTTGAAGCACTTTGAGCAGGCGATTGACGTCGGACCGGTCATAATCCGATAGCCCTCCTTTCCTTTTGGGAACGGATACTGCTGATCCCACGATATTCCCAGAACGGTCACGCTGTTCATCGGGGCCAAGGGGCTTGACCATAATGCTCTCTTCTACCCGCGCCTCCTTGGGGAGCGGCAGACTGAATGTGGGATGGCCGGTGTCCTGCAGCCTGCTGCCACAGGAGTGACGCACGATGAGGCGGGTAGGCAACACCACGTGGCGGGGCTGCAAACTCACCTCACTGTCCAGCCGGCTGAGAAGCAACTGAGCGGCGTGCACCCCCATATCGTAGGCGGGTTGGACCACGACGGTGAGGAAGGGAAACAGGCGGGAGACATCGGGCAGATCGTCAAAGCAGACCAGGGCGATGTCCTGGGGAATACGCAGGCCTCGCTTCTCCACAGCGTTGATCACCCCTAGCGCCATAAACTGGTTGGCTGCAAAGATAGCGGTGGGATTGAGCCCTTCGTCCAGCAGGCCCAGGGTCAATTCCTCGCCGGATAGAGCTCGGTACTCGCCTCGCCTGATCAAGCGGGTGTCGAGGGGGATCCCGGCTTCGGCCAAGGCCATACAATAGCCGGCGACGCGATCCTCAGCCGTCGAGGTTTTCGCTGGCCCAGAAACCATGGCGATGCGCTGGTGGCCCAGGCTGATCAGATGTTGAACCAAAGCCTTCGCGCCGGAGAGGGAATCGCCGCGCACCGAATCAACGTCCCAACCCTCAATGCGCCGGTCAATGATCACCGTGGGGATATTTCGCTGGCGCAGTTGAGCCAGATTCTGGGCGTCGGAATCATACGGGGCGATGATCACGCCGTCTACCTGTTGAGCGACGACAACGTCCAGGCAGCGCCGTTGCTTGAGCGGGTTCTCATCGGTATTGTAGAGGAAAACTGAGTAGTCACGGCTGCGGGCGGTGTCTTCTACGCCTCGCGCCACCGTGGTCCAGAAGGGGTTCGTGATATCGGAGACGATCAGGGCCAACGTGCGAGTTCGCTTCGAGCGCAGGCTTCTGGCCATCGCGCTGGGCACGTAACCCAGTTCTTCAATGGCCAGCTCCACCTTTTCTCGCGTAGCCGCGCTGACGTTTCCCGCGTTGTTGATGACGCGAGAGACCGTTACCGGGGATACACCCGCCCGCTTAGCGACATCGTGAATCGTTGGCAATTGCCACTCCTTGGGCACTTAGCGAAGCGAAAGTAGCGAGCAATGAAGATTCCGGGGTGTTGGAAACGATATCATGGTATCGTTTTCAGTAATTATTATACTACATTTTTTGCCAGATGTCAAGGACTTCTTTCTTTCTACACAGCCATCCTTGACAGAGTAACGCGAATCTGGTAAGATATTCCCCATACCGAGTGGAAAGGAGAGCTTGGGATGTTCGTGAAGAATTACCGTCAGGTACCGCCGGAGCCCGCCGAGGAGGCGCCGGGCGTCACCGTGCGCTGGGTGATCAGCGAGAAGGACGGCGCGCCCAACTTTGCCATGCGCGTCTTCGAGGTCGAGCCTGGGGCCGCCTCCCCCTTCCATACCCACCCCTGGGAGCACGAGGCCTTCATCCTGGCCGGCAGCGGATTTGTCCGAGACGAGGACAGCAAGACCCCGTTTGGGGAGGGCGATGTCGTCTTCGTTGCCCCGCAGGAAAAACACCAGTTCGTCAACGATGGCGACGAGGTCTTGCGATTCATCTGCGTCGTTCCTCTGTAGCCAGGCATGAACGTTCTGCTGACTGGACAGCGACAGGTAGGGAAAACCACCGTCTGCAAGCAGGTGGCGGAGTTGGCCCGTGGACTGGGCTGGGACCCTGCGGGACTGCTCTCGCCTGCCCTCCTCGACGAAGATGGCCTTCCCGTGGCCTACCACGCCCTGATGGTGTCCGACGGCGAGCAGCGGCTGCTGGCCCGGGCCGATGGTGATCTCGGTGGCCCCAGGATAGGCCGCTACAGCTTCGACGCCAATGTCCTCTCCTGGGTGATAGGGGAACTCCGGAGAGCGATCTCACAAGGCTGTGATCTCCTCATCGTAGATGAGATCGGCCCCTTGGAACTGGAACAGGAGAAAGGATTGGCTCCGCTCCTCTCCGATCTCATCAAGGGGGAGATAGGACAGTCTCAGAATGGGTCGCCTCCACAGGTCGGGGTAACGGAGTCCCGAACTTGTTCGGGCGTGTTGTGCCATAGCCCCAACAAGTTGGGGACTCCGACATTCTTACATGACGGTTCTGAAGACCCTGGTTTGCTTTGGGACAGTCCTGCCAGGCGGGATCTCCCACCGTTGCTGTTGGTGGTCCGTCCAGAGCTGGTAGGGCAACTGCGGAAACGACTCGCCGGTATCGCTTTCCGCACCTTCACCGTCACCCAGGAGAACCGCCAGGCCCTCCCCGACGCCATCGTCCAAGAGCTTTTCGCTGACTATGATCCAGGTAAATGACCTTGCGGTTTACTATGGCAAGCATCGTGTCCTAGGTGAACTCTCCCTCTCCATCCAGACCGGCGAGTTCGTGCTGGTGACCGGTCCCTCCGGCTGCGGCAAGAGCACCCTGTTGCGGGCCCTGGCGGGCCTCATCCCCCACGCCTCGTCGGCCCGCATGGAGGGCAGGGTGGTGGTGGATGGGTTGGACACCAGGGAGCATCCCCTGCCGGTTCTGGCCGGGCACGTCGGCCTGGTCTTCCAGAACCCGGCCACTCAGCTCTTCTGCCTGCGGGTGGAAGAGGAGGTGGCCTTTGGTCCCCACAACCTGGGTCTGCCCACGGCCGAGGTGGCCCGACGGGTGGAATGGGCTCTGGCAGCAACAGGATTAGAACATTTGCGAGGCCGCCGGGTGAACACGCTCTCCGATGGCGAAAAGCAGCGCCTGGCCATCGCCGCCGTCCTGGCCATGTCTCCCCGTATCCTGCTCCTGGACGAACCCACCTCCAATCTGGATTTGGCCGGCACCCGCCAGGTGCTCTCCACCCTGGAAAGCCTGCGGCGCCAGGCGACCACCGTGGTCATCGCCGAGCACAAGACGGGGGAGGTGGGTCGCCTGGCCGACCGGGTTCTTATTCTGGAAGAGGGACAGTCGGTGGCCGATGGGTCGCCCGAGGCGGTCTTCGCCAGGCAAGAACTGCTCCATCGCCTCGGGGTGCGCCAGCCTACTTATCATCCCCAGAGCGACTGGGCCGACCTCATCCTCCCCTCCCTGTCAGGGACCAGGGAATCAGGGACGAGGGAATCAGGAAATCAGGATACTGATTCCCTGATCACTGATTCCCTGGTCGAATTGGAAGGGGTGGTAGCCGGGTATGGTAAGAGACAGGTATTGGATGGCCTGGACCTTTCCATCCAACGTGGCGAGTTGGTGGCCCTGGTGGGCGACAACGGGGCCGGCAAGACGACCCTGGCCCGGCTGCTGGCCGGCCTGATCAAGCCCCAGCGGGGGAACGTGCAGCTTAGAGGGCAGGTGGGCCTGCTTTTTCAGAATCCATTGGAGCAGCTTTTCTGCGATACGGTGGAAGAGGAGGTGGCCTTTGGCCCTCGCAACTATGGCCTCCTCACCCCAGGGCTGTTGGAGGATGCCCTGGCCACTGCCGACCTGGAGGGTTTGCGCTACCGCCGCACCCACGCCCTCAGTGGTGGGGAGCAGCAGCGCACCGCCCTGGCCGCGGTGCTGGCCTTGCAGCCCGACCTGCTCATCCTGGACGAGCCCACCATGGGGCAGGACTGGGGCCACCTGAGCGCGTTTATGGACCACGTGAGCCGTCTGAATGGCAAGGGCATAGCCATCTTGCTCATCACCCACGACTACGAACTGGTGCATCACTATGCCCAGCGGGTGCTTCTTCTGCGGGACGGCCACATTGCCCTCGCAGGCAGTTCCCGCCGGGCGGAGAAAGGAGGAAATGTGACATGAAAACCCGCTTTACCACTCGAGATTTGGTTTACATCGCCGTTTTCGGCGCCCTGTGGGGGGTGCTGGAAATCACCCTTGGCTCTTACCTGCACCTCATCTTCCCACCGTTGGCTACGCCGCTGGTAGGAGTCGGCACCATCATGACCGCTATGGGCATGGTCGTGGCCCTGATAGGGCGGCTCTTCGTCCCTAAAACCGGCTCGGTGCTGATGATCGGCGTGGTGGTGGCCATCTTGAAGGCCCTGAGCATCGGCGGCGTGAAGCTCCCGGCTATGCTCGGCATCATCATCGAGAGCCTGTTGGCCGAGTTGGGACTCATCCTTGCCAGAAGGCCCAGCCGGGGGGGATTTATGCTGGCCGGCTGCCTGGCGGTGCTGTGGACTTTCTTCCACAAGTTCTTCGCCTCCTACGTCTTTCTTGGCCGAGGCATCTACGATGTCTACCTGGGCGTACTGAAGGAGGGATCTAAGGCCTTGGGCATCGGGATGGGCTACGCTGTGCTCATCATCGTTGCTTTTCTGCTCATCCGCATCGTAGCTGGCGGGTTGGCGGGGTGGCTGGCCTGGGATCTGGGGAGAGCAGTCCAGGCACGGCTGGTTCAGGCCGAGAGGAACGCGGAGTGAGGACTACGATGGGCGAAGGTCTCCTACGATGGGCAAAGGTCTCCAGACCGAGCCCCTCCCGCCTCGGTCAGAGACCCTCGGCGATCAGAAGGGGTTTGGAGTGAGGACGGTCGGCATCTGGGGGCATCTGGCCTTTCTGGTCTGGGCCATCGTCCTGGGCGTGTTGGCTGCGGAGGCCAGGCTTGTCTTTGTATTGGGATTTGTCGTTGCTTTCTCCGCCCTGTTTTTCCGAGGCAGCCTGAGACCCATCCGTCGCCTGGAGTTCTGGGTCCTGGTCGCCTCGGCGGTGCTGCTCAGTCCCTTCCTCATTGGCGAGAAGGACCTCTCCCTGTTCGGCTTGAGTCTCTCCCGCCAGGGCTTCTGGGCGGGGTTGTGGATGGCCCTGCGAGCGCTGAGTATAGCCCTGGCGGTGGGAGGCTTCGCCTACGCCGTCTCAGTGGACGAGATGGCCCGGCTGTTCGAGATGGCCGGGTTGAAGGGACTGGGCTTCGCCGTGGGGGTAGCCGTCAACATGCTGCCCACACTGGAGGAGACAGCACGCAACGCCTACCAGGCCATGCGGCTGCGAGGGGGCTTCCGACAAGATCGGCTGCAGGGTCTACGTATGTTGCTCGTGACGATTGTGGTAAATGCCTTGCGGCGCGGCGACGAGGTGGTGGAGGCCGCCGAGGCGCGAGCCTTTCGGCCCGATGGTCCCCGTCGGGAGTCTCTGCCCCTTGGCCGAACCGACCTGATTTTGATCGCCGTTTTGATGGCCCTGGGCGCGGGCCTTCTGGCCTGGCCCTGATCCGTAAATCCTACCCATCCCCTTTTCTCCCCCTCAGATTTTAAGCTTTTGGCAGTTGACAAATCAAGCGAACTTTGGTATAATATGCGTAGTTATAAAACTAACTCCTGCGTTATGATACTAACGTCTAAAGTGTGAGGAAAATGAGCAACGATCCCATTGACAAACTGGTGGAGATTGGCTTCTCGGAGTACGAGGCCAAGGCCTACGTAGCGCTGCTCAGGGAGAGTCCCGTCACGGGGTACCAACTCTCCAAGCTCTCCGGCGTCCCCCGCTCCATGATCTACGAGGTGCTGGGCAAGCTCACCGCTCGGGGGGCGGCCATGACCCTGCGAACTGGCGGGGCTACCAAGTACGCGCCGATTCCAGCAGTTGAATTCCTCGATCAACTCCGCCGCGAGCACGAAGAACTCACCGACTCGCTCAAGGATGACCTGGCTATCCTCACTGCAGCCCCCAACCTCGAATACGTCTGGAATATCGAGGGCCACGAGAACATCATGGGCAAGGCGATGGAGATGATTGTCCAGGCAAAAAGCCGAATCTACCTGGCTCTTTTGCCAGCCACGTTTCCGACATTAAAGTCTTCGCTGGAGGGTGCGATTGCGCGTGGAGTGCGGGTAGTGATCTACACTGCGAGCGCCCTCGAGCTGCCGGGCGGTCAGGTCGTCGTCGCTCCCCTCTCCGGGGAGGCTCTTACTCAGGTAGGGGGACTTGGTTTGATCCTGGTCATTGACGGAGAGGAAGTACTGGTCGCTGAATGGCTGACTGCGACCCAGGCTCGAGCTTCCTGGACCAGCAGCCCTCTCCTCGTCTTCATCGCCGAGCACCACCTCCGGACAGACCCATACCTCCCCCACATCCTGGCTCTTTTGGGAGATCAGGCACTGGACGTCATCCGCGAGGAGGATCGGGAGTTGTTCGCCCGTGCTTTGGAGAGCCACATCGGTAGCTAGCTAAATTCACCATTCTCTGAAGGAGGTGCTTATGTCTGAAAAAGTCGCTTTAATGACCCAGGGACTGATGAAGTCCTACGGTAAGGTCCGAGCACTGCGGGGTGTTGACCTGGAGGTGCAACGCGGCGAGATCTTCGGCTATCTCGGGCCGAATGGGGCCGGAAAAACCACCACCATCCGCTGCCTGCTGGACCTGATCCGCCCCGACGGCGGCACCGTACGGGTGCTCGGTATAGACCCGCAGGCTGACCCGGTGGCGGTGCGTGCCCGCACAGGCTACTTGCCGGGCGAACTCGCGTTGGATTCCAACATGACGGTTGAAGGTGCGCTGCGCTACTTCAATACCTTGCGCGGGAACAAAGCAGATTGGGGCTTCGTGCACCAGCTCGTTGAGCGTCTCCAACTTGATCTCAAGCCCCATATCAAGAACCTATCGCATGGCAACAAGCAGAAGGTCGGTGTGGTGCAGGCCCTGATGCACCGCCCGGAGCTGCTCCTGCTGGACGAGCCCACGCTCGGCCTGGACCCGTTGATGCAGCATGAAGTCTACCATCTGCTCAGAGAGGCCCGGGCCGACGGGGCCACGGTCTTCTTCTCTTCTCACATCATCAGCGAGGTGGAGACCCTGGCCGAGCGGGTGGCCATTATCCGCCAGGGCGTCATCGTCGAGGAGGCGGAACCCAGCCAGCTCGTCAGCATGGCCATACGCCGCGTGTGGGTTCGCTTCAAAGAAGCGGTTGATCCCACATCGTTGACCGAGGTTGAAGGCGTCACCCTGCTCTCAAAGAGCAACAATATCGCCGTTCACCTGCAAGTGGAGGGCGAGATGGATGGCCTCATCAAGGCGTTGGCCGCTTTCCCGGTCAGTGACTTTGAGATCGAGCGTCCCTCGCTGGAGGAGATCTTCCTGGCCTACTATGAATCCAATGATAAGGAGGAAGACTAGCATGTTTGCCGAATTCAAACACACCATGCGCCGCCTGCGCGGGCAGATGATTGGTTGGGGAATTGGTTTGGCGCTTTACGTCGTGCTGATGGTGTCTTTCTACAGCTCAGTAGCTAGGATGGGGAATCTCTATGAGGAATTACTCAAGTTCTATCCTAAAGAGATGATGGGCTTCTTTAGTAGTATCAGGGAGATCAACACTCCCCAGGGTTACCTGGACATCTACTATTTCAACTACATGACGGTCATCCTCGGCATCTTTGTCGTCGGCGCCTGCGCCAGTTTGCTGGTTGGTGACGAGGAAAAGGGCGTCCTGGACCTGGTGATGGCTCATCCCGTTAGTCGCACCGCGCTCTTCTGGGGCCGGCTACTGGGATTCGTAACTGCCACGGCGGTGATCCTGCTCGTGAGCTGGTTGAGTTGGGTCATTCCCTCCGGACGTTCTGGCTTAGAACTCACCTGGATCAAGTTCTTGCAACCCTTCCTGCCCCTGTTTGCAGAACTGCTTCTCTTCGGCACGGTGGCACTGCTGCTCAGCATGGTGCTGCCCTCGGGGCGAATGGCTGGCATGACCACCGGAGGGCTTCTGATCGCCAACTACCTTCTCATCGGTCTGGCTAATATCAACCAGGATCTCAAGCCAATCGTCAAATACACCCCATTGCATTACTACCAGGGCGGCTATGCCGTCTCCGGGTTGAAATGGGGTTGGCTGGCTGGTCTGCTGGCAGTGTCGGTGGTATTCGTACTACTGGCCTGGTGGCGCTTCCAGCGGCGGGATATCCGCGTGGGCGGGGAGGGTGGCTGGCGGCTGCCTGCGCTGCCCTTCCGCCGCCGCGCTGGCGCTGGGCGGGAAGCATAGCTACACCGCACGGTTTAGCGGCCCAGTTGGGTGAGGTGTACCTCTGCCCACTGGGCCGCTGGGGTTATCAAAGAGTGGGAGGGACAAATGAACACCAATGTTGAGCAACCCAAAAGGGCATCTGAGATAATCAGGGCGGTTGGCTGGAAAGCCTGGCTCAGGCTTGCCGCGTTCACGTTGCTGCTGCCAATGGTCTTGTTCGTCGCGGCGGGCCGTCTGGATTGGGTGTGGGCGTGGGTCTACGTCGGCATTGTTGTTTCTTTTACATTGATCAGCCGGATTGCCGTGATACGCACCAACCCGGATCTGATAACCGAACGCGCCCAATCCCTTGATCGGGAGGACGTCAAAGGCTGGGATCGGCTGATTCTCTTTTTCCTGCTCCTGATCGGCCCGCTGGCTATGATGATCGTGGCTGGGCTGGATGAGCGCTTCGGGTGGTCGCCGCAGATTTCCGTCACGCTCCGCCTCGTCGCGTTGGCCATCATGGTGCTAGGCTACATCGTGAGTACCTGGGCCATGGCAGTGAATAGGTACTACTCAGCCGTGGTGCGCATCCAGAAAGATCGGGGCCAAACCGTCGTCAGCGATGGGCCATATCGGTTCGTGCGCCATCCGTCTTACGCCACCGGGATTGTAGCTTCCCTCATGATTCCGATCCTGCTTGGCTCGCTGTGGGCGCTCATCCCATGCGGCCTGGGGGTGTTGCTCACCATCATCCGCACCGCGCTGGAGGACAGGACACTGCTGGAGGAACTCGACGGCTACAAGGAGTACGCCGCACGGGTGCGCTACCGCCTGCTGCCGGGGGTGTGGTGATGCGTAAAACGTGAAAACGTGATCCGTGAAAAAGTGTTCACATTTCACGCATCACGTTTTGCTTTTTGCTCTACTACGCGGTGAGATTTAGATTTGATGTTCTATGCCTTACTCCGCCTCCCGCTTGGCCTCCTCGATGATCTTCTGCGCGACGTGGGTCGGCACCTCCTCGTAGTGAGAGAACTCCATGGTGTAGATTCCCCGACCCTGGGTCATGGATCTAAGGTCTGTGGCATAGCGCTGCATTTCGGCCAGGGGAGCCTGGGCGGTGATGATTGCCATGCCTCGTTGCTGATCCATGCCCTGCACTCGTCCCCGCTTGCTGTTGAGGTCGCCCAAGACATCGCCAGTGAACCCCTCGGGGATGGTGATGGTGAAGTTCATGATGGGCTCCAGGAGCACCGGGCTGGCCTCCGGGATGCCCTTCTTGAAAGCCAGGTGAGCAGCAAGCTTGAAGGCGATCTCCGAGGAGTCCACCGTGTGAAAGGAGCCGTCGTAGAGGGCGGCCCGGAAGTCGGTGGTAATGTAGCCGGCCAGGACGCCTTTCTCCATGATCTCCCTGAGACCCTTCTCCACGGCGGGGATGTACTGATTGGGCACCGCTGCGCCACGGATCTCGTCCACGAACTCGAAGCCTGAGCCTCGGGGCAGGGGCTCGAATCTGATGAAGACGTCGCCAAATTGGCCTCGCCCGCCGGTCTGCTTCTTGTGACGGCCCTGGGCCGAGGTCGTTTTGGTTATGGTCTCCCGATAGGGCACCTTGGGCACACTGGTGGTGATATTCACCCCGAACTTCTGCTGCAAGCGCCTGGCGGCGATGTCCACGTGGGACTCGCCCATGCCCGACAGGATGGTTTCGTTCGTAGAGGGCTCACGTTCCACCTGCAAGGTGGGATCTTCCTCCACCAGGCGAGCCAACGTGGTGCTCATCTTGTCCAGGTCGGCCTTGGTTTTGGGGTGGACCGCCACCGAGAAAACCGGCTTAGGGAAAACTGGGGAAGCCAGCACCAGGGGATGTCCCTTATCGCAGAGCGTGTCGCCTGTAGAAGTATGGGCCAGCTTGGCCACTGCTCCAATGTCACCGGCTCTGATTCTATCGGTAGGTATCTGATTCTTGCCGCGCAGGATATAGAGTTGGCCAATCCTCTCCTCCTCGCGACTCCTGGAGTTGAAAACCCGCGAATCAGATTCCATGAGGCCTGAGTAGACCCGAAAGCAGGTTAGTTTGCCTACATAGGGGTCGGCCATAGTCTTGAAGGCGAGGACGGCTAAGGGCGACAACTCATTGGGCTTCAAGGTCTCCTCCTCGCCTGTGGCCGGATTCGTGGCTACGATTCCTTCTGTATCGGCGGGGGACGGCAGGTATTCGATGATGGCTTGCAGCAGCGGCTGAACAGCGATGTTGGCCATAGCTGAGCCGCAGAGTACGGGCACCACACTACGATCAGCGATCCTCGCTTTGAGACCACGCCGAATCTCTTTTTCAGTAAGCTCTTCCCCCTCCAGGTATTTCACGATCAACTCATCCTCGCTCTCGGCGGCGGCCTCGATCAGTTGCAGGCGATAGTCATCTATTTCATCCTGCAACGAGGCAGGAGTCTCCGCCTCCTCCGCCTTCAGTCCCCGATAAGCCTTCAACGCAATCAAGTCCACCACTCCCTCAAAATCCGCCTGGCTGCCGATGGGCAACTGGATGGGGATGAAAGTAGCTTCGAATCTCTCTTTCAGGGCTTCCAGGCAATTCTTGAAGTTGGCATGTTCTCGATCCATCTTGTTGACGAAAACCAGGCGGGGCAGGTTTTGCTCATCGGCGTAGTTCCACACCAGGTCCGTGCCAACCTCCACGCCCGAGGCGGCATCAAGGAGAATCACTGCACCATCAGCTACTCTGACGGCTCCTTTGACCTCGCCCACGAAGTCCAAGTAGCCAGGGGTATCAAGGGCGTTGATCTTGTGGCCGTTCCACTCGCAGGGTACGATGGAAGTGCTGAGCGAGATGTGACGTCGGATCTCTTCTTCATCGTAGTCCGAGACCGTCGTCCCCTCATCCACTTTACCCAGGCGGGTAATGGCTCCGGTATCAAAAAGCATGGCCTCCGCCAGAGAGGTCTTCCCTGCACTGCCGTGGGACAAAAGGGCTATGTTCCTAATCTGTTCAGTGCTGTATTCCTTCATCAGGTCCTCCTTAAATTATAGTCAGTGATCAGTGATCGGTGATCAGTAATC
>Ga0208828_1000970_pt1 | contig 11720 bp, 12 predicted proteins | sample Kivu_160m_FD_185487 | JGI IMG/M metagenome (GOLD analysis project Ga0208828, IMG submission 185487) | Freshwater microbial communities from Lake Kivu, Western Province, Rwanda to study Microbial Dark Matter (Phase II) - Kivu_160m (SPAdes)... | ecosystem: Environmental > Aquatic > Freshwater >... | reverse complement strand
AGCCAATTTTCGGAGTAGCTTCTTCGTCTCCTGGCTAAGAGCAGCAAATTCCGGCTTATCTACAATAGGAGTTAAGGTGCCATCATAATCCGAGAGAAGAAATACATGGTCGGCCGATTTAATACGACGTGCAATCTTGTCCCATGCATAAAAAAGATACTGCATGCTATAAACACCATTAAAGTCCCAGAGTAGCTAATTCGGAGATGATATTCCCGGCCCACCGATAAATATTATTCTCCTCCACCACCTGTCGCAGCTTCCGCATCCTGGCCTTTCTTTGTTCCTCAGGCATCTGAATGGCCTTGTTTATCGAATCAGCAAAGTCATCGGTGGCATAAGGGTTTACAAGAAGCGCCTCGGACAACTCTCTGGCAGCACCGGTGAATTGACTGAGTATCAGCACACCGTCTTCATCTGTCCTGGAAGAAACGAACTCTTTAGCCACCAGATTCATCCCATCATGAAGAGAACTGACGACACAAAAATGTGCCAGTCGATTGAAAGCCAGTAAAGTTGTCGGCGATAGATGTTCCTTTATGTAAACTATCGGTTTCCAGATACCGGACTGGTATTTCCAGTTCACCTCCTCAACCAGGTCATCAATCCCAGCATTTAGCTCTTTATATTTCTTGATATGGGTCCGGCTCGGCTCCCCCAATTGAAAGAAAATCACACGCTCTTGATATTCCGGGTGTCTGGTCAGAAACTTATCCAAAGCCCTGAATCTATGCGGTATTCCTTTCGTGTAATCCAGCCTGTCAATCCCAATTCCGATAAACTCGTCGCCCAGTTGCCACTTACGGCGAATCTCTTCCATTTCTTCGGTGACTTCCGCATCAGCAGCATCCCGCGCTATTCGACCAAAGTCAACACTGATAGGAAACGGACGCACCAGGGTCGTCCTGCCGCCACGACTAACCGCCGACCTCTCATGATCAACTCTTGATTCCAGCATCAGTCTCACCGTTTCCAGAAAGTTGTCACAATGATACTTTATGTGAAAGCCAAGTAAGTCATTTCCCAGCAAACCGTCCAATATTTCTTCTCCCCAGGGGCAAATTCTAAAAGCCTCAGGATTGGGCCACGGAATGTGCCAGAACTGTGCCGTAACCACTTGTGGATTCTTAGCTTTAATCAATCGAGACAGTAGCGCCAGATGATAGTCCTGAATAAAAACGAACGCCTCCCTACCACCAACTTCGTCTGCAACAGCATCAGCAAAAATCTGGTTCACATTTTTGTAAGTATTCCAATCAGCCTCATCAAAGTTCGGTGGTGTATATGCAATATGACACAACGGCCACAGGGCTTCATTCGAAAAACCTAGATAATAGCCTTCTTCCTCCTCTTTGGTTAACCATGCCCGCTTCAGCGTATAGCGAGGCTCCTCAGGAGGAACTGACACTCGGTTTTTACCATCAACAACTTCCCTATCGGCACTACCGCTGCCATGGGCAATCCAGACGCCCCCACAGGCTCGCATCACCGGGTCTAAAGCCACCGTGAGACCGCTGGCTGGAACGATACATTGAATCTCATCGCCAGATAAAATATGAATGTAAGGTTCTCTGTTGGATACGATTACGAATAGTCGGTCAGCTAGTTTGGTTTTCACCAACTGCTGTAAATCTTCCTTTGTCCAGCTCAATTCACACCTCCTTTTCACCTTAACTGGCAACAAAACTGCAACCGCCAGTTCTAATACAGATGAGACAGGACTTGCTGATACTTAAGAACTGCCACCGCCGCTTTCTGATAGCAGCTGACATGACTTCAAAAAAAGGACGAGACAAAAACACCCATAGACACAGAGTCAAACTTCTATCGACATCACGCAGAGCTTCGGCTTACAGTATATCAGCGCTCTTGCCAAGCTAAAACGCTCTGCATTCTACATAATTCGAGCAGAAAAAGCCGATACAGTATAAATCCGCGTCTATTTCTTCTTGCCGGCTTTCTTGGCTGACTTTACAGCCTTCTTGTTATGAGCCGCACATGTCTTGCACATAGCCTTAAACCACCTTTCCTTTGCCTTCTTTAATATACCATCCGCCAATCATGCAGTCAATCCTTTTCAATTTTCAATACCAAAGTCTTGACCACCACCACAGCAAGCAGTAGAATTCCAAAAGTACAATATACACATGATGGCTTTCGAGCATAAACATGTTAATCATCAGGAAGGCAACATCGGCAGATTTAGGGCAAATTTCTGAGATCTACAATGACGCTATTGAAAAAACAACCGCTACCTTTGACACTGAGCCAAAGACCTTCAAAGAACAAAAAGCGTGGTTTGCGAATCATGACGCCAGTCATCCTGTATTAATTGCAGAGCAGGATAGCCTCGTTATTGGCTGGGCATCATTAAGCAAATGGTCTGACAGATGTGCATATCATGATACCGCCGAAATATCACTCTACATCAAGGAAGAATATCAGGGGAAAGGCATTGGCAAGAAGCTAATGAAAGCGATTATTCAGGAGGGTGAAACGGCAGGCTTGCACACAATAATTGCCAGAATAGCTGACGGCAACGACATAAGTATCGAGCTCTGCAAATTCTTCAGTTTTCAACACGTAGGAACAATGAGAGAGGTAGGTAAAAAGTTTGGCAAGTTGCTGGATGTTCATCTGATGCAGCTAATTTATTAATATCGAGTCCTACCAAGCAATTATTAAGCCATGTCTGAAAATCTTTCTTTACAACTTGAGAAATATCTACTGCCACCAGTTCTAGCTCTGGCAAAAATCGCCGGCAGAGAGGCTAGCGAGCTGGGACAGGAGCTATATATCGTCGGCGGGGTGGTGCGCGACCTGTTTTTGAGCCGTGCCAACTTCGACTTCGACTTAGTCGTCGAAGGCGATGCCATCAAATTGGCACAGAAGCTGGCAAAGAACAGCCAGGCAAAGTTAAGAGTCCATTCTCGCTTCGGCACTGCCAAGCTTAATTACCCGGGCTTCAGCCTGGATTTAGCTACCGCCCGCAGTGAAACCTACAGCAAACCGGGAGCCCTGCCCACCGTTAAGCCAGGCAGTCTAGAAGATGACCTGATCCGCCGGGACTTCTCCATCAACGCCATGGCTTTGTGCCTGATGCCTCATCGCTTCGGTGAACTGATTGACCTGTACCACGGCAAAAACGACCTAGAACATCACCTCATCCGCATGCTGCACCCAAACAGCTTCGTCGATGACGCCAGCCGAAGCCTAAGGGCACTACGCTACGAACAAAGATTAGGCTTCGAGCTGGAGACAGAGACTGAAAAGTTGCTCCGTCGAGATGTGACCATGCTCGATACCATAAGTGGCGACCGCATAAGGCATGAGTTGGAGCTAATTTTGAAAGAAGATGAACCGGAGCGAGCCATCAGGCGAGCCGAAGAGCTAGGAGTTCTCAGACAATTGCATCCATCTCTGAAAGGCAACGGCAAGCTGAACGAAGTGTTTGCCAGAACTCGAAAGGTCAATATTCGGGCGTCTCTTTCAACCCTTTACCTGTGCCTGCTCATATACAACCTGACGGAAAAGGAAAACGAGGAGTTTATTGCCCGTCTAAACTTCCCCAAAAATTCGGCTCAAGCCATGCGCCAGACGCTGCAACTCAAAGCACAGCTTCAAAGCTTGGCTAACCCAAAGTTAAAGCCCAGCGAGATTTACCAGCTACTTCACGGCTATTCAGCACAAGCCATTCAAACTAATGCCCTGGCATCAAAATCACCGATAGCCAGCCAGTATTTACAATTGCATCTTGGAAAACTGCGCTACATAAAGCCGCTGCTGAATGGAGACGACTTGAAGAGAATTGGTATTCTTGCCGGACCTCAGATAGGGGAGATTTTAAACACACTACGTATGGCGCGACTCAACGGCGAAGTAAAAACAAGAAAAGGCGAGGAAAGATTGGCTAGCAGCTTGCGCCAGAAGCAATCCGGCTAAACCACATGCGGCACAACGGTAGATACAGCATAAGCTTCAAATCCCTGATGACAGAGTAAGCCACATATTCTCTCAGCTTCAGTTTCATCATCCGTAGGGGCAAACAAAGTCGGACCTGAACCAACCAGATGGATATTTTTAGCACCGGTCTTTTCAAGACGCTTCCAGTAATCCTCCAGCCCGGGAAAAGCATCAAAAGCTATCCTGTCAAAAACATTGAATAGCAGGCTGGTAGCAATCCTTTTATCTTTAGACCAGCTTTTCAGCGTTTTGTCAACGAATTGACCATCGGTGAAGTGCCGGTCACCCAGAAGAGAGTAAAGTTGCTGCGTTTTACGAGGCATCTTGGGCAAAGGTGGGACAAGCAAGACGAACCAGCCCGCGGTGGAAGCCGCCAAAGACGCCACCTTTTCGCCCCTACCCTCGATTAAAGCTGTACCTCCGTGTATAAAAAAGGGCATGTCAGACCCCAGCACGGCTGCCAGCCTAACTAAATCTGAGGTCGTCAGTTTCAGCCCCCAGAGTTTGTTGAGAGCCAGCAAGGTGGTAGCCCCATCGCTGCTGCCCCCACCCAGACCAGCACCCCACGGTATTTGCTTTTCAAGTTTAATCTTGACCCCTTTCTCACAGCCACTGGTTCTTTTAAGCAATTCAGCCGCCTGGACCACCAGGTTTTCAAAAGTCAGTAACCCAGATTCAGTGCATTCCAGAGAAACCACGTCAGAGGGTTCAAGATAAATGACATCGCACAGGCTAATTGTCTGAACCAAACTGCGAATCTCGTGATAGCCATCATCACGCTTGCCCAGAACCTCAAGGACGAGATTAACTTTAGCCGGCGCCAGGCACTTCAGCATTGCATCCTTACCTTTCCTGAAACTACCAAAGCCTCATACAATTTCGCCCATTCCTCCAGGCTGAGCGTTTCAGCCCGACGTTTAGGGTCTATGTCCACTCTTTCCAACAATAAATCAGCTTCAGCCGATTTCATGCCCAAACCACGAGCCAGCGAATTGTGCAATTGCTTGCGTGGTGAGCTGAACCCACATCTTACTACCTCGAAAAAACTATTCATATCAGCCACCTTGACCGCAGGCTCTGCCAGCACATCGAAACGCAGTATAACCGAATCAACTTTCGGCTGAGGATAGAAACATCGAGACGGCACATGTGAGATAATTCTGGGTTTACTATACACCTGGAGACTAACCGCCAGCAGAGACATCTTTCCCGGACCAGCCACAATAGCCTCGCCGACTTCCTTCTGCACCATCATCACCATTAAAGACGGCTTAGGTGAAGCTTCCACAAAGTAACGCAACACAGGTGATGTAATATAATACGGCAGATTAGCCACCACCTTATACTTGTTTTTCCCTTCTAATAACTGCGACGGATTGACCTTTAGTATATCGGCATTAAAGACACGTAAATTTGCCAGCGACTTCAATCGGTGCTTCAACAGCGAGGCCAGCTCGGTATCCAGTTCCACAGCTATGACATTGCCGGCATGACGTGCCAGCTCGACAGTCAATATACCCAGACCTGGGCCAACCTCGACTACAGTATCTTCTGGAGATAGTTCAGCAGCCTGAACTATGGTCAGTAAAACTGATGTATCTACAAGGAAATGCTGTCCCAGGCTTTTCCTCGCCTTGAGACCGGACTGGCGGAGCAGTTTTTTGACCTGAGTTGATGATGGTGTTTTTTTATCAGGCACTTGACGCCTTCAAACTTTGAGCTTGAGAATCCTCTGGGCATTCTTATACAGGACTTTCTCAATTACTTCTGGCTTATAGCCACCGTTTTCAAATTCCTGGAGCCAACGTTTCGGTGGGATTTCAGGATAGTCAGAGCCAAACATAAACTTATCCTGGAGCCGTCCGTTGACCTCCCTCTTTATAATTTCAGGAAAGTACCTCGGTGCCCAACCGGAAAGGTCGGCATAGACATTACCTTTATGAAGCAAAACAGCGATTTGTTCCTCATGCCATGGCCAAGCAGGATGAATCATAATTATCGTCAGCTCAGGGAAGTCAGCCGCCACATCATCAATATACGGAATGGGCATCGTGTATTTCAGGCGTATCCCGTAACCTCCGGGCATACCTGCCCCGGCACCGGTAGTCCCGGTATGAAAAGAAACCGGTATTTTCAGCTCGACGCACTTCTCATAAAGCGGGTAGAACCGCCTGTCATTTGGAAAGAAGGCCTGTAGAGCTTGCTGAAACTTTAGCCCCATTAACCCCAACTCTTTAACGCATCTCTCCAATTCTCTTATAGCTGCCTTTCCCTTCCACGGGTCAATCATCGCCCAGCCACCAATAAACACATCTGGAAATTTTTTGATTAGTCTGGCAACTTCGTCATTGGTATTTCTAGTATCAAAGCCACTCGCAGATTCAGCATCCCAGCCTATTAAGATAGCCTTTAAATCCAGTTCCCTGAAATCCTGCGCCATCTCCTCATCAGTCTTTACCTTATACTCAACCCCATAATACTTTGAAATATACTCCACAAGCTCCAACCCCCACATACGTTTGCGGTCGAAAGCAGCCGTGCTGGGATGGACATGCACATCAATAGCTTTCATTAGAATACTCCTCTTACATCATAGTATAGCCGCCGCTAACTCTGTGACAGTTTAAGATGCATTTTCCTAAAGCATGGGCCGTGCACCGACTGTCGATTCCTGCCTTCTAGCTTACTCCAGTTAGCCAGCTCCGACCAGGTAGCCTTGCGGCACCCGGAGTATACTATTTACCGCTGCTTCCTTCCGGACCTGACGGGATTCATAGCCCTCCGCCGCGCAAGACCCAGCCCTCAACGCTACTTTACCACAGCAGTCCTAAAAAACAAGAACCTCGAGCCGGGATTCAACCCCGCTATAGCGGATCTCGGGTACAGGGCACCGCTAGTTCCCCGTCTAGCACGACCCAATCACATACTACTATGTAGCCTTGAACTTTTCAACAAAATTTCGCCTGCAAAGTCGCAGATTTTGTTGGGTATCTACCAGCCCACGCTTAAACGCAAAATGAGCGGCGTTGGCAATCCCCGCTCCTCCATTTTTTTTTGTGTAGCCTGAATATCATATCCCACCCGGTAATGATAGACAGTCCGAGTCGCAGTATCGTAGAGAGCATAGCTCGCCCTGGGGTCGCCATCTCGAGGTTGTCCTACACCTCCGGGATTTATAATCATACGTATTTTCCCCAGCTCCAGGTCAACATCTTCCGGAAACATCTTGTAGACCGCTTTATTCTCGACAAGCTCAAAAATGAGCGGTACGTGGGAATGCCCTACAAAGCAGTAAGCCGTTTCAAAATGGGCGAAATTTTCCTGTGCCCCTTCAATCGACAAAATATATTCCCAGATAGGCTCCCGTGGGCTACCATGGACCAGTGTAAAATCTTCCTGGCAAATCCTAAGCGGTAAATCTCGCAGGTACTCTATATCTTCGGCAGTCAACTGCTGAGCTGTCCATTTACAGGCCAGAGCTGCCACAGGATTGAAATCTGCAGTATCCATTTTGCCTACGGCTGCCCAATCATGATTGCCGGCGACACATATGTGCTCAAATTGGCGCAGACGCTCAATACACTCATGAGGGTCAGGACCGTAGCCCACCACATCACCAAGACACCATATCTCGTCAAAGCCTCCTTTGCTATCAGCATCAAGAAGCACTGCCTCAAAAGCTGCCAGATTGCTGTGTATATCACCGATGATTGCATACCGCATAACGCCTAACTATACCATTCAGAAGCCGGTTTGTTAAGTTTAATGAAAAGTAAAACAGATAGGAAATCTTGACACGGCTTAACAAAATCTTATAATGAACGCAAAGTTGTGTATGATGAATTAAGGGGTAAGTATGATTAACAAAAGCATCAATGATATTAGTGAGCAGGACTTGCAGACATTAATAGCACAGAAAGAGGTCGAAGGAAAGACAATAGAATACAAGCAAGAATTGCCAAGAAATACGGATGCTGACAAAAAGGAGTTCCTCGCAGATATTTCATCTTTCTCAAATAGCAGTGGCGGTGATCTGATATATGGTATGGTGGAAGATAAAGGAATGCCAAAAGCACTAGATGGCTTAGATATTGGGGAGCTTGACCAAGTGAAACAGAGGTTAGAGAATCTAGTAAGGGACGGGATAGAACCGAGAATACCACCGCTAACTATACAACCAGTCCCCCTTTCAAACACGAGGACAGCCATTGTGATAAGAGTTCCAAAAAGCTGGAGCAGTCCACATCGTGTTCGCTACCAAGGCCACGATAAGTTCTATTCTAGAAATTCGGCAGGAAAATATCAGTTAGATGTAGCAGAGTTACGAATTGCCTTTAATCTATCTGAAACAATAACGGAAAGAATCAGAAATTTTAGACGAGACAGAATATCTAATATAGTTGCAAATGAAACTCCTATACTGCTTCCCAATACTGCAAAGATTGTACTCCATTTAATACCAATCATCGCATTCAGCTCAGTTCAAAATCTTGACATAGACAAGATCGCTTCTCATGCAGAACAATTGCATCCCATAACTTGCTATGGTGGCTTGAATCGTAGGTATAACCTTGATGGCTTTTTAACTCATTCTGTATATACAGAAGATAAGGCATATTCCTATGTTCAACTTTTTAGAAACGGAATTATTGAAGCCGTAGAAACATCACTGCTTACACCTCGTCGTGATAAGAGACTATTGATACCTAGTGTTGCTTACGAGAAGCGGCTAATCAATTCGCTTTCCAACTATCTTTCTGTTCTAAAAACATTGCCTGTTGAGCCACCCATTTTTATCTTCTTGACTCTGCTTGGAGTCAAGGGGTACCGCATGGATAGCAGTAGGATAGATGATCTTGATGATCTCCACGCAATTGATAGAGATATCATCCTATTACAAGAAACTCCTGTAGAAAATTATGAAGCCGCAGCAGAAGATATCTTAAAGCCCTGTTTTGATAGCATCTGGAACGCATGTGGTTTTTCAAATTCATGGAATTACAAAGATGGTAAATGGGTAGGTAAATAGATGTATTACTTCGCTTATGCTTCTAATCTGAACCGGAAACAGATGGCGGAGCGAGCTCCGGACAGCAAGCCAGGGTTCATCGCCACTCTGCCCAATTTTAAACTCACCTTCACCGCACGGACCGGGCGCCAAGGTGGAGCCGCCAGTATAACACCGCATAGAGGCGAAAAGGTTATAGGAGCTGTTTACGAAATATCCGAAAGGGACTTGAAACGGCTGGATGGTTATGAAGGTTATCCTGTTATTTACGACCGGAGAAAAGTAACTGCGTGGACTGAAACTAACGAACCGATAGAGGCAATTACCTATATCAAGATAGACCAATCACGTACACTACCGCCATCGCCGGAATATTTAGCTGTCATTCAGCAGGGCTACAGGGACTGGCAAATAATTTGAGTTTAGCCTTCTGCCCTGGTATTACTTTCTATATCCACAAGCACACAACAAAGGTCAGCAAAGGCTAGCAGAAACAAGCCGAGCAATATCGAAACTACGACACCGGCGATCGCTATACCCACAATCCCCGGACCCGCACTCCAGGGGATAAAATCGCTAAATGCTCCAGCGCCCTGGGCTGCTATCACTGCCAGAGCAATAGAAAAAAGAGTACCACCCACCATCAACACCCAGCCGATAACTCTATAAACAGTAGCGACCGCCCTTAAAGCCCCATATTTCCGAGCTGGCATAGCTTCTATAGGTGCCGGCTTTGCTGCCGTTACTGGCTGCGTCTCCCAAACCTGCGGTTCACTGACAATCGGCAATCTGGTCCCACATGTGGTACAGAACTGCGGACCGGCGCTCTCCCTCCCACAACCTGGACATTTAACCATTTGCTGCATGTTCTATCAAAACCTCTCTGTTGCCTCACAAGGTAAAAGGAAGCTGGGCGTTAAAAGCAAGGACCATCACCACAACAATAATCAGGTAGATTATACCGCCAATTAAAAACCCCAGTAATAACATGCGCCACCACAAGCCCCACGCCAGCCCCCAGGTAGGCTTGACTTCTACCTGCTGGCGAGGAGCAACAGGCCTCACAATTTTAGCCGGCACCTCTTGAGCTGGTGCAGCTGGCGCCTGCTGAACCGGAGCAGCCGTCGCCTGCTGGACCTGTGCAGCTGGCATCTGCTGAGCCGGAGCGGCCGGCGCTTGTTGAGCCGCAGCAACCAATACAGCTCCACAACTGCCGCAAAATTGCTGCCCGGCTATATTCTGAAAGCCGCACTTCGGACACTGAATTTTTTGCTGCTGAACCGCAGCAATGAGCTTTGCTCCGCACTTCCCACAGAACTGTTGGTCTGCAGGATTTCCCGTACCACAGTTAGGACATCTGACCATCTGCTCCATATCACTGCCCTCCTTACCTGTTTAATCGCATTATATAACTTGTATCTGGCACATACAAGGCTTTTTAACAAAAACAATTAAAGTTTAGGCAAATATGTGCTGTATGTTATAATCGCAGCAATGAAGGTCTCTGAGCTGGGCGAATTTGGCTTAATCGAGCTTCTGGCCAAAATCGTTAATAAAACCAATAATCCACAGGATGTCTCCTGGCAACGTTTGCTCATCGGTATAGGTGACGATGCCGCTGCCTGGAAAAGTGAAAAAACCATACAGATAGCCACTACAGATAGTCTGGTTCAAGATACTCACTTTGACTTGAGCATCACCACCTGGGAGGAACTGGGCTGGAAAGCAATTGCCGTGAACCTGAGCGATATTGCAGCCATGGGTGGCATCCCTGGATATGCCCTTATTTCCCTGGCTTTGCCCGCCGAACTGGAAGTAGACTGTATAGAGAGTCTATACAAGGGCATGACTCAAATAGCCAACCAGTTCGGAGTCGCCATAGTCGGTGGCAACGTCGCTTCCGCCAGCAAAACAATGATTTCCGTCACCGTTCTAGGTGCTCTGGAATCTACTTCAGCGCTCACACGCTCGGCGGCAGTACACGGCGACCAGATAGCTGTTACCGGATACCCGGGATTATCGGCTGCCGGGCTCAGGATGCTAAAGCAACATCTCAAATTCGATGTTGAGACCACTCAACTTTTACGCGAGGCGCATTTAACGCCGATGCCCAGAATAGATGAGGGGCAAATTCTGCTGCACCGCGGAGTTAAAGCTGCCATAGACATAAGCGATGGGCTACTCGCTGACCTGACCCATATATGCCAGTCAAGCCGGGCCAGCGCCCGGATAAAGCAGAACGAGCTACCAATCCATCCAGCGCTTAAGAAAAACTTCAAATCAGACTGCTTACAGCTAGCCTTAAGCGGCGGCGAAGACTATGAGCTGCTGTTCACTGCCGGCAGTCAGACCATTAACAGACTAAAAAAAGTCATGCCCTGTCCTATAACCGTGATTGGAGAAATAACTCAAGAAAAACCTGGACAGGTGACCCTGATTGATTCCGGCGGTAAAACCATCCCCTGGGAAAAAGCCGGATGGGAGCATTTTAAATCTCAAAAATGAACGCCGAAACGACAGGCCTAAAATTCATATCCCACAGCCAGGAGCAGACTCAGCACCTGGGGATAAGCCTCGGCGAACTGGCTGAGGCGGGTGACATATTCCTCCTCACCGGAAACCTCGGGAGCGGCAAGACTTGCCTGACACAGGGCATCGCCTGGGGACTGGGCGTCAAAGAATATGCCTTCAGCCCCTCGTTCGTAATAGTGAGGGAATATCACGGCAGACTAAAACTATATCATATAGA
>Ga0208828_1000966_pt1 | contig 11753 bp, 11 predicted proteins | sample Kivu_160m_FD_185487 | JGI IMG/M metagenome (GOLD analysis project Ga0208828, IMG submission 185487) | Freshwater microbial communities from Lake Kivu, Western Province, Rwanda to study Microbial Dark Matter (Phase II) - Kivu_160m (SPAdes)... | ecosystem: Environmental > Aquatic > Freshwater >... | reverse complement strand
CAAAATTTCCTCTTGAATAAATTTCAAACCTCTTGTAAAATTAGACCAAATGGAAAAAGTTAATCTTGAAACCATGAGGCATTCGTACTCTCATCTTTTGGCCGCGGCGGTTTTGGAGTTGTGGCCCAAAGTTAAATTCGGCATCGGTCCGGCGATCGAAGAGGGATTTTATTATGATTTTGAATTTCCTAAACCAATTTCCGAGAAAGATTTACCCAGAATTGAGGCAAAAATGAGGAAACTCCAAAAGAAAAACTTAAAATTTGTCAAAAAACAAGTCTTGATTGCTGAAGCAAAAAAATCCTTCAAAAATCAGCCATACAAATTAGAGCTTATTAAAGATCTACAAGAAGAAGGGAAATCTAAAAAAGTTTCAACTTATCAACTAGGCAACCTCGTTGATCTCTGCCGTGGGCCGCATGTTAAGGACACCTCTAAAATTGGGCCCTTTAAGCTTTTGTCTATTGCCGGCGCCTATTGGAAAGGAAATGAGAAAAACCCGATGCTCACCCGCATCTACGGCACTTGTTTCCCCAGCCAAAAAGAACTTGATAATTATCTTCAACTCCAAGAAGAAGCCAAAAAAAGAGACCACCGGAAGTTAGGCAAGGACCTTGATTTATTCAGTCAAAATGACGAGGTTGGACCTGGTCTTATTTTATGGCATCCAAAACTTTCGGTTGTCCGTGAAGAAATTGAACTTTGGTGGCGTCAAGAACACCGTCAACGAGGCTATCAATATGTTTACACTCCTCATATTGGCCAAAAAGTTCTTTGGGACCGCTCCGGCCACACCAAGTTTTTCAAAGATTTAATGTATCCACCCTTGACCGATGAGAGGGGAGACATTTATTTTCTTAAGCCGATGAATTGTAACTTCCATATGCTAATTTACAAATCCAGACCTAGAAGTTACAAAGAACTGCCGGTTCGCTGGGCCGAGCTAGGAACAGTCTATCGGTATGAATTGGAAGGAGTCAGACACGGAATATTAAGACCTCGAGGCTTCACTCAAGATGATGCTCATATTATCTGTACCAAAGAGCAATTAATTCCAGAAATAGAGGCGGTTTTAGATTTTGCTTTAGAAATGAACGCTGTTTTTGGGTTCAAAAATCTTCATTATGAACTCTCTTTAGCTGATCCCAAAAATAAGGAAAAATATGCCGGTGATTCAAAGGACTGGGAAATAGCAGGAGAGGCCTTAAGAAAAATTCTTAAGAAAAGAAAAGTAAAGTATGTTGAGGGAATAGGAGAAGCTAAATTCTATGGTCCTTCTATTGACCTTAAAGCTGAAGATGCCATCGGTCGGCTCTGGCAGGGAACAACTATCCAATTTGATTTCAATCTCCCAACAAGATTTAATCTTACCTATATTGGCAAAGATGGCAAAGAACACACCCCTTATATGATTCACCGCACGCTTTTGGGTTCGATGGAAAGGTTTATCGGTGTCTTAATTGAGCAATACGCCGGTGCTTTTCCTGTCTGGCTGGCGCCAATTCAGGTAGCGGTTATTCCTATCACCGATAGAAATATTAAGTATGGTAAAAATGTAGTCGCCCGACTTGCTGGACATAATATCCGTGTCGAACTTGACGATCGCAACGAAACTACCTCCGCCAAAATCAGAGATGCCCAGTTGCAAAAAATTCCTTATATGCTTATAGTAGGAGAGAGGGAAGAAAAAAATCAAACCGTTTCCGAACGAGGCAGGTCAGGTAAAGACTACGGGCAGATAAAACTTGGCCGGTTTATTATTAATCTCAAAAAAGAGATTGAAGAAAAAATCATAAACTGATAAAATAACCTTAAGCTGATGGCCAGAAAGAAAAAGAAAAAAAGTTTCGGTAAATTTTATCGCCTCAATCAATATATCCAAGCGCCGCAAATAAGAGTAGTTGATGACAAAGCAAAACAAATTGGAGTGATGAAGAAAGAAGAGGCGCTAAAAATGGCCCAGGAAAGAGGGTTGGATTTAGTCGAAGTGGCTCCAACGGCTCAACCACCGGTCGTTAAACTGATTGACTTTAAAAAATTCAAATATTTAGAAGAGAAAAAAAGACGGCAAGAAAAAAAGTCCGCCAAAGGTGGGGAGATAAAAGAAATTTGGCTAACACCATTTATTGCCAAAGGCGATTTTGACTTTCGCCTAAAAAAGGGACAGGAATTTCTAAAAGAGGGGGATAAAGTCAAAGTAACGGTTCGGTTTGTTGGCCGGCAAATTACCAGAAAAGAGTTTGGTCAAGAAATATTAAGGAAATTTACCGCAGAGCTAAAAAACTGGAGTACGGCAGAACACGAACCGCGTTGGGCGGGAAGAAATTTGTTCGTCACTTTAGCCTCAGCGGTAGGGAAGAAGGTTCAGCGTAGTTCAGCGTTAAATTCAGCGTAGTTCAGCGATTATATGCCAAAACAAAAAACCAGAAAATCAATCTCAAGACGGTTTAAAATAACGAAGAGCGGTAAGGTCTTGCATCGCTTAAGTTTCTCGCGCCATTTGCGAAAATCTAAATCCAGGGGCCAAAAATCAAGATATAAAAAACTAAAACCATTAACCGGTAAAATGGCGACGAAGGTGAAAAAAATACTAGGAAAGTAGATATCCGAGCGGAGGTAGCGAGCCAAGGAAAAACCCTTCGGGTTGAGGATTTTTAACCCGAAGGGTTGGGGAATTGGCGAGCAAAAACAAAATATGGCTCGAACAAAAACAGGCATCGTTCGCCGAAGACATCACAAAAAAGTCCTTGCTCGTACCAAGGGCTTTCGAATGACGCGGCATCGGCTTTACAAAGTCGCTCATGAGGCGGATTTGCACGCCGGCCAGTATGCTTATGTAGGAAGAAGGCTACGCAAAAGAGATATAAGAAAATTGTGGATTATCCGGCTCAACGCCGCGGTGAGAGAGCTAGGCTTAAGTTACAATAAATTTATTGCCGGTCTCAAGAAGGCCAAAATTGAATTAGACCGAAAAATTTTGGCCGATTTGGCTTTATCTGACTCAAGGACATTTAAAAAAATAGTAGAGAAAGCGAAATCATAATGAGCAAATTACTTCTATTGTTCTCTTTTTGGCTCTACCAACTTTCTATAAAGGACCCCGTCATTCTCGTAACAAATAGAAAAGCCAACTGATACTTGACAAAACTAAAAGTCTGTAGTATATTCAAACTACAATTGAATCAAAGGCGTTGAAGGGGAACATACTCTGACCAGAATAACTTCGGTTCAGGGGAATTCGCCCCCGAGCCATCCCGCTGAAATCTATAGTAGGTGGGGTCGGGAAAGGCCCGTTACAGCCGGAGAGTGTATCCTTATTCAGGAGCACTCAATGAAGTCTTGACTCGTGAGGGTCAGACGAATTGGGGTGGTAACACGATCTATTAAGGACTCGTCCTCAAAACGACGAGTTTTTTGTGGCAAAATTTGAAAATGAGAGAAAGGAGGTGATTTTAAAAATGGTGACAAAAGAACATTTCTGTCCAGAATATCGAAATTTACAAAGAGAACTGGCAGCCGCCCAGAAGGTTAATCTGTATCCGAGAGGTAAACCATCAGCAACAGGATACAGTGGATTCTGTGATAATGAAAACCCTCACTGGTGGTTCATCTGACCTCTTTCATGGTTCCCCTATTTCTTCTGATGAAGCAGAAATATTAAGTAAGAGAGTTGCAAGAGTAAGAGAACAATTATATACTCATAGACAATCCTGCGGAGCCTGTAAAGCACACTTTGGTTTATAATAAATAGTCAGAAATGAAAACAAAACAGCTTTACTACGAAAATCCCTATCTTAAAGAAACAACGGGAAAGGTTCTTGCTGTGGAGCCAAGTGGCTCCCTAGTCAATCTAATCTTAGACCAAACCATCTTTTATCCCGAGGGCGGGGGACAACCTTCGGATAGGGGAAACCTTGAATCAAAAAATTGGTCAGCAAAAGCGGAAACCTAAATGTTAATATAAAAGGTTCGCTAGAAGAAAAGGTAAATGAGATAGCTGCAAGCGACCTTCCTATTATAACCAAAGAAGTATCCAACGAAGAATTAGAAAAAGAATGTCAATTTCTGCCTCCTAATTTACCAAGAACAAAAAATTTAAGAATAATTAAAATTGGTGATTATCCGCCCATGCCTGATGGAGGAGTTCACGTCAAGAGTACTAAAGAAATTGGTAAAATATGGGTAGCGAATATAACATCCGAAGCAGGAAAGGCTACCATTAGATACGGAGTCGCCCGAGTTTAAAAATATGAACTGTTAAAATTAGTCTAACACTTGACAAAGTTATAACTTTTTATTATTATTTCCTTAATATGCTTCAAGTAGTTCCGCTTAAAGATATCAGGGGCCAACTTTCCGAATATTTTAATCAGGTCATCTATGGCCGTTCCCAGGTTGTGGTCACTCGATTCGGTAAACCAAAAGCGGCTATCATCAGCTATGACGACTACGAGAAGGTAATGAACCCTCAAGCTCGATTTAGCCAAGAGGAATGGGGTGAAGGCTTTGCCGTCTTTGATAAAATCCTAAAAAGAACCAAGGTAATAAATTCTAATAAGATTGAAAAGGCTGTCTTTAAGGCAATTGCTGAAGTGAGAAAAAGTAAAGGTGGTAAGGGCCGTTATTGATACCAATGTCTTTGTTTCTGGGGTAATTGGCTCCTCGTATCCTGTTCAAATCATCCAGGCTTGGCGTAAAGGAGAGTTTGTTTTAGTGATTTCAATCCCTATTATTAAGGAAATTTCGGAAGTTCTAAGACGCCCAGAAATTAAAAAGTTTATTCGCTTAAAACCAACGGAAATTAGAAAAATTATCAAAGCCTTAAAAACAAGGACTTACATTGCTCCAACTGAAATTAAAGTTAATGTTATTGAAACTGATCCAGCTGATAACAAGTTTTTAGCCTGCGCTCTTGAGGGTTTAGCTGATTATCTCGTCACCGGTGACAAGAAACATCTCCTACCTCTTAAAACTTTTTTTGAAATCAAAATAATTAGTCCCAAAGAATTTGTGACCAAAGTTCTCTCAACCAGCTAATGGCTCTTTCCAAAAGACTGTAATTTTGTTATAATCAAATCAGTGAAAATCAGTCCTAAAATCAGTGGTAATCAGCGCTTATGAGGGAGCAAATTCTCAACACTAAAAACGAAGCTCTAAGCCTAATTCTTAAGGCTAAAGATAAAAAGGAACTGGAAGCTCTCCGGATTGCTTTTTTGGGCAGAAAAGGGAAATTGACCCAGCTAATAAAAGAAATTCCCAATTTACCTGAAGAGGAAAAAGTCCAAATTGGCAGACTGGTCAACGAGACAAAAAAAGCAGTAGAGAAAGCACTTGATAGCCAAAAATCACGTATCACGTATCACGTATCACGTATCACCAAAGATTGGCTTGATGTGACCGCGCCGGGGATTAAGCCTCCCCAAGGCCATCTTCACTTGGTCACCCAAACTATCAGAGAAATTGCTGCTGTTTTTGAAAAAATTGGCTTCGTTCGTGTCCGTTATCCAGAAGTTGAGTGGGATTGGTATCCTTTCGGCGGGTTAAATTTTCCGGAGAACCATCCCGCCAGAGATGATTGGGAAACTTTTTTTGTTGAAGGCCTGAACCACCCAAGGTACGGCCCAGGAGTGCTTGCTCCTCATACTTCCGGCGGGCAACTTAGAGAGATGAAAAGAGTAAAAAAACCGCCGATCAGAATGCTTAATATTGCCAAATGTTATCGCCGCCAGTCAGATATTTCTCATGCCCCAATGTTTTACCAATTTGAGGGTCTGGTTATTGACCAAAATATCACCATCGCCCACTTAAAGGGGACCCTAGATTACTTCGTCAAACAGTATTTTGGCCCTCATCGCCAAAGTCGGATCCGGTCCTTTCACTTTCAATTCACCGAACCTTCTTTTGAAGTTGATGTCAGTTGCCTTATCTGCGGCGGCAAAGGCTGCCGAGCTTGTAAAAAGGGCTGGATGGAGTTAGGTGGCTCGGGTATGGTCCATCCAATTGTTTTGCGAAATGGCGGTATTGATCCTAAAAAATATACCGGTTTTGCCTGGGGCTGGGGAGTCGAGCGAGTGTTGATGATGAAATACGGAATCCCTGATATACGCCTACTTTTTGAAGGCGATTTAAGATTTTTGAATCAATTTTAGGTAGGTTCCGACCCTTAGGGTCGGAATGAGGATTAAAGCTATGAATATCTTAGTTCCTGACTCTTGGCTAAGACAGCATCTCAAGGCAAAAGCAACGCCAAAAGAAATTGCTAAATATCTATCGTTGTGTAGCCAATCAGTGGAGAGGTTAACAAAGACGAGGGACGATTATGTTTATGAAATTGAGGTGACGACTAACAGGCCGGATTGTCTTTCTGTCTATGGCATCGCCAGAGAACTCGCGGCTATTTTACCTCGCTTTGGGATTACTGCTAAACTTAAACCTTTATTAACTATCAACTATCAACTATCAACTATCAAAAAAAGCTTGCCCTTAAAAGTAAAAATTGACAAACCTAATCTTTGCCCCCGCTTTACCGCGATCATTTTTGACAATATCACCATCAAACCTTCACCAAAAATTGTTCAAGAAAGATTAGAAAAATCCGGTGTCAGAGCTCTCAATAATGTAGTTGATATTTCCAACTATCTGATGCTGGAACTGGGCCAACCAATGCATACTTTTGATTACGACAAAATTAAAGGGGCAAAAATGATTCTTCGGGAATCTAAACCAGGAGAAAAAATAGTCACTTTAGACGGCTTCACTCGCGTCCTTCCTCAGGGAGCAATCATCATCGAAGACAGAGAGGGAAGAATTATTGATCTTTGTGGAATTATGGGAGGAGAAAATTCCGCTGTTGAGGAAAATACCAAAAGAGTTTTACTTTTCGTCCAAACCTACGACCCAATAAAAATCAGGCAAACTTGTCAAGCTTTAGGCTTTCGTACGGAAGCCGCTTCAAGATTTGAAAAAGGAGTCAATTCTGAAGGGGTTATTCCTGCTATAAAAAAAGCTATCAAGATGTTTGAAAAAAACTGTAGCGCCAAATTAGCCAGTAAGTTAATAGATATCTATCCCCATCCTCCAAAAATAAAAAAAGTCACTTTAACTCAAGAAAGACTCAATAAAGTAGTAGGCATTGAGGTGAAATTAATCGAGGCTAAAAAAATTCTCGAAAGCCTAGGTTTTAACTCACAACTCACAACTCACAACTCACAACTCAAAGCTACTGTTCCTCACTGGCGAAATGAAGATATTGCTATTCCCGAAGATTTGATTGAAGAAGTTGCCCGCCTTTATGGCTATCATAATCTCCCCAGCCAGCTTCCCACTGGCGATTTCCCTCAACCTTCTAACGGCCCGTTTTACTGGGAAGAAAAAATCAAGGACTGCTTGAAAGGCTACGGGTTTACTGAAGTCTACACCTATTCAATGCAATCTAAAGATTTAATTAAAAAGACTGGTCTAAATCCAGAGAAATGCCTGCAAATTAAAAATCCTTTAAGCAAAGAATTAGAATATATGAGAACCAGTCTTATTCCCTCTTTATTGCAAATTATTGCTCTCAATCAAGATAATTTTGATGAGATAAAAATTTTTGAATTAGCCAATATCTATTTAAAAAACCAAAAACCAAAAACCAAAAACCAAAAATTACCAGAAGAAAAACTAATTTTAACAGGGGTAATTACCGGAGAAGATAAATTCTATGAGGCAAAAGGAGTAGTTGAGGCTTTGTTGGAAGAGCTGGGAATAAAAAACTATCAACTATCAACTATCAACTATCAACTATCAACTCCTTGGCATCCCACCAAAACTGCTTTAATCAGCAAGCAAGGAGAATTGCTTGGCGTTGTGGGCGAGATTCATTCTCAAATTCTTGAGAATTTTGGAATACCACAACCAGTTAGTATTCTCAACATTGATCTTCAAATCCTTATTAAAAACGCCACCGAGCTTAAAACCTACACTCCGCCCTTAAAATATCCCCCAATTATCCAAGATTTATCTTTCGTCGTCCCCAAACAAACCTATGTGGGGCCGGTACTTCAATTAATTAAACAGCAAAGTGGGATAATTCAATCAATTAAACTGCTTGATTCATTTAATCAAACCCGCACCTTCCGCATCACCTACCAGCATCCGGAAAGGAATTTGACGGAGAAAGAGGTGGGGAAAGTAAGAAGGAAACTTATCAAGGCAGTTGAAACCAAATTTAACGTCTCCCTAAAGGCTTAGTCCCTTGGGTAAAATAATCTCTTATTTTCTCTACTCTTAGTAGAACTCTGTTTAATTCGCCATTCACGTTAGGCAGTCCATCTACTAGGCAAGTGTAAAGCCTTCCCGCCTCCTCATTAAGAGCTGCGAATATTATTCCTGTTTCTATGGCTTGGGGGCGGGTAGTCGGTGCCACACAAAGAAACCTTCTCCCTTCGTCCAGCATTCTAGCAAAAGTTGCAACAGCGACTGCTTGTTCTCCAAGAGAGGAAAGAGGTTCGGCTCCATTTTCTTCCGAAATTCGCTGTCGGATTGGCTCGCTAAACAAATCTGCTGCAATCTTGATTTTCTCATCACGAGTAAAACCGCCTGGGGGAGAAACTTCCAAGTGGTTATTACCCGAAATTCCCAATTTTTCCTTTTCTCTTAATACTTTTAACGTCGGCATATTTCCTAGTCTATTTTATCACACTAATGCAACTCTCATTAAAACATTAAAGCATGAAAACATAAAAACATAAAAACAAATTGTTCTTGTGTTTTAATGTTCTAGTGTTCCAGTGTTTTAATGAACTTATGGTGTCGGTGAAGGAACTGGACTTGGTGTAAGAGTAGGCGAGGGGAGTAAAGTAGGCGATGGTTTTGGCGAAGGGGAGTAATCCCAAGGGATATTGACACCAATTTTTATTTCTGCTGAACCTTGATTGCCGGCGGAATCTTGAGCCTCGGCTTTAAGAACATAGGTTCCGTCTGGCAAGGTCAAATTCCGTTCATACGGTCTACTCGTCATCACCGCCTTTTCTTCCCCATTAACAAAAAGCTTAACCGTCTCAATTTCATGAGTAGAAATAGCCTCAATTTTAACCGGAAAACTTGAGCCGACCTGCGATTGATGAGCAGGTTCCTTAAACCTAACATCAATCTGTTTTTCCGTCTCACAATATTCAGTCGGCGGATGATAGCGGCCATCGGACTGTGCCTTTAACCAATTATCAATTCCCTCCTGCCATTTATTCGGTCCCTCGGCAACCGCTGTTGGGTCATCTTCCTTGAAAATAAAATATTCTTTTTCCTCATACTCACCTCTGCTTATGTCAATTGGCGTGGCTAACTTGCCAGAGCTTTTACAAACCTTAATTTTAACATGAATCGGATCTTCACCAGCCGGTTCAGTCCCTTGAATAAAATATTCAACTCTGGAAGAAAAGCCATCATGAGCCCGGTAACCAGAAACCAAATCAACTTCAGCAGTGACTACTTCTGAAGGAGTCTCAAATTCTCCACTCGGCCGGTTTTTTAAAGCCTCCAGTAAGATTCTTCGCCAAATAGGCGCTGCTCCCGAAACACCAGAGGCCACCTCCTTCATCGAAGAATTATCATTGTTGCCCACCCAAACTCCAATCAAGACCGACGGTGTCCAACCAATTGTCCAATTATCTTTCTTATCATTAGTGGTTCCTGTCTTGACCGCCACTGAAACATTGGAAATATTAAGTAATGAATTTTCGCCAAAAGTAATCAATCGGGCACTGTTGTCTGACAAGATATGGGAAATTAAAAAGGCCTCTTGGGGAGTAATGACTTGTCTTTCTGGCTTCGGTTGGTATTCCTCTAACACCTTACCATCTTTGTCTTCCACTTTCAAAATCGCTACCGATTCAACTTTTTTCCCCCCATTGGCAAAAGCGGAATAGGCAATTGCCATTTCCAGTAGCTTTACTTCGCCACCACCTAAGGTCACTGATAATCCTAATCTTTGGACATTTCCTGTAGTTGGCTCAAGTGTAGAAATACCCATCTCGTAACCGGTTTTCAACATTTCTTTAATTCCCACCTTTGCCAACATTTTGACAGCACAGATATTAATGGAACTCCCCAAAGCATAGCGAACTTGAAGTGGGCCGTGTTCCTTACCATCATAATTTACCGGCACATATTCTGGCTTATCACCGCCGGGAAAAGAAGTTAAAGTATCCATAATCAGGCTGGAAGGCGTATAACCTTTCTTAAAAGCCGTCACATAAGTCACTGGTTTGATTGCCGAACCTGGTTGACGCAAGGCTAAAGTAACATTGAGTTTACCAAAATCAGGCTCTTGATAATTTTTTGATCCCACCATCGCCAAAATCTCACCTGTTTGAGGCTCAATTACCACTGCTCCACCATTGGTGATATTCAGATATTCAACCTTCTCAATCTCTTCCGCTACGGCTTTTTGCGCCTCCTCCTGAAGCTCCCAGTCCAGAGTCGTAGTCACCTTCAACCCACCTTTTTCTACCAAGGTCTCGCCATACTTTTTGTCCAAAAGTTCTTTCACATACATCACAAAGTGAGGTGCCTTAAGATTCGCTCCTGGCTCAATAAACTCAACTTTCTCTAACTCCTTTGTCGTTTTTTCCTCCAACTCTTTATCAAGATAACCATCTTCGCGCATTCTTCGCAAAACTTGTTGAGCCCGCCAAATATAAGCATCCTTATTAGGACCAAAAGGAGAGTAATAAGAAGGTCTTTGGGGCAGACCAACCAAGATTACGGTTTCCGCCAAAGTTAATTCGCCGGCTGATTTACCATAATAATTCTGGGCCGCTGCCTCAATCCCCCAGGCTGTCCCTCCATAAGGAGATTCATTCAAATACATTGCTAAAATTTCATTTTTGGTGTATTTTCTTTCAATTTGAATCGCCAAGATAAACTCTTTAATTTTGCGAGTCAAAGTCCGTTCCGAAGTAAGCAAAACATTCTTGACCAGTTGTTGAGTTAAAGTTGAACCTCCCTGAAGGCGGCGGTGGACAACAATATTATAAACCGCTCGAAAAATCCCTTTGAAATCAAAACCTTTATGTTTGTAAAAATCTTTATCCTCAATCGCAATCGTGGCATCCTTAACATATTGGGGTAAAGAGACCAAATCAACCGGGCTTCTTTTTTCTTCGGAATAAACATCATAAAGCAATTCTCCTTTCCGATCTAAAATTTGGGTGGCAAAACCTTCCCGCCGAACGATTTTATCTGGCCGGGGTAAATCTTTAGCTATCCAGGCAAACAGCAAACCGGAAAAAAAGGTTAAAAATAAAAGGCTAAAAAAAGCCAAAGTCATCAACCGCGCCAAAAGGCGAGTTCGATCCATTGAAAAAAGCGAGGAGAAAACCCCTTTTTTCTTGACCCTTTTTAATTGCCGAGCCCTTCTTTTCCAAACCCTCTTCCAAGACATAAATCTAGTTTAGCAAAATTGCTTATTGACAATCAAGACCGTCCCTGTCCCAAAACTATTAAACACCTCTTGTTTTTGATATTATTTTCTTATGAGAGCGGTTATCCAGAGAGTCAAAGAGGCAAGGGTTAAAGTCGGTGAGAAAACTGTAGGCCAAATTGAGGCGGGCTTGCTGGTGCTTTTGGGAGTAGGGGAAACGGACGAAAAAATTAAAGATGAAAAATTAAAAATTGAAAATTTTGCCAGAAAGATTTTAGATTTAAGAATCTTCTCGGATAAACAAGGCAAAATGAACCTTTCGGTTTTGGATATTAAAGGCGAGATTTTGGTC
>Ga0208828_1000964_pt1 | contig 11786 bp, 12 predicted proteins | sample Kivu_160m_FD_185487 | JGI IMG/M metagenome (GOLD analysis project Ga0208828, IMG submission 185487) | Freshwater microbial communities from Lake Kivu, Western Province, Rwanda to study Microbial Dark Matter (Phase II) - Kivu_160m (SPAdes)... | ecosystem: Environmental > Aquatic > Freshwater >... | reverse complement strand
GACTTGGGCTGGACGGTCGCGGCCGCCGGCTTGTCGGCGACGGCTTTCGTCTCCGGCTTGGACGGAGGGGTTTCGGTCTTCGGTGCGGGGGGTTCGGTCTTGGGCAGGACGGTCGCGGCCGCCGCCGTGTCTCCGGGGAGCGATATCGTCAGACCCGAAGCCGTATTCCCCAGAGCGTAGGCGCGCGATTCCTTGAGGTCGAAGACGATCCGGGTGACCGCATAAGGAGCGCCCGTCCTGAATTGCGCGACCTTCACCCGTTCGACGCCGTACTTGTCGATCGTCCGGGTCGGGACCGGGCCGAGAAGGAGGGCGTCGATGACGTCGATGACGAGCCTCAGGGGATTTTCCAAGGCGAAAACGTTGACGAGCCCCTTTTGGCCGAGCTTGGCCGTCACTTCGAGGCCGTCGTTCCGGTCGGCGGTTTCGACGGTCGCCAGGGAAAAGGGTTTCCGGGGCGTCCGGTTCAGGTCGGCCTGCGCTTCGGGAGAAAGAAAGTACTCGTTCCCGCGGATGATCTTGTTGAGCTCGAGGAGGATCTTCGAGCCCTCCGCCCAGAGACGATAGGGGACGGCCTCGAGAAGGCCGAGGTGGAGGGAGACGCGCCCGTCGGGATGCGCCTGGACCTTGACCTCCTTGACGAGTTGGGGGTCGTCGGCCGGGACGAGCGGAGCCGCCGGAGCGGCCGTTCTTCCGAGGTCGACAACGAGGGTCGCCGCCGGCCCGGGGGCATAGGCGGCGGTGACCCCGGCCAGGGGCGAAGCGGCCTCGATGACGACCCGGGTGTAGACCCTCGTCGGAAGAAGGATGATCTTCGGGGCGTTCGCGGGCGCCGGATTGACCTGTCCGAATCCGGTGAGGGCGACGAGGAGTCCGAGACACCCGGCGGTGAGCCGGAGGAAGATCTTATTCATGAGTCCGCTCCTCAGGCGTGATCTCTTTGACGATGTCCCGCGGGCGCATCAGCGGAATCCCCTTGTCCTTCGTCTGGCGAAAGACGACGGCGTCCGGCCGGATCGTCAGGACGTATCCGTCCAGGAGAACATCCCCTTCCCGGAGGGTCAACGGAAAGCCATCGATCATGCTCGCGATCGCCTGGAGCTTGTCGCCCATCTTGACGATCCCCAGGAGCTTGATCTCGTCGATGGTCATGTCGGACAAGCCGGTGACGATCCGTTTATCCTTGATGTCCCGGCCGCCGATGAGGTCCTTGAAGGGGTCCCTTCGGCCGGCCGGGTCGTAGGAAAAGACCGGAACGGGCTTGACCGCCGGCGGCGCGGCCTGCTCTTCCTTTTGGCCGGCCGCGGGAGGCTTTTCCGGCGGGGTCTGGGCCGCCGCGACGGCCGTCGCTAAAAAGGCCAGGCCCGCCCAGGCCGCGATCCGCTTAGAATTCATCGCGCTCTCCCGTCGGCCGCGGCGGCCGTTTGGGCTCGGGTTTCTTGAGGACGCTTTCCTCGAGGAAGAAGAAAGTCTTGGCCGTGAACTGGGCCGAGATCGTCGCCGTCTCGGACTGGTTGGGAACGGCCTTGATGGTGAAATCGTCGATGATGAAGATCCGCGGGAAATGGAGGATCCGGTCGATGAACCGTCCGAGGTTATGGTACGTCCCCGCGACTTCGATGGGGATCGGCCATTCGCTGTAGAAGTCCTTGACGGATTCGCGCTCCGAGCCGCCGAAGCGGACGAGCTCGAGTTGTTGGTCGTAAGCCATCTGCTGGAAATTCCTGAGGATTTCGCTTTGTTCACGCTTCCGGGGCATGACGGCCTCGAGTTCGGCCAGGGCTTGATTCAAGGTCGCGATCTCGGCGTTGATCTTGTCGAACTGGCGTTTCTTGGCCTTGAGGTCGGTGACCCGGGCTTCGACGGCCTCCCGCTCCGCCCGGACGACCCGGAGCGAGTTTTGTCGGGGTTTGAAATAGAACAGATAGCCGAAGACGACGAGGATCACGGCCAGGAGGGCGTAGGGCAGCCAGGCCGGCTTTTTCATGGCCGTTGCTTCCTCGGGGCCGCGCCGGCCGGGGCCGCCGGCTCGGCGGGCGGGAGAAGGGCGTTCAGGGTGAAATTGAGGAACGATTCCGACCCCACGGTCTGCGCCTGGGAGCCCATGAGGTTGATGGTGTCGAAGATGCTCGTCTTTTGGAGGGCGTCCATGTAGTCCGAGATTTGGACGTTGGACAGGGCCCGCCCCTTGATCTCGAGGATCCGGTTCCGGAACGTCGTTTCCGTCAGCCAGACCCAGTCGGGGAGGCTGGCGCTCATCGCCTCGAGGACGCGGACGGGGATGGGCTGCTGCTGCCGGAGGGATTGGATGAGGCCGACCTTGAGCTCGAGGAAGGTCTTTCTCTGCTCGACTTCGGCCAGTTTGGCGATGACCGGGGCGAGTGTCGCCTGTTCTTCGGTCGCGACCCGGAGGAGGATCTTCTCCCGGTCGAGGGCCCGCTTCTGGATGAGGGCCAAGCCGCCGACGATGACGATCGCCCCGAGGATGATGAGATTGACGTTCGGCCCCTTCTTCTTCTTGACCTCTTTGCCCTCGGCCTCCGGGAGGACGGCCTTCTTCTCGCCCTCTTTCTTGTCGGCCTTGAGGAGGTTGACGCGGATCATCGGTCATTTCTCCCGTTTCCGCGTGGCCAATCCCACGCTCACGGCGAAGAAGGGGGCCATGTTCTGGGCGTAGGCCGGGTTCAGCTTATTCTCGTTGTAGGCGACCTTGCGGAAGGGGTCGAAAAGGGTCGTCTTGACCTGGAACTTCTGTTCGAAGGCGCCGGCGATCGACCGGAGGTTGGCCAGCCCGCCGGAGAGGAAGACCTCCTCGATCCGCTTTTCCTTCTTGTCCTCGGCGGTGAAGAATCCGAGGGTCTTTTCGACTTCGTCGATGAGCCCCTTGACGTTCACCGCGAGGAGGGCCTCGACGTCGGAGGCCGGAACGGTCGTCGGTTCGATGCCCTGGAGGAGGGCCTCCGCCTCCTCGTGGCTGACGTTGAGGTCCTTGCGGAGGTTTTCGACGAAATAGAGTCCGCCGACGGCCAAATCGCGGAAAAGCTGCGGGATGCCCCGTTCGACGATGACGATCGTCGCCACGTTGGCCCCGAGGTTGACGAGGGCCGTCGTCTTCTCGGCGAATTCCTCGGGATAGTTGAGTTCCAGGGCGTTATAGAGGGCGAACGAGTCGACCTCGATGGCCACGAGGTTCTTCCGGGCCTGGCTGATGACGTGGCTGTAGGCCGCGATCTTGTCCTTCTTGACGGCGACGAGGAGGATTTCGAGGTTCCGGTCCTCGCCCGGCGGCGGCTTGAGGATCGCGTAGTCGACGCTCGTCTCCTCGTAGGGGTAGGGGATGTTGTGCTTCGCCTCCCAGATGATGGATTCGGCCAGCTCCTCGCTCTCCATGGCCGGGAGGGCGATCTTCTTGATGATGACGGCGTTGCCCGAGATGGAGATGACGACGTCCTTGTTGGCGATTTTCGCCTTGGCGAAGACGGCCTTGATCGTCTCGACGACGGCCGCCGAGTCGATGATCGCCCCCTCGACGATGGCGTCGTGGGGGAGGGGGGCGTAGCCGGCCCGGGCGACCGAGAAAACGTCCATCCTGCCCTTCCGCTTGACCTGGAGTTCGAGGGCCTTGATGCCGTGCGAGCCGATGTCCAGGCCGACGAGCGGTTTTTCCCGGCTTAGACCGAACATGGCGATGGCGTCCTCTTGGTCATTTTATTTAGACGGTTCGGGTCGGCCGAATTTCTCACGGAGGCGCGCCGCGACGAGGGGCGGGACGAGGGACCGGACCGATCCTCCCCGGGACGAGACCTCCTTGACGATGCTCGAGCTGAGGAACGTGTACTTGGCCCGCGGCATGAGGAAGAGCGTTTCCAGGGAGGGATTGAGCTCGTGGTTCATGAGGGCCATTTGAAATTCGGCCTCGAAGTCGGAAACGGCCCGGAGGCCGCGGACGACGACCCGGGCTCCCTGGGCCTTGGCGAAGTCGGCGAGGAGGCCGTCGAAGGAAAGGACCTCGACCGCGGTCTCGTCCCGGAAGATCCGGCGGATGATGTCCAGGCGCTCTTCGACGGTGAAGAGGGTCGCTTTCCGGGGGTTCCGGAGAACGGCGACGATGATTTTTGGGAAGAACTGGATGCCGCGGCTGATGATGTCGATGTGGCCGTTGGTGATGGGGTCGAAAGATCCGGGATAAATCGCTCTCAGCGCCTTCCCTGTCGTCGGATGTACCGCCATCAAGGCCCACCTATGTCCTTAGCAGAATGTGCCTTCCTTGTCAACGCTTTTAGCCTGAAGGTTGTCCAAGAGTTGGACACTCGGCAATATAGCGCAGACAGCGGCATTATGCAACAGAGCGAGGCGAGCGCCATCCCCCCGGGGGATGAATCGAGGGGTGAATTCATCTGACCCTCGAGGAGGTTGATTTTTTGGGCCGAGTGGACGAACATGAGGGTATGAAGAGACGACGAAGCCGGGGGATTGTCGGCCTCGCCTTGGCCGGCCTTCTCCTCCCGGTCCGGGCCGGTCAGGACTCGGAGGCCGTTTACGCCGCCCGGAGAAAGGCCATGGTCCGCGACCAGCTCCGGGCGAGGGACATCTCGGACCGCCGGGTGCTGTCGGTCATGGAAGAAATTCCCCGCCATCTCTTCGTCCCGGCCCTCTATCGGGCCGAGGCGTACGAGGATTATCCCCTCCCGATCGAGGACGGCCAGACGATCTCCCAGCCTTATATCGTCGCCTTGATGACCCAGACGCTGAAGCTCCGAGAAGGGTGGCGCGTCCTCGAGGTCGGCACCGGGTCCGGCTACCAGGCCGCCGTCCTTTCCCGGCTCGCCGGCCGCGTCTTCACCATCGAATACCACGAAGGGCTCGCCAGGTCGGCGGCCGAACGCCTCCGGACGCTGGGCTACACGAATGTCGAAGTCCGCGCGGGGGACGGATTTTTCGGCTGGCCCGAGAAGGCGCCGTTCGAGGCCGTCATCGTGACCTGCGCCGCCCGCCGGATCCCCCAACCGCTCGTCGATCAACTCGCCGAGGGCGGGCGCCTGGTCCTTCCCCTCGAAGAGGCCGATGATGTCCAGACCCTGACCCTGGTGACCAAGGTCAAGGGCGGCACCCGCGTCGAGCCTTTCCTCCCCGTCCGGTTCGTTCCCATGCTCGGCGAGGTCCGGAAGAAGTAAGGGAGACGGTTGCGTCCGGCGGCGGCGTTGTGCTAGGTTTGGGGACGATGATTCGCTTCGGAACGTCCGGCTGGCGGGCCGTCATGGGGGGGGAGTTCACTTTTCACAACGTCCGGATCGTCGTCCAGGCCATCGCCGACCATCTCCGAGCCAAGTTCGCCGGCCGCCCCATTTCGCTCCTGGTGAACTACGACACCCGCTTTCTCTCCGAGAGATATGCCGCCGAGGCGGCCAAGGTCCTGTCCCACAACCGGATCCACGTCTTCCTCTCCGAGCGCGACGCCCCCTCCCAGGCGCAGGCCCATCAGATCCGGAAGCGGGGCGCCCAGGGGGGAATCAACTTCACGGCCTCGTTCAATCCGCCCGAATACAACGGCCTCAAGTACACGACCGAAACCGGCGCTCCGGCCATGCCCGATGAGACCCGGGCTCTCGAGGAGAAGATCGACCGTCTCCAGAAGAGCTACCGCTTCACGCCCCGCTATGTCGGACAGGAGTACATCGAGAAAATCGACCTCCGGAGCGATTACCTCGCCTACCTTCAAACGAAAGTCGATTTCGACGCCATCCGGAAGTCCGGCCTCCGGGCGGGAGTCGACCTTCTGTACGGCACGAGCCGGGAGTATCTCGACGAAATCCTCGAGGAGAACCGGATCCCGGTCGAAGAGATCCACGGCTTCGTCGATCCCTATTTCGGCGGAATCGCCCCGTCCTGCACCGAGGAGAACCTGGCCGAGCTCAAGCGCCTCGTCGTCGAGAAGAAATGCGACCTCGGGATCGCCACGGACGCCGACGGGGACCGGTTCGGCATCGTGGACGACGAGGGCCGGGTCGTCATCCAGAACATCGCCTTGGCCCTCCTCCTCCATTACCTCGTCGCCGTCAAGGGCTGGCGGGGCGGCGTCGGCCGCTCGGTGGCGACGACCCACCTCATCGACCGGATCGCCCGGGCGTACGGATTGCCCGTGATCAAGACAGCCGTGGGATTCAAGTATTTGGCCGACCTTTGGCTCCGGGACGAAATCATTTTCGGCGGCGAGGAGAGCGCCTCGTTCGCCGTCCGCGGCCATCTCCCGGAAAAAGACGGGATTCTGGCCGGCCTCCTCCTGGCCGAAATGATCGCCGTCACGGGACGGAGCCTGGCCGAGGCCATCGCCGACCTTTTCAAGACCTACGGCGAGCGAGTCGGCGGACAGAAGTCCCTTTCCCTCACCCCCGCCCGGGAACGGCAGCTCCGCCGGTTGATCAAGCTCCCCCCGACGCGCCTCGCCGGGCGGCCGGTTGTCGGCATCGAAACGATCGACGGCATCAAGTTCGATTTCGACGAGGACGATTGGCTCCTCCTCCGCCTCTCCGGCACCGAGCCGCTCATCCGGTGCTACGCCGAGGCAGGCTCGCGGAAGGACGTCCGGGCCCTCATCAAAGCCGGACTGGAGAAGCTTCCGTGACCGGGCCGGGCGGGCCGAGCTTGAAGCGGAAGATCGTCGCCGGGGCGGTGGGGTTTCTCCTCCTCGTTCTGCTCCTGACGACGGTCTTCGGCAAAAAAGGCCTCCTGGAAATCGCCCGGACCCGCCGGGACTACGCCGGGCTCCTCAAGGAGGTCGAGAAGCTTCGCCAGGAGAAGAGCCGGCTCGAACGCGAGATCGCCGAGCTCAAGACGAATCCCAAGGCCGTCGAGAAAGACGCCAGGGAAAAACTCTGGTTGGCCAAACCGGACGAGAAGGTCATCATCCGGAAGTGAAGTTCCTGGCCGGACTCTTTCTCCTGGCCTTCGCTCCAGGACGGGCGATTCTCGGGGTCCTGGGACTGAAGCTCCCGCGCCTGGAGACGATCGTCCTCTCGCTCGTCGCCGGAACGGCCGCGACGACGACGGTGAACAAGTTCGCCCGGCTGGCCGGCCTCGAGGCGGCCTTCGCCGTCTGGATCGCCGCCGGGGCGGCCTACGTCGCCGTCGGGCTCTTCCGGAAGCCTCCCCGAACCGCTCGTCGGGGATTCCATCCGACGCCGGCCGGCGTTTTTCTGGCGCTCGTCGGCCTCGCCGTCCTGGCGCTTCTGGCGGTCGACAGCTTCCCCAACGCCCGCCCCGGCCCCGACGGGTCGCTCGCTATCAAGATGCACTACTATGACGGATTCCTCCGCCAGGCCGTCGTCCGGGAGCTCGCCCATGACCTTCCCCCCGAAATGCCGTTCGCCGCGGGCCATCCGCTCGGCTACCACTTCGGGATGGACCTTTTCATCTCCCTCTTCAACCGGTATCTCGGGCTCGACGTCTGGGACCTCGTCCACCGCCTGCTCGCCCCGGTCTTCTGGCTCCTCTTCGCTATGGCGATCTTTCTGTTCGCCCGCGAGCTCACGGCCTCGGCGACGGCCGGCGTCCTGGCTTCGGCCCTGGCCGTCTTCGGGAGCGGCGGTTTTTCCTGGCTCGCGGAGCTCCTCTTCGGCGCTCCCATCGGAGGCAATCCCTTCTACGCCCTCTATCTCTTCGACGGACTGGGGGTCAACTCTTTCATCCCTGGCGCGGCCGTTCTTTTCTCCGGATTCTATGCCCTGGCCCGGTACCTCCGCGAGCGCCGGCCCGGAGGACTCGTCCTCGCCGCCCTTCTCCTGGCCCTGTCGACCGAATTCAAAATCTTCTTTGCCGGGCCGGTCCTGGGAGCGATGGCGGTCGTCGGTTTGATCGCCTTTCTGCGGTTCAAAGACAAAGCCCTCCTCGCCGCGACGGCGGCGACCGGGGCGTTCACGGCCCCCCTCCTCCTCGCCGCGTATCTCGGCAGCCGCGGAGGGATGTCCTACGCTTTTTCGCTCGGATTCATCGACTGGCCGGGGCGAATTCTCGAAGCCCTCAAGCTCGGCGGCCTGGCCTCATCCTGGAAAGGCCTCCTCGGTGGCGCGCCGTTCGAGACGGGGATGGTCGTCGCCTTCGCCGCCGCTTGGGCGATCACTCTTTTCGGAAGCCTGGGCTTGAGCGCCGTCGCTTTGCCCGCTCTCGTCCGCGGGTTTTTCGCCGGTTCGCGGGAATCCCATATTCATGTCTACGTCAGCGGCCTCGCGGCGGCCTGTTTTTTGGACTTCTTCCTCTTTCGGACGACTCTCGGCAAGCTGTCGCGGGAAATCTTGAACATCTACGTCTTCTATGTCGGCCTCATTCTCCTCTTGATCACCTTCGCCGACATCGCCGCCTTCGCCGCGGCGAAGCGGAAAGGGGCCGCCCGGGCGGCCATCCTCGGGGCGGCTTTCCTCCTCTGCCTTCCGAATACGGTCCTGTTCCTCCGGGCGAAAATCCGCGTTCCCGAGAAGCGGGTCTTTCCGGCGGCGTTCGTCGAGACGGCCCGCTGGCTCGGCCGGGAGACGCCGGGCCGGTCCGTCATCCTCCAACCCCTCGCCGTCCGCTATGTCTCTTTTCTCTCCGGCCGGCGCGTCGTCCTCGACGACACCGTTCATTCCTACTTGGAGTTCCATCTCCCCGTGGCGGAAATCGGCCGGCGGCGCGACGCGGTCAACCGGTTCTTCGGCGACCCGGCCGTCCAGGCGCGGGTTCTCGAAGAATACGGCGTCACCCACGTCCTCGTCCCGCACGACCAGGAATTTCCCCGCGCGGGGGAGGATGGGATTTTGAGCCTCGGCGAGGTCCGGCTGCGGACGGCTTTCGCCAACGACGGCTTCGTCGTCTACGAAGTCGTCCGGAGCGGAAAACCGGGAGGCTAGAAAAAGAGGGGCATGACCGCCAGGACCCGGTCCTGGTCGAGACGCCGGGCCCAATCCCAAAGCCGGCTCAATTCCGGGGGCGTCGTTCGTCCCGTCCTTCCCCCCTCCGTCCCCGCGCCGGCAAGCGGGCCGAAGAAGGGGAAGAAGAACGACGTCCCTCTCGGCCAGACGACGAGGCGGACGTCCTCCGCCTCCCCGATGCCGGCCAGGGACTTCGCCATCTCGACGGCCTCGGCGAGCCCGCCGATTTCGTCGATCAGCCCAATCTCCCGGGCCTGCCGTCCCGTCCAGACCCTCCCCTTGGCGATTTCGGCCACGGCTTCGGGCGCCATTTTCCGGCTTTCGGAAGTCTTGGCCAGGAAGCGCCCGTAGGTCCAGAGAACCTGTTTCTTGAGGAGAGCGCGCTCCTCGCCCGTCATCGCCCGAAAGGGAGAAAAGATATCGGCATGGGCCCCCCGGGCGACCGTGTCCGAAGTGACGCCCAGCTTGGCGAACAGGCCGGAGAGGTCGAATTTTCCGGCGATGACGCCGATCGACCCCGTCAGGGTCTGCGGCTGGGCGACGATCTTGTTCGCGGCTGTGGCGATCCAATAACCGCCCGATCCCGCCATGTCGGACATGGAAACGACGACGGGCTTGGCCCTCCGGAGAAGGGCGATCTCACGCCAGATCGTGTCGGAGGCCACGGCCGAGCCGCCCGGGCTGTCGACCCGAAGGACGGCGCCGGCGATCGTCCGGTCGTCCCGGGCCGCCCGCAGCCAGCGGGCCGCGGAATCGGCCCCGAGAGTCTGGTAAAGGCTCGCCCCGCCGTGGATCGGGCCCTGAAGGTAGATGAGGGCCAGCCGGCGGGAGCTTTTCGGCCCCGCCGTTTCCGGGGCCGCCCGGGCGTATTCGGCCAGCGTCGTCCGCCGGGCGGCGCGGCCTCCGGACTCGAACAAGGCCTCCGCTTCGTCTTCGTAGAGGAGGGCGTCGACGAGCCCGGCCTTGACGGCCTCCTCGCCTTGAAAGAAAGCCCGGTCGATGAGGGCCCTGACCTCGGGCTCCGTCTTCCCCCTCGCCGCGGCAACCTCCCGGACGTACTCGTCGAAACGGCTCCCGACGAGGGATTCCATCATTTCCCGGTGGGCGGGATTGTATTTCTCCTCGGTGAATTCGTTGGCCGCGGTCTTGAACTCCTCGGCGTGCTCGAATTCGGCCCGGATGCCCAGCTTGTCCAGGGCCTTCTTGAAGAAGGGGGCCGTTCCCCCCATCCCGGTGATGCCGAACCAGCCCATCGGGTGGAGAAGGATGCGGTCGCAGGCCGTGGCCAGGTAGTATTCCTTGTCGAACTCGGGCGACTCCTCGAGGTAGGCATAGGCCTTCTTTCCCGAGGCCCGGAAGCGAAGGACGGATTCGCGGATTTCGGCGCATTTCGCCCAGTCGCATTCGAGCCGGCCGAGCCGGAGGAGGAGGCCGGCGATGCGGCGGTCGGCGGAGGCCCGGCGAAGGCCCGTCCAGACGTCATGGACCGAGAGCGGCCGCCCGCCCAGGAGGAGGGAGGCCCAAAAGTTGGACTCGGCGTAGTCGACGAGGGGGCCGGAGAGGTCGATTTCGAGGTAGGCGTGGGACGGAATCGCGGGCGGGCGGATGAGCCAATCGTAGAGGAAGGCCACGCCCGCGGCGGCGGTCAGGATGACGAAGACCAGGATCAGGATCAGGACGTAAGTCCGGGTTTTCATGGCGACCTCGAGCCGGCCGGCCTCGCCCGGCCGGCCCCAATATAACAGAAAAAGCGCGATCTCGGATAGCCTTCGCCCGTCTTGATTTTGCCCGGGGGTTGTGATTGAATGAGGCGACCCTTTTTCTCTGGGCTCAACTCCTCACGGATTGAGACGGACGGAACGAGGAGTCGAGGAGGTTTTCTTTCATGAGTTCTAAAAAGTTGTATGTGGGTAACCTCAACTACAAGACGACCGAAGAAGGCTTGCGCCAGGTGTTCGGCCAGTTCGGCGAGGTTACCTCGGTGAACATCCTTCAGGGCCGCGGTTTCGGCTTCGTCGAGATGGCCACGCCCGAGGGAGCGGAGGCGGCCAAGGCGAAGATGAACGGGACCGACCTCGAAGGACGCCGCATCATCGTCAACGACGCCAAGCCCCGGGCCGAGGGTCCGCGCGAGCCCCGCTTCGGAGAGCGCCGAGACTTCCGCAAGTTCTGACCGACTCGACCTTCTTTTCCCCGCCTCCCGTCCGAGGGGAGGGATCGCGGAAGGCTTTCCGTCTTCCGTAAACCTTCCGCCTTTCGAATCCGTAGTCTCTGGTGAACGCGCCCTAAAGAGAGGCCACCATGAGACGGACGAATCCCTTTCCGAAAATCGCCCTCCTGGCGGGCGGAGTCCTGGTTTTTTCCGCCTGCCTGAGGCTTCAGATTAACCGCCACGTCGACGATCCCCGGCCCTACTTCGACCGGGCCTATCGCGAAATCGAGCGGCTCGAGGGCGCGGACCCGTCCCGCGGACGCGGGATCCGGGAAATCTGCCTTCTGGCCCATGACGCCTCCGACGGCGAGCTGGTCAGGGCCAGCGTGCCTTTCTGGCTCTTTCTTCCGGTCCTCGAGGCGGGGGTCGAGGCCGTCGACTGCGACCCGGAAGCCCGGGAGTGGGCCGGCCGCTACGGATTCGACCATCGGGCTCTCCATCACCTCGGGGACTTCGGGCCGGGGCTCGTCGTCGACATCCGCGAAGACGGCGACCACGTTCTGGTCTGGTTGAGGTAAAATCGGGGCATGGAGACGGGAGAGCTCGTCCGCCGCACCCGGGCCGGCGACCGCCAGGCCTTCGTCGAGCTGACGCGCCTCTATCAAAGGAAGGTTTTCGTCTTGACCTACTCTTTCTTCCGCAACAAGGAGGACGCCCTCGACCTCGTCCAGGAG
>Ga0208828_1000963_pt1 | contig 11788 bp, 12 predicted proteins | sample Kivu_160m_FD_185487 | JGI IMG/M metagenome (GOLD analysis project Ga0208828, IMG submission 185487) | Freshwater microbial communities from Lake Kivu, Western Province, Rwanda to study Microbial Dark Matter (Phase II) - Kivu_160m (SPAdes)... | ecosystem: Environmental > Aquatic > Freshwater >... | reverse complement strand
GATGCTTGAGTTCCTGGCGGCCATGGAGGCCGGCCTGCCGGTGAACCTCTACAGCGCCAGGGTGCCAGAGCTATCGTGAGACCTGACAGGTTTCCCAAACCTGTCAGGTCTTAGAGTGGAGGGGGATATGCTTAAGCTGGCTTTAGATCAACCTTTAGGAAACTTCAGTAAGGAGGAGGACTGAATGTCCAGATATATCGCTACCGCCGCCATCCGCGGCGCGAATCGCATCGTCAAAGAGGCCGATGACCTGCTGCAGAAGGCCCTGAAAGAGCTGGGGCCTGATGCGCCGATTCAATTTCCGAACACGGCGTACTATCTGCCCGTCATCCTGGGCTTCACCGGCCTGGAGGTGAGCAAAGTCGGCGATCTGCCGCCCGTGCTTGATCGGGCCAAGGCCATGCTGCATCCGGAACCCGGGAGTGTGCTTTGGTTGCCCTATCTGGGCGAAACGCTCGATTCCGGAGTGGCCACGCTCCTGGCAGAGGAGGCCATTGAGGGCCTCCGTTTCGCCTACGGCCAGCAGCCAGAACAGATTCCTGGATTGCAACTCACTGGCACCAGCTTCACCAGCCCCGACATGGAGAAGGGCGAGGGGGGAGGGTACGCCAACGGCCCCATTGACGACATTCAGCTCCGCAGTTGGGGCATCCAGTTGGTGGACGGGCGGATGCCCGGCTTCGCGGCCATCATCGGCGCGGCCAAGTCCAACGAGGCGGCCGTCCAGATCGTGCGGGAGTTGCAGCAACGCAACATCCTGGTCTTCCTGTCCGGCAACGTCAACGGGCGGAGCATCATTCACCAACTGATGGAAGAGGGTGTCGAGATGGGCTACGATACCTACATCGTCCCCTTCGGCGCGGACACTATCTCCGCCATCTACGCCCTGGGCTTCGCCACCCGCTCGGCGCTGACCTTCGGCGGCATGAAGGGCGGGCAGACACGAGAGATCTTGCTCTATAACAAGTATCGCGTTTTCGCCTTCGCTATCGCGCTGGGGGAGGTAGATGATCTGAAGTATGCCACTGCCGCGGGCGCCATTAGCTACGGCTTCCCCGCCATCGCCGATACAGTCATCCCCCAGATACTGCCCACCGGTGTCACCCAGTACGAGCACGTCATCTCCATGCCCTTCGACGACATCGAGGGGGAGACGGATGCCGAGAAGGCCAAGCGGCTGGTACAGCGCTGCATCGAAGTTCGCGGAGTCAAGCTGAAGATCACCGAGGTTCCCATCCCCGTGCCTTACGGCTCAGCTTTCGAGGGTGAGAGGGTGCGCCGCGCCGACATGAGGATCGAGTTCGGCGGCAAGGACTCCCGCGCCTTCGAGTACCTGAAGATGTGTCCCATGGACGAGGTGGAAGACGGCAAGATCGAGGTCATCGGCCCCGGCTTCGAGGGCATCGAAGAGGGTGGCTACATGGACATGGGCATCGTCGTCGAGGTAGCGGGACGGAAGATGCAGGAGGACTTCGAGCCTGTGCTGGAGCGGCAGATTCACTACTTCATCAATGGTGCGTCGGGCATCCAGCACATCGGCCAACGCGACATCGCCTGGATCCGTATGACTAAAGCCGCTGCCGAGAAGGGTTTTAGGCTGGAGCATTTCGGCAAAATCCTCCATGCCCGCTTCCACGCTGACTTCGGAGCCATCGTGGACAAGGTTCAGGTTACCATCGTTACCGAGCCGAAGCTGTACGCTGAGTGGCTGGAGAAGGCCCGCGCGGCCTACGATTTCCGCAACAAGCGTCTGGCCGAGATGACGGACGAGAGCGTAGATACTTTCTATAGCTGCACGCTTTGCCAGAGCTTCGCCCCCGACCACGTCTGCGTGGTCAGCCCGGAGCGATTGGGACTCTGCGGCGCCTATAACTGGCTGGATTGCAAGGCTTCTTTTCAGATCAACCCCACCGGGCCAAACCAGCCCATTCTCAAAGGCGCAGCCATAGATTCAATCAAGGGCTATTTTGAGGGAATCAACGACTACGCAAAGACAGGTTCTCACGGATCGGTGCAGGAAGTAGCGATGTATTCTGTCATGGAAAACCCGATGACGGCATGCTTTACCAGGGACGCCGAGGTGTTCATTGACAACAGGCTGGTGCGGATCGGTGACTTCGTTGATGAGCACATTGATGAAGGCTTCCATTATGCCTCAGCGTTGACGATGAACGGAGATGGTAAGGTTGTCTATGACCGCATCGTGGGGATGCACAAGAATCCTGCCCCTGAGAAGCTCATCAGGCTTGTCACCAAATCGGGAGATGAACTGCTGCTAACACCTAACCACAAGATAGCGGTTGATAGGCCGGAGGGGATGGCCTGGGTCAGGGCCGACCAAGTACGGGGCGGGGACAGGGTTTACTCTCTGAGGAGCTTTGATACCATAGCCAAGGTCGAAGAGATCACAAATGATGGCAAGTACGACTATGTTTACAACCTGACTCTGATGGATATTCATAGCTACTATGCCAACCAGGTACTTGTGAAAAACTGTGGCTGCTTTGAGTGCATCATGATGGTCATCCCCGAGACCAACGGCTTCATGATCGTCTCCCGCGAGGACCCCAGCATGACGCCAGCAGGAATGACCTTCTCCACCCTGGCCGGCATGTGCGGTGGTGGTATTCAGACCCCTGGAGTGATGGGTCACGGGAAGTTCTTCATCATCAGCAACAAGTTCATCCGCGCCGACGGGGGGCTCAAGCGGATCGTCTGGATGTCTAGCTTTCTGAAGGAGTCCATGGCCGAGGAGCTGAAGGCCGCTGCCGAGCGAGAGGGCGATCCAGACCTCATAGACAAGATCGCCGACGAGCGTGTGGCCACCACGGTGGAGGAGCTGCTGCCCTTCTTGGAGGAGAAGGGACACCCGGCCTTGACTATGCCACCGTTGTTTTAGAGACCTGGTAAATTGGTAGATTGGGAAATGGTAAATTGGGAAACCAATCTACCAATTTACCAATCTACCAGTCTACCAATACCCAATATCCAATCGAGGAGGACACAACAAGGATGCCTGTTACAGTAGAGATACCTAAGGAGAAATGGACGGGCTCGGTGCGGGAGGTTACCCTGGGTGCCACCGCCGAGCAGGGGGGGACGCGGGCCAGGACGGTTACTGTCGGCGGTGAGACTACCCTTCCCTTCCTGCACTTCGAGGGCAAGATGCCCCACCCGCCCGTCATCGCCATTGAAATCCAAGACCATTATCCCGAAGACTGGTCGGCTCTTCTCAAGGAGGCCTGGGGTGATGCGCTCAATGACCCAGCTACCTGGGCCGCGAAGGCCGAGGGATATGGGGCCGACCTCATCATGCTGAAGCTGAGGGGCGCCGATAACGATGGCAACGAGACCGCTCCTGAGGAAGCTGCCGCCACGGTCAAGAAAGTGCTGGCGGCGACCGGGCTCCCCCTTATCGTGCGCGGGCCCGGCCAGGCTGAGCTGGACAACGAGCTTTTGGTGGCCGTGGCCGAGGCGGCCAAGGGCGAACGCATCGCGATGGGCCTCTGCGAGGACAAGAACTACCGCACCATCGTCGCGGCAGCGTTGGCCCACGGCCAATTGGTCATCTCCAGCACCCCGATGGACGTGAACCTGTCTAAGCAGCTTGTCATTCTGATCAGCGATATGGCTCTCCCCTTGGATCGCGTTTTAATGGATCCCACCACTGGGGCCTTGGGCTACGGGATCGAGTACGGCTATTCAGTGATGGAGAGGCTGCGTATCGCTGCCCTCACCGGTGACGCCATGACTCAGCAACCCATGATCTGCTTCGTGGGCGAGGAGTCCTGGCGGCAGAAGGAATCTAAGACGGGCGAGGGCGTGCCCGAGGCCTGGGGCGACTGGGCCAAGCGCGGGGTGACCTGGGAGGCGATGACGGCCACCACTCTCCTCCAAACCGGCGCCGACATCGTTACCATACGCCACTCTGAGACGGTGGGGATCGTCAAGGGTTTCATTGAGAAGTTGATGGCGGGTAGTTAAACCAATACTTCGCACTTCGCAAAGCCCGAAAACATTGCATACGATCAGCAAGGGGACTCGATGAGGATTGAAGGCGTGATATGGCTCAGAGATATCGTAGACAAGCTGGCCTTCAAACACCATGTCGAAACTGATGAGGTCGAGGAAGTGCTCAACGGCAAACCAAAGTTTCGCTTTGTCGAAAAGGGGGAGCGAAGGGGTGAAGATGTATACCTGGCGCTGGGACAAACCAATGCGGGACGGTATTTGTCCGTGCTCTTTATCTACGAGAAGACGAGAGAAGCCTTGATATTGAGCGCAAGAGACATGGCGAGGAAAGAGAGAAGGCGATATGGTAGAAAATGAGTCTAAGAAAATGCCCCATTTTGCATCGGTTGATGAACTCGTAGAGTTCTTCGACACCCACGATCTGGGCGAATACTGGGATCAAATGCCCGAGGCCCATTTCGAGGTTGACATTAAGAGAAAGACACACCTTTTCGCCATTGATGACGAACTTGCTGCAAGGGTCAGTGAGATTGCCAGATCGAGGCAAATCCCATCCCAGATGCTTGTCAATTCCTGGTTGAGAGAGAAGATTCTGGAACAAGCATAGCAAATATCTATGAAGGAGACGACAAAATGGCATTGAGCGGTCTTGAAATCTACAAGCTGCTGCCCAAAACCAACTGTAAGGAGTGTGGTTTTCCCACCTGTTTGGCTTTCGCCATGAAATTGGCAGCGAAGCAGGCCGAGCTTGCGGCCTGCCCTTACGTATCCGAAGAGGCGAAGGCGGCCCTGGCGGCGGCCGCGGCCCCGCCCATCCGCCTGATCACCATCTCCAGCGACGGCAGGAAGATCGAAGTGGGCAACGAGACGGTGATGTTCCGCCACGAGAAGACCTTCTACCACGAGCCCGGCCTGCTGGTGCGGGTCAAGGACACCCAATCGCTGGAGGAGTTTGAACAGGTCGTCACCCAGGCGGCCAGCTACTCTGTGGAGCGGGTGGGGATGGAGTTGACCGTTAGTGGCTTTGCTGTGGAGAACGCTTCTGGTGACGCTGCGCTGTTCGCTGAGCGCGTTGGGGCATTGAGGGCCATAGCTAAGTTGCCCCTCGTCCTCATCTCCAAGGATCCTGTGGCCATGGAAGCGGCTATCGCCAAGTTGCAACAGGTTGTCCCTCTGCTCTATGCCGCGGATAAGGACAACTGGCAGGCCATGGCCGAGCTGGCCAGGAAGCACAAACTGCCTCTGGCTGTGCGCGGGGATGATGGTCTCACCGCCCTGGCCAACCTGGTGGAACAGGTGAAGAACGCGGGTGTGGAGGACATCGTCCTCGACCCTGGGGCGAGAGGGCCAGTGGATACTTTGATTAACCTGACCCAGCTTCGCCGTCTGGCGCTGAAGAAGAACTTCCGGCTGCTGGGTTATCCGATCATCACCTTCCCCGGCGAAGGGGCCGCGTCGGAGGCTGAGGAAGTGGCCCTGGCTGCCGAGCACGTCGCCAAGTACGGCGGTTTCATTGTCCTCGACCACTTCGATCCAGCCACCATGTACTCCCTGCTGACCCTGCGGCTGAACATCTACACGGATCCCCAGAAGCCCATCCAGATGGAACCGGGAGTATACGAATTCGGTGAGCCAACAGCGGATTCGCCTCTCCTGACCACCACCAACTTCTCCCTGACCTACTTCAGCGTGGCAGGTGAGGTGGAGAGCGCGGGGATACCCTGCTGGTTGTTGGTTTGCGACTCGGAAGGCATGAGCGTGCTCACGGCCTGGGCAGCAGGCAACTTCGACGCCGAGGTCATCGCCAAGATGGTCAAGCAGTTCAACGTGGCGGATAAGATCGCTCACCGCAAGATTGTCATCCCCGGCCTGGTGGCCGTTATCTCCGGCGAGCTGGAAGACGAGCTGTCTGGCTGGGAGGTTATGGTCGGTCCCCGCGAGTCTGTTGACATCCCGGCCTATCTGAAGCTTTGGCGAAGCTAGGTGGTCGGGTAGTCAGAAATCAGGCAATGCTGAACTTCATATCCGTCCACCTGGCTATAAACTACTCCCTCTTGGCTTTCGTCACCATCGTGGGGGCTTTGCAGCTCGTGGCTGCCCGCCATAAATTGGTTGGCCTGGCCTTGATAGGGACTGTCAGGAGACCCGCCTGGGGTTACCTGTTAGCGATAATTCTTATCGCAGGGTCCTTCGCCTGGTTCTTCGCCACCACACCGGAAGTCTTCGTCCCCGGCCTGGCCGGAGCCGAATTGGCGGTTCTCTTCACGACGGCTGGGATTTGCGCCCTGGTCTTCACGCTGTTCGTTTCCTCCATTCTCCACAGAGTCCAACGCCAAGAGAGGTCTGATCTGACGGGCGAGGGTCGCCTGTCCCACAAACCAGTCTCCCTGCAGTTGCTGAGGGGAACGCTCTACTTGCCTGATGACGGCGCAGATGCACCTCGACCAGCCATCTGCGTCCTGCCGGACTCTTCTGAAAGAACCCTCTTGTCGTATCCCCTGGTGGCTGCCTTGATCGAGGAAGGCTTCATCGTCCTGGCCGTAGATTGGGGCCCTCAAGAGGAGATTCACTATCCCGCTGTGCTGGGCCTGCTGCCCAGCGCCGTGGCTTACCTGACCCGGCGGGACGACGTTGACCCTGAGCGTATCGGTGTGCTGGGAGTTGACCTGGGCGGCGATTTGGCCATTCGCTCTGCTGCCACCGACCAACAGATTGCCGCCGTGCTGGCGCTGGCTCCTTTCCTGGATCGGGCCAACACTCAACCAGGACTAGGTATCCTGAAAGAGATGTCTTACCTGGAGGCCCTCTGCTGGGCCCGTTTTCGCCAGCGGGGAAAACTGGTGGCCGAACTGTCTCCGCTGGACTCGATCGGTCAATTGGGTTCCCGGCCCTGGCTTCTGGTTTATGGCGACCGAGATGCCGTAACCCCTGTTGAGGGGGCCCGCGTAGCCCTCGGCGGGGAGATGACGCGGGGAAAAGTCAAGACCCTGCCCGGCGAGGAGCATCTTAGCCTGGCTCGTAGCCCGGCGGCATCTGTTCTGGTAGCCCGTTGGTTTGGAGAGAACCTGTGAGCACAGGTCTCAAGTCTCAGGTCTCAGGTCTCAAGTCTCAGATACCAGTTCGGCTTTGAGCTTTGAATTTTGGATTTTGTAAGCGATGTCTTTTGATTTTCAGTTGTTTCAGTTGATCAATAATCTGGCTGGCCGCAACCCGATACTAGACGGCCTGATGTGCCTGTTGGTTAACGACTATTTTCTGACTACTAGCATGTCTCTGATCCTGGTTGCCTTCTGGTTTGAGGGTCAAGACCGGGGCCAAAGGGAGCGAAATCAGAAGGCTGTCCTCAGGGCTATCGTCACTCTGTTTATCGCTAACATCCTGTTGAAGCTGTGCAATCTGGTCTACTTTCGACCACGCCCCTTCGTCGGCCACGAGGTCAATCTGCTCTTCTATCGCCCCACAGACTCATCCTTTCCCAGTAACCCCGCCACCGTTGGTTTCTCTTTGACCGTTGCCGTATGGCTATACCATCGGCGGCTGGGGGCTCTGCTCCTCGCGCTGGCCACGTTGTTCGGCCTGTCCCGCGTTTATTGCGGCGTACACTATCCCTCAGATATCGTCGCCGGAGCGCTGCTCGGCGGTCTATCTGCGTACCTCGTGGTCAGGAAGGGCAGCCTCTTTGATCCCCTGATCAGCCTTATCATCAGGACAGGGCGCAGGCTCTACCTGGCCTAATTAGGGAAGCAGTGATCAGGGAATCAGTGATCGGTAGTCCCAAATTCCTGATTTCCTGGTTTCCTGATTTCCTCTGACCATTGATGATAGATCAATGAGCAAGCATCTTGACCTGGGCAAGATAGCGATCATCGCGGTCATCATCCTGGCTTTTGCCCTACGGATCTATCGCTTGGACTACCAGAGCATCTGGTACGACGAAGGGGTTAGTATCTACTACTCCAGTCAGAATCTCAACGATTTGATCGTTGGTGTTTCCACTGATAATCACCCTCCCCTCCATTCCTTGCTCCTCTACTGTTGGCTGAAACTGACGGGGCAGAGTGAGTTCTCCGCCAGATTCCTCTCCCTGATAAGCGGCGTCTTATCAGTACCCTTGCTCTTCTGGCTAGGCCGAGAGCTTTTCGACCGGGGAGTGAGCGCCCTCGCTGCTTTCCTGTTGGGTATTTCCCCGTTCCACATTTGGTTTTCCCAGGAGGCCAGAATGTACACCCTGGCCGCGCTTCTCAGCCTGGGCTCGGTCTATGCCTTCTTCCTTTTGTTGAGGAAAGGGGCAACAAGGTCAGTGTGGGCTAGCTACGTAATCACCAGCGCCCTGGGCCTCTACACCCATTTCTACGTTGGCTTTATTATCCTGTTTGAGAACGTCGCCTTTCTGTGTTGGTGGATACTGAGACGAATCAAACGTCAAACGTCAAGCGTCAAACGTCACGAGTCTACGAATCCCCAATCTACGAATCTGCGAACCTGGCTCCTGGCCCAAGTGGGCATCGCGCTGCTGTTTCTGCCCTGGGCTCGCTTCGCGGCTATCCGCTACACCGCCGATGCCACCTACTGGGAGGGCGTTCTTGGACTACTGACCGCCGCCAAGGACACCTTTATCGCCTTCAGCGTGGGCCATACCATGGGAGGGAAGGCTGCTGATCTGGCGACCTTGGGCTTCGTGGTGCTGGCGGCAGCGGGTGTGTTAGCATCGCTACGAGAGTGGAACAACGGACTACGGGATCTAGCGGACGTTAGGGCGATGTCGGCTTTGGGATTCGTTCTCTTGTATCTACTGGCGCCGATGGGTGCGCTGTTCGCTATCTCCTATCACCGCCCCAAATTCGCGCCGCGCTACCTGCTCCCGGCCCTGCCGGCCTTCTATCTGCTGATGGCGGTGGGATTGGGGAAGCTGGTCCCAAGCCGCAGGTTACAGGTGAAGGGTTTACGCCTGGTTAGTGTAGCGGCGCTAATTGTTTTGCTCTGCTCGCTGGGCTTTATTAGCGCTGCATCGGCCAGCTCCCTGGCCAACTACTATTTTGACGAGGAATACGCCAGGTCTGATTTTCGCTCAGTGGCTGAGTATATTGGCTCCCACGCCGAGGCCAACGATGCCATAATCCTGGTGGGGGGACACATGTTGCCGGCTTTCACCTATTATTATCGAGGTGGGTTACCTGTTTACCCTTTGCCCGACCGCCTGGTGGTTTCGACCAAGGAGCCTCTCGACTATCGGGCGGCCGAGCAATTGAACTCGATAGCGCAGGGACGAGACAGGCTATGGCTGGTGCTTTGGCAGAATCGCCTCGTGGACCCTACCGACGTCATCCTCGACCAGTTGATGTTGAACTGCCCCCGCCTGGGAGTGGGCCGCAACTTTCATCACGAGTTCGCCGTGTTGCTCTTCTCCCTGGAGAACCAACCGCGTTTCGGGACAGGGCCGGAGAATCATTACCTGGCCAGTTTCGCAGATGAAATTCAGCTTCTGGGTTATGATCTGGACTCCTTTCGGGCTGAGCCTGGGCAAACTCTGCATCTGTCCCTGTACTGGGAAGCCCTGCAGGAGATGGATCGGGACTACCTGGTTTTCACCCACCTCGTCAGCGACGACGAGCATATCTACGGCCAGCACGACAAAATAGCAGCCAACGACACTTACCCCACCTCCCACTGGGTGAAAGGTACGATCATTAGGGACAAGTACGAGATACTCGTCTCCCCCGATACGCCGCCGGGATTGTACACCATCGAGGTGGGCCTTTATTGGACTGACCAGGGCATCGAACGCCTCCCCCTGAAATCGGGAGGCGACCGCGTGATTCTGACCGAGATCACAGTTGGGCCTTGACTTTTTGTAGTCTCGATAGTATCATTTGAGGTAGGCGGCGGTGGGCCAGGTTGGAGAAAGCCGAAAGTTTCAGGATGTCTTGACAGCATTGGAGGAGACGGAAGCAGGCTACTCTATTGCAACAGCCATCCGTGAACGCGGTACAGCGGTGCGATTTGGCCAGATTGGCGAAGATGTCATCGCCTATTCTGACCCTGGGAGGAACGAAATCGTGGTGAATGAAGGGTTGAGTGATGCTTCACCCAACGTCTTGATTCAACACCTGGCTCACGAGGGCACCCACGTGCAATGGAATCGCCCTTCTTCCATTGATCAGGAATATCACGCCTTCAAGGCTGAGGCCGAGGTCTGGAATCAGTTGAAGGGAGACGAGACCAACAAACAATGCGACTGGGTAAGGGGGATGATCTCGCAGGGAGAGGTGGAGGCCAAAAAGAAGATACGTTGGCTTTACCCAGGCTTGCCAGAGTATGCCTGAAACCAGCTTGCGAGGAGGCGGTTCATCATGATTGAAAGAGGGTATGTCGTTTTTCAGTCCGGCAAATCCCAGTTCCCTTACACGTTTCTTTACCCTGCCGGTTGGAAGACACGAGAAATTGTAGAAAAAGGGTATGCGGGGGTTTTTGTTGCTGGCCCCCGTAACCAGGCAGGAACATTCTCCGTATCCTTCACCGTCGGGGTGATGTTTGAGATAGTGCAAACTGCGAAAGAAGCGGCCACGGCCTTTGTCTCCAGTCACCGCCTGGCCTTTGGTTGTCAGGAACTGGGGCAGATCTCTACCACAGTAGCAGGAAGACCGGCAGTAGTGGCGGAGATTGCTTACTCAATGCCTCTGCCGTTGAATAGTGTGAAGCCTCAAGATACCCTGATCCGCGAGCGCCGTGTCTTCTTCAAGCGAAATAGCCATCTATATGAATTAGACTACGCGGCCACAGAAGAGGATTACGAAACCTGGCTAGGAGCCTTCCAGACTTTAGTAGAGAGCTTCGCTTTTCCGGAGGAACCAACCGATACGCTCTCTTACCGGCCGGTGGTAACAGCAGTTCCCCAACCGGTGCGAGAGGAATCTCCAGAATACGAGGCGGAGAGGGACCAGAGCAATGAGTAACCTGAACATCGTGCAGGTTATCGCTCAGGCGCAACAGGGTGTGAAGTGATAGGTGGGAAACCGGAAGAGACAAAGAGAGGAGAATATGATGTTGGTCTATTACGGTGTGGTTAAAGATCGTGTCGTGGTCTTGCCCGAGGGTGTAGACCTCATTGAAGGACTTGAGGTAGAAATCCGGGTACGCTCACCTAAGCGTCAACGCCTGGAATCGGTGTTGCCGGAAGATATATTCAAGCAAAGCTTGCTCGAATCTGGTTTGCTCCAGGAAATCAAGACACCTGCTCTGTTCCAGCCATCAGGGGACCGTACCCCGATCCGAGTCGAGGGCAAGCCACTCTCGCAGATGATCATTGAGGAGCGCCGATAAATGGCGGTGTACTACCTGGACACCAGTGCTCTTGTGAAGCGCCATGCTCTGGAGCCGGGGTCTAACTGGGTTATCGGCCTCACCGACCCGGTAGCCCGCCACGATCTCTATACAGTTCGGCTTACTGGCCCAGAGATGATTGCTGCTCTCTTTCGCAAAGCGCGTGCTAAGGAAGTCTCTTTGACTGTGGCGGTTCGCGCGGCAAGCGACTTCAGGGTAGACTGGCAGCAGCAGTATCAGATTGTGGAGCCGTCCCATGCCCGAACCCGAACTTATCCAACGCCAGCGTGAAATCCTGCGCGCCTTCCGCCAAGTCACCGCCCAGCGTGCTCAGGCTGAAGCAGCGTAGAGGCCACCACCGTCCACCCATAACGTATGGACAACTCGAAAGACACGTACCACGTTACCCTCAAGCCTTCGGGCAAGCGAATAGAAATCGTCCCCGGCACGCTGGTGTCGGATGCCATTGACCAGGCCGGGCTGGAGCTTAACCTGC
>Ga0208828_1000962_pt1 | contig 11820 bp, 7 predicted proteins | sample Kivu_160m_FD_185487 | JGI IMG/M metagenome (GOLD analysis project Ga0208828, IMG submission 185487) | Freshwater microbial communities from Lake Kivu, Western Province, Rwanda to study Microbial Dark Matter (Phase II) - Kivu_160m (SPAdes)... | ecosystem: Environmental > Aquatic > Freshwater >... | reverse complement strand
GCCTCCCCCTCGTAGGGGGAGGCTGGGAGGGGGTGGGCTCTCCAAAGCTGTCCGAGATCACCCTGACTTACATAGACTCCACTGCCGGCCCCGACCTGGCCGAGGCCAAGGCAGCGGCGCGGCGTGAGGTCTCGGCCCAGGGCGTGCCCCAGCCAGCGATCATACCCCGCTCTGGCTGGGGGGCCAACGAGAGCTACATGACCTGGCCGCCTGAGTATCACCCCGTGCGCAAGATCATCGTCCATCACACCGTCACCAAGAATTACGACCCCAATCCACCGGCTACCATCCGGGCTATCTATTACTATCACGCCGTGACTCTGGGGTGGGGCGATATCGGTTACAATTATTTAGCGGACTGGCAGGGCAACATCTACGAGGGGCGGTACGGAGGCCCTGACGCTGTAGGGCGCCACGTCAGCGGCCCTATAGTGGACTGGTGCGGAACCTATGCCTACAACTGTGGCAGCGTGGGGATTAGCGCTATAGGCGCCTATGGCAACACTGCAGACAGTATCGAGCCGCCCCAGGCATTGTTAGATGCGATCACGAATTTGGCGGCCTGGGAAGGCGGCCGCAGTCTCATCAACCCCAACGATAGCTCGTACTTTGTGGACAAAACCACCCACAACATTGCTGGCCACCGTGATTACAGCCAGACGGCCTGTCCCGGCGATTATCTTTACGCTAAGCTGCACTGTCTCCGTGACCAGACCTGGCAGGAAATCCAGGCCCAGACACCTCAGTACCTGGCTCAGTTCCTCGATCACGATACGCCGACCGCCATGCTACCGGGCCAAACTTACGAGGTGAACTTAGCGGTGCAAAATGCTGGTACACTGACCTGGCCGGCGGGGGGAGAGACCCCAGTCCATCTGGGCTTTCACTGGTATGATGAGGATGGGGCGCCGGTGCTACTGCCGCCGGAGTACGACCATCGCACCCCCTTGGAGCAAGACGTGACCTTTGCCAACACTGCGGTCTTCAGCCCGGCCCTGGTGACAGCGCCTGAGGAACCAGGCCAGTATACCCTGAAGTGGGACCTGGTGCACGAGGGTGCTACCTGGTTCGCCGATCAAGGCAACGATACTCTAGATGTAGCTGTGTCTGTTACTACTTCTAAGCTCTATGTGCCTCTGATCACTGAAAACTATCCCCCGCCTCCTTCAACACCTACATCTACCCCCACTTCCACATCAACCAGCGCACCTGAACCAACATCAACTGCAACACCTACAACCACCAGCACACCCACGACAACACCGACTTGTACCTCCCTGCCTACACCAACGGCAACGCCTACAGTCACTGGGACGCCGGATACGCCCACTTCCACCCCCACTTCAACCAGCACACCTGAGTCAACATCAACGGCAACGTCCACTAGCACGCCAACAAACACACCCACGGCAACACCAACACCAACTTACGCCTCCACGCCGACACCAACACCAACACCAACGCCTACAGCCACTTCCACATCCACTTCAACGAGTACCCCTACTCCAACCCAGCTTCCTTGCGACGAGTTGATTCGTAACGGCGGCTTTGAGGCGACAGAGGACTGGACCAACTGGATCCGTGTGGAGACCGTCCCACGCCCACCGGCTTACTCCATGGCTGTTGTTCACTCAGGCTCGTGGGCCATGCGCCTGGGGATCACCGATCAAAGCGATGCCCAAAGCTATTCCTCCGTCCGCCAGGCAGTGACCATTCCTGGGGACGCAGCGAGTGCTACGCTATCGTTCTGGTACTACCCCCTCTGCCAGGATGCCCTTCCGTCCGATTGGCAAGAGGTGATCATCTTCACCCCGTCTTGGGGCTTCATAACCCGTGCGATGGGTAGAATCTGCTCCGACAGCCAGACCTGGACTTACCACTCCTTCAACCTGGCGCCCTACAAGGGGCAGACCCTCATACTCTACTTCAACGTCTACAACAACGGGGTGGGCAATCTCAAGACAGCTATGTATCTGGATGACGTGTCGGTACAGGTGTGCGCTGATTAGGAATTGATGAATGATGAAATCAGCAAAACCAGCGTCACCATACCGATCATCCCGGTCAACCCCCAGGCCAGGGCGTTCTGAAGCCGCGAGTTGGTCCACCCGCCCATCACGCGCCGGCTGTTGGCCAGTTTCAACACCAGAACCAACAGCACCGGCAGCAGGATGGCGTTCAGCGATTGGGAGAGCCACATGATGGGGAAAAGCGGCACACCGGGGATCAGCACCACCAGCACGCTGAGGCCGATGATGCCTCCGTACAGCCCGTAGAAGATGGGGGCTTCATGGGCGGGATAATCCAGCCCCCGTTCCCAGCCGAACGCTTCGCAGATGGCGTAGGTGGTCGAAAGGGGCAGCACCGAGGCAGCCAGCAACGAAGCCCCCAGCAGCCCCACGGAGAAGAGATACCGCGCCCCGCTGCCCACCAACGGCTCCAAGGCCAGCGCCGCCTGCTCTGCTGTCTCCACCCGGACGCCGTGGACGTAGAGCGTGGCCGCCGTGCAAATGACGATGAAGGCCGAGACCACGTTGCCCCAGACCGCTCCGGTGGTCACGTCCAGCCGCGTGTAGCGGTAGCTCTTGAGTTCCACCCCCTTGTCGGCCACGGAAGCCTGCATGTAGACGAAGGCCCACGGGGTGATGGTGGTGCCGATAGTCGCCAGCACCGCCAGGATGTAATTGGGGTCGTTCTGAAAGGTGGGCGTGATGACCTGTCGCAGCACTTCCCCCCACGGCGGGCGAATGACAAAGGCCGAGATCGCGTAGCTCAACGCCGAGAGGCAGAGCACCAAAAGCACCTTTTCCACGTAATTGTAAGAGCCACGCAGCACCACGTACCCCACCAGCAGTGCAGCCACAGGCACGGCGATGTAGCGGCTGACACCCAGGAGCTCCGTCCCCGCTGCGATGCCGGCAAACTGGGCGATGGTGGTGCCCAGGTTGGCCAGCAGCAGGCAGAGCATGGCGAAGGCCGTGATCCGCACCCCGAACCGCTCGCGGATGAGGTCGGCGGTGCCCTTGCTGGTTACCACGCCCATGCGAGCGGCGATCTCCTGGATGACCACCTCGCCTACAGTGACCAGGACGATCAACCACAGAAAGCGATATCCATAGGTTGAGCCAGCCATCGAATAGGTGGCGATGCCCGGGGCGTCGTTGTCCGCGCTGGCGGTGATCAACCCTGGGCCAAAAATCGCCAGATAAAACCACAACCGCCGCAGCCAACCCTTGGGGTCGAATTGAAGCTTCATTGTATTTCCCTCCTGGGGTCAGAAGAAACGCGGCAGGCGCTTCTTCCAGGCTGTCGGCAAGACGGCGTCAATAGCGTCGTCCACGGTGACGATGCCCAGCAGCTCACCGGTGTTCTCGTCCACCACGGGGACGCTCAACAGGTCGTACTTGGCGACCAGGTAAGCGGCCTCTTCCTGCGGCGTGTAAGGGCCGACCGTGACCGGGTCCTTGTCAGTCCACGCATCCAGCGAGGCGTTGGATGGCGCCATCACCAGGTCGCGCAGGCTGATGACGCCCTGCAGCTTCTCCGCCTCGTCGGTCAGGTAGACGTAGTACATCGCCTCGTCGTCTTGAGCGTCCGGCGAGCGACGCAGGTGATCCAGAGCCTCACCGGCTGGCAATCCAGCGGGCACGTGGGCGAACTCGGTGGTCATGATGCCGCCGGCTGAGTCTTCTGGGTAGCGCAGCAGGCTGCGCACGTCGGCGGCGTCCTCGTGTTCCATCAGCTCCAGAAGCTGTGCGCTAGTTTGAGCGGGGAGGTCGGCCAGCAGGTCGGCGGCCTCGTCCGGCCCCATTTCCTCCAGGATGTCAGCGGCTCGTTCCGGGACCAAGCGTGACAGGACGGCCACCTGGATATCCATGGGGCTTTCTTCCAACGCATCGGCCAGGGTCTCGTCGCTCAGCGTGGTGGCCAGGGCCTCGCTGGTTCGCCGATCCAGGTCGTTGAGAATGGCGGCGATGTCTGCCGGGGGCAGGCGGGTGATCTTGTCGTGGGAGACGCGGAGACGAATCGGATCCTCGTGCTGGAGGGGAGCCACTTGTTCCCAGGGGATCACGCCGGACGGTAAGGGGCGTCCCAGGGCTCGGGCCATAGCCCGCACCGGTTTTTCCAGCCCCAGACGACGCAACAGGCCTCGCCCGCCGACATCCACCCCGGTGAGGCAGAACTGGTCGCCTACCCGCGCTAATTGCAGATCGTTCACCCGCACCACGCGGCGGCCCTCGGTGTCCACGATCTGGCGGTCTAGCACCCGGTCGAGGAGCCAGAGCTCGTCCCCGCGCGGCTGGTAAGGGGTGATCTCGGTTTTGGGGACTTTTAGCGAGATACTGGGGAACAGGCTGCTGAGCTGTTCGGCAGCGATGAAGTGGACTTTGACATCGCCGTTGCGCAGGGCCAATGCGCGCACCGGGGGGAAAGGTTTCTTGAGGTCGCCGACCAAAATGTCGGCACACCGCCCCACAGGCTGGCTCCAGGCATCCCAGACCTGCAGGCCTTGTAATTGGCTGGCGTACAGCATGATGCACCTCCTCAGGTTCTCTATGATAGATGACGATATCCCCCACCCGCCAGATACGTAACGGGGCCGCAGCAGAAGGAACTGCGGCCCTGGCAAAAGTGATAGGAACCTGGGAGGCAAGGCCTCAGGTCGTTCTGCTGACTACCCCATGAAGCGTGAAACTAGAGGGCGGTTCTAAGGGGTCCTCAGTTTGTTTGTCTACTTGCTCATCCATAGTTACTGTGCAGACTCGTCATTCGGCAAGCTTGCTTAACCTGATCAGAAAATCGTGGAGTCCAGTCTAGAATTATAGTCGAGAGACGAAAAATTGACAAGTCGGTTTGGCTATGTTATAATAGCGCAAACCAATGGCGAGGTTTAGAAAGGACAACGTCACAGGAAGGGGCAGATTTAAGCCTGGCGAGAGTCCTGGCAGTCCGGAGCGGCCTCATGAAGTTGCTAATCAACTCGAGCTGCCTACAGCAGGTCAGACCGACCATGGCTGATTGTCCCTGCCTGAGGATGAACGAGGGCCGCAGCCTGTCCTGCGGCCCTTTTGTTTGCGAGGAGGGGGATCGTGCCCGTTCGTCTCTTTCGGATTGAGCAACCGACACGCCGCCCCATTACCTGGGGCGATGTCGCCGTGCTGATCGGCGTGGCGGTTCTGATCTACGCTGGCGTGCGCCTGGCTCTCCATGCCCCGGCCGTGGTAGAGGGGCCGATCATCTCCCTCTCCCCTCGCGCTTTGCCCTGGTACGCCGGCCTGTCCATAGCCCGCATGGCCGCAGCCTACGCCCTGTCCATGCTCTTCACGCTGATCTACGGCCACCTGGCCGCCTACCGCCGCCGCGCCGAGCAGATCCTGATGCCCCTGCTGGATGTGCTGCAGAGTGTGCCCATCCTTTCCTTTTTGCCGGTGGTGCTGCTCAGTTTCAGCGCTATCTTGCCTGAGCATAAAGCGGCGGAACTGGCCTCCGTCGTGCTCATCTTTACCAGCCAGGCCTGGAACCTGACCTTCGCTTGGTATCAATCGCTGACCACCATCCCCAAAGAGCTGCGCGAAGCCAGCGCTACCTTCCGCTTCAACGGTTGGCTGCGCTTCAAAACCCTGGAACTGCCCTTCGCTGCCCTCAGCCTGCTGTGGAACAGTATGATGAGCTGGGCCGGCGGCTGGTTTTTCTTGATGGCCGCCGAGATTTTCACCGTGGGACGGCGGGATTTCCGCCTGCCGGGGTTGGGCGCCTATCTCCACGAGGCCGCCAGTCAAGGGGATTTGCAGGCCATCGCCTGGGGGGTTGGCACCCTGGTGCTGGTCATCGTGGCCCTGGATCAGTTGGTCTGGCGGCCGCTTTTGGCCTGGGCCGATCGCTTCAAGCTGGAGATGGTCGAGAGTGACAACCCACCTCGCTCCTGGTTTTACGACCTGCTGCATGACGCCCACCTGACAGAATGGTTTTCCCGCACGGTATGGGAGCCAATTAGCGAATACGTGGATACCTGGTTATTGCGTCGTTTCCCCGCCTCCGACGGGGCCACGGCGACAGGTGCCACCCGCTCCTGGCCTTTGTACTTGTTGACAACAGTCGGAGCCATAGTCCTTGTCTATGGGGCGTACCACGCCGGGCTGATGCTGCTGGCTGTGCCGCTGGCCCAATGGGTGAACATTGGGACTGGAGTGATGGCAACGTTGTTGCGCGTGCTGACGGCCCTGGTGATTGCCCTGGCCTGGACGGTGCCCCTGGGCGTAGTCATCGGCACGAGCGCCCGGCTGGCGACCTGGTTGCAGCCGCTGGTACAGATCGTCGCCTCAGTGCCAGCGACGGCCCTGTTCCCCGTCTTTTTGCTCCTGGTAATCGGCCTGCCGGGCGGCCTCAATCTGGCGGCGGTGCTGCTGATGTTGATGGGCACGCAGTGGTATCTCCTCTTCAACATCATCGCTGGCGCCTCGGCCATCCCTCAGGATCTAAAATACACCACCGCCCTGCTCCAACTCGGCCGCTGGGAGCGCTGGCGCACCCTGATTTTGCCCGCCTTGTTTCCGTACATTATCACCGGGGCCATCACGGCCAGCGGCGGCGCCTGGAACGCCAGCATCGTGGCCGAACACGTCGAGTTCGGCGGGCGCACGTTGCAGACGGCGGGGATCGGCGCCCTCATCGCCCAGGCCACGGCTACTGGTGATTATCCCTTGCTCCTGGCGGCAACCCTGACCATGATCTTCACCGTCGTCCTCATCAATCGCCTGTTATGGCGGCGGCTATACCGTCTGGCTGAAGAGCGTTATCGGATGGAGTGAACCATGTCCAAGAACGGATACCTGCTGGAATTGCAACACGTCCACCAGCTCTACCGCAGCGGCGAGCGAACGTTCACGGCTGTGGAGGACGTGAACCTGGCCCTCGCCAAGGGCGAGTTCGTTTGTCTGCTGGGGCCGTCGGGCTGCGGCAAGAGCACCCTGCTGCGCATCGTCACCGGCCTGCAACGGCCGTCCGAGGGGCAGGTGCTCTATCGCGGGGAACCCCTGCGAGGGGTCAATTCGCAGGCCACCATCGTTTTCCAGACCTTTGCCCTCTTCCCCTGGCTGACGGTGCTGGAGAACGTGGAAGTGGCCCTCAAGGCGCGCGGCGTGCCACCTAAGCTACGCACGGCCCGCGCTCTGGACCTGCTGGACCGGGTGGGTCTGGATGGGTTCGAGATGGCCTATCCCCGTGAGCTATCCGGCGGCATGCGCCAGAAGGTGGGCTTTGCCCGGGCCATGGCTGTAGAACCAGAGTTGCTCTGCCTGGATGAGCCCTTCTCGGCTCTGGATGTCCTCAGTGCTGAAGCCTTGCGGGGCGAGTTGCTGGAACTGTGGACCGGTGGCAACATCCCCACCCAGGCCATCCTGATGGTCACCCACAACATCGAGGAGGCCGTCTTCATGGCCGACCGCATCCTGCTGATGGACAAAGATCCCGGCCGGGTGGTGGCCGAACTGGTGGTCGAGCTGCCTCATCCCCGTCAGCGCAAATCGCCAGCGTTTCTGGAAACGGTAGACCGCGTTTATGCCACCCTGGCCGGACAGACCCAGCCAGAGCACATCGAATTGGGTGTGGCACCCGGCGAGCCGGGCCGCACCCGGGCCTTGCCCCACATCACCATCAACGACCTGGCCGGCCTCCTGGAGCACCTGACCGAGGCCCCAGGCAATCGGCACGACATCTACCAGCTTGCAGATGACCTCAGGATGGACTCCGACAACCTGTTACGCCTGGTCGAGGCCGCTGAGTTGTTGGGCTTCGCCACGATTGCCGAGGGCGATATCACCCTCACACCCTTGGGCGAGACGTTCGCCGAGGCCAGCATCCTGGCCCGTAAGGAGATCTTTGCCAGCCGCATCCGCCGGCTGCCGATGGTCAAATGGCTGATGGCCATGTTGCGAGCTGCGGCCGGGCAGCAGTTGGAGAAAGATGTCGTGGAGACGGCCCTGGGATTGGAGTTTCCACCTGAAGAAGCCGGGCGGCAGTTGGAGACAATCATCAACTGGGCTCGCTACGCTGAGTTGATGGCCTACGATGACAGCAGCGAGATGATCTATCTCGAACCAAGCGAGGCCTGGCCGTGATGAACTTGCTATTCGATGGCGCCCGAAATTTGGGCTTAGAGCTGAACGAGGAGCACCTCAGGGCGTTCGAGGTTTACTACGAGGAACTGGTGGCCTGGAACGAGAAGTGCAACCTGACCGCCATCGTCGTCTACGAGCAGGTTCAGATCAAGCATTTTCTCGATTCCCTCACTTGCCTGCTAGCACTCAAAGGCATGAAGGCACGAAGGCGCGAAGGCACAAAGGCCATTGATGTTGGGGCGGGAGCGGGGTTCCCAGGGCTTCCTTGCAGGATCGTCTGTCCTGGCTTGCGGTTGACCCTGTTGGAGGCTACCGGGAAGAAGGTGCGCTTTTTGGAGCACATCGTTAGCCGCCTGGGGCTGGCAGACGTGGAGGTCATCAAGGGGCGGGCGGAGGAGGTAGGACGGGACGCGGCCCACCGCGAGCGCTACGACCTGGCCCTGGCCAGGGCCGTGGCCGCACTGCCCGTTTTGGTAGAATATGTCCTGCCCTTTTGCAGACTGGGCGGCCTGTTCGTGGCCCAGAAGGGGTCCGAAGGCGATGCTGAGGCCAGGGCGGCCGCAGGGGCCATCGCTACGCTCGGAGGCGCCTTGCGCCGCATTGTGCATCTGGAGCTGCCACACCTGGCCGAACCCCGTTCCCTGGTGGTCATCGAAAAGGTGGCTCCCACGCCAGAGAAATACCCCCGTCGCCCAGGAATCCCCAGCAAACGGCCCCTCAAAGGGTGAGGGGGAGACAGGGAGAGGGGGAGACAAGGAGATCTCTCCTGCTTCCCCTCTCTCCTTGTTTCCTTGTTTCCTTGTCTCCTCTATTCTCCCCCTCTCTCCTTGTCCCCTTGTCTCCTTGTCTCCTCTATTCTCCCCTCTTTTACTCTCAGCAAGGTGGCTTGCTCCAGGAATTCGGGGCTGTAAGCGTTCCAATGGGTGGTGGTAAGAATGGCCTGTTGGCTATTCTCCATTGCCTTCATGAGATAGTGGCGTCGTGCTTCATCCAGTTCCGACATGACTTCGTCCAGGAGGATGATGGGTTGTTCGCCCGTCTCCTTAGCCAGGAGTTTCGCCTCGGCCAGCTTCAGGGCCAAGACGACAGTGCGCTGTTGACCGCGAGAGCCGTAGATTCTCATGTCCACGTCGTCAGCTAAGAATCGCACATCGTCGCGGTGTGGGCCGATGAGTGACATGCCCCGCTGAATCTCCTCGCGGGTGATCCCTCGCAACTGTTCCAGGAAAGACTCCCTGATGCTGGATTCCGAATGTCTAATACCCGGTATCCTCTGTGAGCCGAGCCCCAGAGGTATCTGGTAGGTCGTAGCCGGCATCCTGATGCCCGGCACGTAGCGCAGGGATAGGTGCTCGTCCTGGCCTGTGAGCTCCAGGTGGACGGCCCTGGCCAACTCCTCCAGCTCAGCGATCACCTCTCGACGGCGGGCGACCAGGTGGGCTCCGTCTTCGGCCAACTTCTCATCCCAGAAACGGAGTTGCTCGAGGCCGCTTCGGTGTTCCTGCAATTGGCGCAGGAGATGGTTGCGCTGGGTCAGCACGCGGCTGTACCGTCGGAGGGTGCGACAGTAAGCTGGATCGAACTGGCAGATGGTGGCGTCGAGATAGCGCCGTCGTCCGCCGGGTGAGCCGGCCACCAGGTCAATGTCCTGGGGCAGGAAGATGACCACATTGAGCTGGCCGATCAGGTCCAGGGCCCGTTTGGGTACGCCGTTGATCCGAATCTGTTTTTTCAGGCCATGGTTGTTTGCTCGCTCCTCGAGCAGAGTGATCTCCAGGCGCTGTAGAACCTTGTCCTTCTGCATCTCGCCTACCAGGCGGGCAAAGGTCAGGGGCTCTTCCTCGGCCAACCAGTTGATGAGCTCTCGGTCGGCCTGGGCGTGCGGCGAGCTCGCTGTGGACAGATAGCAGATGGCTTCCAGGAGATTGGTCTTGCCCTGGGCGTTCTCGCCCTGAACGAGGACGATGCCAGGGGGAAGGTCTAGCTCCAGCCGCACGTAGTTTCTGAAATTGGCGAGGGAGAGGTGCTTAAGATACACGGGGCGGTTTTTGGCTCTGAGGCCGCAAATGATATTGGATATCAGGTATTAGTCTGACCGCACGTGCATGGGCATGATCACGTGGACGAAATCTGAGTTGCCAACGGGTCTGATGACGCCGGGGCTGGAGGGGGTGGTGGTCTCCAGGGCCACATCGGCGGTATCCATCACCGAGAGGACGTCAATCAGGTATTTGACGTTGAAGGCGATTTCGATTTCGTCTCCCTCGATAGAGGCATCTATCTCACCCACGTTATCGCCCAACTCAGCACTGGTGGCACCCACGGTCACGTGGCCCGGCGCCAACTCCCCACCGGGGACGATCTGGAAGCGCGCAATATTGGCTGCGTCGCGGGCAAAGATGTTGGCTGTCCTACAGGCCCTCAGAAAGCTGTTGGTGTTCAACACCGTACGAGTAGCATAGCTCTTAGGGATGATCTGCTGGTAGTCGGGGAAATTGCCCTCGATGAGCTGGGAGACCAGGTCCACGTTGGGTGTATGGAAGAGCACCTGGTTGCGGGTGGGGGTGATGAGCAAGGTGATGGTCTCCTCATCGGCGCTGATGCGGGCCAGCTCTGCCAGGGCCCGGGCGGGGATGATGACGCTGGACGGCCCGGTTTCCGCGGGAAGCGGGGCCGTCCGCACCGAGAGGCGGAAGCCGTCCGCAGCGGCCAGGGTGAGCTGGTTTCCCTCGAACTTGGCCAGCACGCCGGTCAGAATGGGCCTGCTCTCATCGGTGGCCGCGGCAAAAGCGACCTGTTCGATCATCCCTCGGAAGGCATCGGTTTCCAGCGTAATCTGGCCTTCCTGCTGCTCGGCCGAGGGAATGAGCGGAAACTCCTGGGCGTCTATGCCTTTGAGGTTGGCCTCGTAGCGGGCGCACTTGAGGTTGAGGGTTTGGGTGCGCACGATGAGCTCCAGGTCTATGCGCTCCGGTGGCAGGGAGTTGACCAGGTCAATGAAAGAGCGGGCTGGCACCGTTGTCGCCCCGTCTTCCTCCACCTTGGCCCCGATCCAGCAGTTGATGCCGATCTCCAAGTCGGTGGCCGACAGCTTCAGGCGGCCGTTGTCGGTGGAGAGCATTACGTTGGAAAGCACCGGCAGCGTGCTGCGGGTGGCCACCGCTCGTCCCACCACGCTCAGGCCCTTAGCCAAATTCTCCTGTAAGCAAGAAACTCTCATGAATGTGTCCTCCTTTGATAGAAATATGCCGTTCCTTTCGGTCGGGCGAACTCCAATCTCATTTTGAACGCGCCCTTTCTATTGGGCTGATGAGCATAGTATAGCATGTTTCAGCTCGTTTGGCAACAGTATCAGAATTGTACTACACCTTCCGTCTTTTTTCAAGCCAGCGTCTTGGCATTTGGAGAGTGGTCGTGCAGGGTGTGTAAGAAACAAAGGCCACAAAGCATTTCGCGCCTTTCGTGGCCTTTCGTGTGTTTCGTGGTCCAAACTTGCCAGCCTCGTGCATGGCAGTGGCTGGCAGGAACTGGAAAGCGTCTTGGAGTTCGGGAGGTTGGGCGTTGAGGGGGAAACTGAAATCAGGCTGGTACCAGCTCCGGTCTCACGCGCATCACTTCGCCCACCCTCTCCAAAGAGACGTGACCGGCATTGACCGCGTCTTCGATTTCCTCTAGCCTTTGCATGGTGTGCCGATCATAGTAG
>Ga0208828_1000959_pt1 | contig 11836 bp, 11 predicted proteins | sample Kivu_160m_FD_185487 | JGI IMG/M metagenome (GOLD analysis project Ga0208828, IMG submission 185487) | Freshwater microbial communities from Lake Kivu, Western Province, Rwanda to study Microbial Dark Matter (Phase II) - Kivu_160m (SPAdes)... | ecosystem: Environmental > Aquatic > Freshwater >... | reverse complement strand
AATTGATATCGTGTCCCGGGTTCTGGCTGTAGGGCCCGTCCTGCCCGTATCCGCTAAGTGAACAGTATACGATGCGAGGATTGAGCTTATTGATCGTCGCGTAATCCACGCCCATGCGCCCGGCCACGCCGGGACGGAAGCCTTCGATGACCACGTCGGCCTGTTGAGCCAGCTTGTAAAAGACCTGCTTCCCATCCTCTGACTTAAGGTTCAGGCGGATGCTCTTTTTATTGCGGTTGACGGCGTTGAAGGCCATCAGCGACTTGAAGACCTCGGCCTCGGCGGGGTCGATCAGGTTTCGTTTGCCGGCCTGTGGCACTGCCTCAACTTTGATAATGTCCGCGCCGAAATCTCCCAGGATCATACTGCAGAGTTCGCCCGGAGGCATATGGACGAGCTCGATGATCTTGATACCTTCTAATACCTGCATGTAACCCCCTTTTATTATAAAGAAGTTTCGTAATATTACAGGCTCGTGCTATTTCAGTCAAAACAACGAAACAAAAATATCTAAAATCTAAACCCTAAATACTAAACAAATAATAAACACAAAATTCGAATCCATGAGCTGTGATATTTGAGATTGTTTAGAGTTTAGTGCTTAGAAATTAGAATTTATGAAAACGGCTATACGAAAGCAGATGCCAAATTGTGCAGGATGCGTGCCGCCGGCTCGTCCCGGTTCAGCGTGTAAAAATGGAAGTAACGCACACCGTTTTCCAGCAGGTCCAGGCACTGCTCGGTGGCCAGGTCGATGCCGGCTTTAACGATCTCATCCGGATCGTCCATATCTTCGAATTTGGTGACGATGGGCACGGGTATCTCCACGCCTGACAGCTCGCTGAAGCGCTCGACCTTCTGGAAGTCGGTGATGGGCATAATTCCGGCAATGACGGGTATGTCGATACCGTCCTGCTCGAAGCGGTCCATCATCTGATAGAAATGGAAGTTCTCGAAGAACATCTGCGTGATGCCGAATTCCGCTCCCTGGTCGATTTTCTGCTTGGTGTAGGCGGTGTCCAGACCGAGGTTGGGCGATTCAAGATGGCCTTCGGGATAAACGGCCACGCCGATACAGAAGCTCTTATAAGTGGACAGGAAGCGCACCAGGTCTGAGGCGAAGCGGAAGTGCTCCTGGCCGTCGAACACTTCGGCCCCGTATTCTTCGGGATCGCCGCGCAGGGCCAGCACATTCTCGGTGCCCAGCTTCTGATAGTAATTGACAACGGGTTCAAGCTCGCTCCTGCGCGGATCGGCGCAGGTGATATGCGGCATCACTGTCAGCCCGGTTTCATCGTGGAGTTTCCGCACGATATGCTTGGTCTTGCCCAGCGTGTCAGCCCCTGCATGCTGTGTGACCGAGATAAATGAAGGATTGAAAACCTTCAGGTTTTCAATCCTCTTCAATAGCCTTTCCTCGCCGATGGGCGTTTTTGGCGGAAAGAACTCAAAAGAGAGGCATTTGCCCTGCCCTCTTATAATTTCACTTATCTTCATCCGCTTGCCTTAAAAACAGCCTGTTTGAGGCCAAAAACAACGTTAATCTTACATGCGCCGGTAAAGGAAATCAAGCTATGGCCGGGCTTGGGCAAGGATTGACAAACAGCGGTACGGGCCATATCATGTTGGCCTTATGGATGATCCTCTTTCGACCGCTAAAGTGCTTGTAGATATACAGGAGGGGGAACGGCGGATTATTGCCCGCGAACTCCACGATAGGCTGGGCCAGTCGCTGGCTGTGCTCAAGTTGCTTCTGGGCGATGCGATGAGCTCCTCCCCGGATAAGGCGCGTTATACGCTGAGTGAGGCGCAGTCGCTGGTTAATGAGATGATGTCGCTGGCGCGCGAGCTTTCCCTGGAGCTACGCCCCAAGATGCTGGACGACCTGGGGTTGCTGCCTGCTCTGCTCTACCTGTTTGAGAGCTTCACTTCGCGTACTCACGTGGCCGTTCAGTTCGAGCACCAGGGGCTGCACAAGAAAATACCTGCCGAGACCGGACTGGCCGCTTATCGCATCGTCAAAGAGGCGCTGGAAAACGTAGCGGCGCACGCGGGCACGGGCGAAGCCAGGGTCAGAGTGTGGTCCGACCGCTGGATACTTTCCGTACGCATTGAGGACAGTGGATGTGGCTTTGAGGCCGATAAGCTTGCTGAGACCTGGCCAGGGGGTATCAACGGCATGCGCGGACGCGCCTTGATCGCGTGCGGTAGGTTTTCCCTTTCCTCTGTACCCGGTACAGGGACGGTAGTCACGGCTGAGCTTCCCCTTCCCGTCAGATCGAGGAAGGTGATCGAGGAATAAAAATGATCAGTGTTATTTTAGCTGATGATCATCACGTAGTGCGCAAGGGCATCAAAGCCCTGCTCGAATCCGAAGCGGATATTCGTGTGAGCGGTGAGGCGGGCAGCGGCGCTGAGGCCGCGCTGCTGGCCGGGCAGATAAAGCCCGATGTCATGATAATCGATCTGATGCTGGCGGATATGAGCGGACTGGCGGTCATCCGGCAGGTGAGGAAGAGATCGCCGCTTACCGCCGCTGTTGTGCTGTCAATGTACGGCAACGATTGTTACGTGGTGGAGGCGATCCAGGCCGGCGCCTGTTCTTACGTGTTGAAAGACTCCTCTCCCGAAGAGCTGGTGCGCGCTGTGCGCGAGGCGTCGCTGGGAAGGCGCTACCTGGCGCCACCTCTCTCGGACCGCGCTATAGAAGCTTATCTGCAGAGGTCTGAGGAGAGTCGGCTCGAACCCTATGATATGCTCACCTCGCGTGAGAGGGAGGTGCTGCACCTGGCGGCGCAGGGGTTCACCAGTTCAAATATCGCTGAAAGGCTTTTCATTAGCCCGCGTACGGTAGAGGTGCACCGGGCCAGGGTTATGCAGAAGCTGGGATTGCGCAACCGCACCGAGCTAATCCACTTCGCCATCAGGCGCGGGATTATACCGGAAAAATAAAATTTTAAACTCAAAATCCTAAATCCTGAACAAATACAAATATCCAAACACGGATTTAAAAATTTTGGATTTTGATATTGTTTAGAGTTTAGTATTTAGGATTTAGGATTTTACTCTTACATCGGCTTATTCGCGATTGCATCCAATCCTGAGCCGCGCTTTTTCTTCAGGTAGCGGTCGCGGATCATGTAGTAGATGACGCCGATAATCATCCAGACTATTAAAATGAGGAAGGCGGTCAGACTCTCGAGAATCAGCGCGGTGATGAAGAATGCTCCGAACACCAGCGCCAGCACAGAGACTATGTAAAGCCATGCGCCCTTGAGTTTAAAGGGGGCTCTGGCGTAGGCCTCAGGCATTTTGCGGGGAAAGCGCATGGCGGATATCAGGATGGGGAAAAGCAGCACGATGGAGCCGATGGAGGCGGTGTAGGCCAGCACCTCGAAGGACGATGCCCCCAGCGGCAGGGTGGCCAGGGAGAGCACGAACATGACGAGCAGACCCCAGTGGGGCGTGCCGAACTTTTTATTGATGCCCGCCAGTGCCTGTGGGAATACTCCGTCCTCGGCGAAGACCAGTATATAACGCGAGGCGAACATGAAGGTGGCGTTGATGGTGGTAGCCAGGGCCAGCAGACCCCCGCCCACCGTGAAGAAAAGGGCCAGCCCGGGCGGCATGAAGTAACCGGCGGCAACGGAAAGCGGCTGGTTGGCGCAGACACTGGACGGCGCGGCGCCCACGGTCACGAGGCCCATCAGCGTGTAGATAACCACCACGATGGGCAAGCTGATAGCGAATGACACTGGTATATTTCTGCCGGCATTTTTAATCTCGGCGCCCAGGTCGATGATGAAGTTGGCGCCCATGTAGGCGAAGAATAGCATTCCGGCGGCAATGGCAAGGCCGACAGCCCCGCCGGGGAAAAGTGGAGTCAGGTTTACCGGGTCTATAGCCGGTATGCCCCAGATGATGTAGACCAGCATCGCTACGAGCAGGATGAGGAACATGCCTACCTGTACGGCGCTGGCGGCTTTAACGCCCACTACGTTGATTACGAAGAAGAAGGAGAGGGTTATCACGGCCACCAGGTTGCGGTCGAAGGCGGGGAAGATCACACGCGTATAGTCGGCGAAGTTAAGGGCATACATGGGCATGCCGCCCAGCATGATGCCCATCATGATGCCCCAGACGCCGATGAATCCCCAGAAGGGACCGAGTATACGGCTGGGGTAGCGGAAGCTGCCGCCCACTGTAGGGAGGATTGAAGCCAGCATACCGATGGGCAGCAGCGCCAGCACCATGGGCAGCGCTGCGATGATAAAGGCGACAGGCACGCCGGGGCCGCATTTCGCCACCGCCAGGCCTGTCAGGGCGAAGATGCCCGCCCCTATGATGGCCCCCACCTCAATGGAGACCGTATCAAGCAGACCCAGAGATTTCTTAAGGCCCGTCTCAGGCGATGTTTCCTTTTCTTTCATATCAGCCTCCCGTCTTGCCTGTCGGGCGGGTTCTTAAACCCGCCCCTACATCTTTCATTCGTAGGGGCAGACCTTCAGTCCGCCCGAAATCCGTTATTTCAGATATGGAATCAAATTCTCTTTACAGACCCACTGCACGCATTTGGGGAGCGTTTTGAAGCCGCCGCACTTTTTAATGGTCTCGCTGTAATCCACGCTGTTGTAGGTGTTCCAGAACAATAGAGGAGCGCCGTCCGGCGACCTGCCTTTTTTAATGAAGTCCAGCATGGCTGCCAGTGCCTTGCCTGTATAGGTGGTTTCCAGCTTGATGTCCTCGGTTTTCTTGATTAAATCAACGGCGGCCCTGCCTTCCGGCGTTACCTTGCCGTACTCGCCCCCGAAGAAATCCTGTTCCAGGTCGAAATCTGAGGCGGTGAATTTCATATCCGGCACCGAGGGATCGTGTTTTCGCATAAATTTAATAGTCTTATTGCACAGCGATACGATGCCCTTAACGTTGGAATAGGCGTCCATAGAAACCTTGACTCCCGCGATACGGCTTTTCAGTCCGGCCAGTCTGCATCCAACGATCAATCCGGCCGTGGTGCCCATGGAGCCGGTGGCGCCGAAGATGTATTTAGGCTCGGGCAGCAGGCCGGCGTCGATCTGCTGTTTCAGTTCCATAACTGCGTTAACATATCCGAGGGTGCTGAGGGTAGATGTGCCTCCGGCCCAGAGCAGGTAGAAGTTGGGGTGAGTCAGCATCACCCAGGCCGCCCGCAGGTAGGCTTCCATGGTGCTGCGGCCGACGTTTATATCGGCGCCGAAATGCTGGTCCAGCAGCAGGTTCTCCTGCACCTTGTCGGTGATTGGTTGGGGGATGAGCACCAGCGCCGTTTTGATGCCGGCGCGGCCGCAGTGAATGGTGGTGGCCAGGCCGTGGTTGGTGCCGATGCCGCCCACAGTGATCATGTATTTCTTCTTCTTGCGCAGTGCGTCGGCGATGGCGAATTCCAGTTTGCGTACCTTGTTGCCCCCGTAGACGTCCGACGACTTATCATCGCGCTTTATCCAGATTTCGGGATATCCTATAGTTTTTCCCAGGTTCTCGAGCTTTTGCACGGGCGTGGGATACTGGCCCAGGGATATCCAGGGCACACGCTTCTCCAGGGCCGGGTAAGCTTCAAATAGAGGTATGGTCATTTATCAATCCTTTAAACATTTATTCGGGCAGGTTTTTAAATCCGCCCCTACGTTGCTGCCAGGAGGTGCTTTCCCAGCCGCTTGCCCAGGCACAGGATAGAGTAAACCGGCGGCCGTCCCCACTCGGACGGTATCACCGAGCAGTCGCACACATACAGGTTGTCAATCTCCGTCTTGAGATTGGCGTCCACGATGTCATTGATCTTGCAGGTCCCGCCCGGATGCGACGCGATCCACCAGGTCTTGAAAATATCTTTGGCGCCGGCGTTCTTCAGTATCTTTTTGGCGCGCTCAAATCCGCTCATCAGCTTGCCGCGCTCTATCTGTGTAAACGGTTTCCTGATAAACCCGGATTTACTGATCTTGCCTCCCAGGCTGTCGCGCGCCTTAATCATAATAGTCAGTTGGCTTTTATTAGATAGTTTATCCAGGCGGAAGACCTCGGTGGCAAATATGTCGTAGACCAGCCAGGGCAGAGTCATGTCGGTCATCAGGTAGTCATCCTCCACCATGTGCTGACCCATGGCCATGGGGAACTCCTTGCCGTCGTCCAGGCCTTTTACCGTCCCGAATACCGCTATCAGCGGATCGTAGAAGAAATTGGCGCCCGCCTGCGGGATGCCGCTGTTCTCCAGTATGATGGGCGAGCCGATCCCGCCCGCTGCCACGATCACCCTGTCGGCGCCGGCGATGTACTTCTTGCCCTTGCGCGAGAATTCCACGCCTGTGGCCTTTTTGTTTTCAACGATGATCCTGTTTACACGCGCCAGGTCCAGCAGCTGCGCGCCCTTTAAAGTTGCGTCCTGTACGAACATACGCGAGTTCCACTTGGCGCCGTAAGGGCAGCCCAGGTCGCACTTGTCGCACTTGGCCCGGCATTTGTCGAGGTACACGAACTTATTGAGCTTCTGCCAGTTGTAGCCCAGATCGAGTGCGCTCCGGGCGATCATCCTGGCGGACGGGCCGATCAATTCGTCCTTAAGAGGATTGACGGGGATCTCTTTCTTGATCTCGGCCGCTTCGTCGCGCAGGTTTATGCCGTATTTATCCCAATAGTCGAAAGGCGGATCCCAGGCGGTGGCATAATAGACGATTGAGCTGCCGCCCACCGTGATGGCGCGCACCAGCCCCAGGAAATTGTCGATGAAATACAGGCTCTTATAGGGCATGCCGATGTAGCCGAGGGCCTGGGCATTGCTGCCCTGCACGGGAGCATTGGAACCCCAGTCCAGCATCAGCACCTTCTTGCCTGCGTTGGTCATCTCTCTGGCCACGGTGGCCCCGCCGGGGCCCGTACCCACCACAATTGCGTCGAATTTCTCCTTCAGAGTTTCAGCCATTTACCATCTCCCTGCCGCATTAATAACGAGCCAATCGTTTATCGAAATTAGCATACTCCAAAAACAGGGCGCTTTCAATATACAGGCAAGCATCAGACGGCTATTTTTAACGATGCCATGTGATGCGTCTCCCTCTTTGTTATACTTGAGATAAGATGATCAGGCTTTATATTACGTCGATCTTATTCGCGGCTATAATCCTGGCAGGTTGCTCACCGGCGGATCAGCCTGCGGAGCAGCCGGCTGCGGAGAATACCACGGTCGCCTTACCGCCTGTAGAAGTGAAATCCTGGCCGGTGATCAACGATTTCTCGGCGGGGGCCGATGTAGTCATGCCGGGTGAGAATGTTACGCTGCGCTGGAGCGTGTCTGACGCCGCGGCGGTGACCATTGACAACGGGCCGGGCAGGGTTCAGCCCATTGGCTCAGTAGATGTATCGCCGCAGAAGACCACCAGATATACCCTCACCGCTTCCGGGCAGAGAGGAGTATCCACCGCCTGGGTCACGGTTGGAGTGGTGGAGAGGAGCGAATTCCTGCCGGACCTGGTCGTCACGGGCGTTACGCATATCAGCGGGCTGCTCTACTATAAGATAAAGAACATAGGCGCGGTTGACGCCGGTCCCAGCGAAACCTACGTCTACGACCAGAGCAAAACGCTCAGGGACACAAGCTGGGTGGAAGGGCTCAAAGCCGGGGAGGAAAAGACCCTGCCTTTCACCAATTACAACTGGGAAGGAAACACGATTAAAATATGCGCCAACGGGGATAATAAGGTGGAAGAGGCCGGCAAAGAAAATAATTGCTATGTTCCGACCTTCGGATTCAAGTTCAACTACGATTTCGGCCAATATGCTTCGCGCGCCGGCTGGCGGGGCAGCGATGGCTGGATCAAATACTCGGATAGCGATGCGGCTAACGGACGCGCGCAAAAGCTGCCCGAAGTTATTGCGGCGGACAATCAGCGCTATAGCAATGCCATCGAGATGATACCGCCCGGCGCCGGATACGGTTGGATCGAAGGGATCTTCGGCGATTGGCAGGAGCAATGGCAGTCGGGAGGCTATATGCTGCCCCTGGAGTTGCCTTACAACACGCGCTTTACTGCCAGGGTGGGGCTGTCCGGGGAAGCCGGGGATGGTGGAAGCGTGGCCTTTCTTTTCGGTATAAAGGATGACAGGGGAGCGATCACCTGGTGGCCGGCAATCGAGGCTTCCAGCGACGGCAGGATGCATGATATAGATATCGATCTTTCGGCCTATCGCGGCAAGAAGGTCATGCCCGTACTGAGGGTGGAGGGAGGTGTGGAGCCGGGAAAAATCCGCGCCCTCTGGATAGATCCCAGGATCAGCCAGTGAAATCAGTTCATTTTATTCCCGGGGCGACAGCAACCCGTTGAAGGCCCTCAGTGCTGCGTACTAATATAGCTCCATATGGTTGAGCTTCTTAAGTATGCCCTCAGGCTGGAGAGGTATGACGCCGCGGCCTATGCTATCGTTTATGGATTGCTGGTTTTCAAGATAAAAAATGGCGAAAAAGCAGGTAAAAAGGGACGTAAAGCGGGACTTCTACGGCCCCGCCCTGGGTGAAACCCGCAGCCTGATGCTGGAGGAGGCGGGTGGTGTGGAGGGGCTCGACCAGGAAATAGCCTTGCTCAGGCTCAAGCTGCGCGACCTGATCAGGGATTATCCGGATAAAATCGAACTGCACCTGCGCACGGCCAACGCCATCGCCGACATGGTCAAGATAGGCTATGCGATCTCCCGGGAGCAGAAGAAAAGCCTCAGGGAGGCCATTACAAAGGTGCTCACCGAACTGGCCATTCCCCTGGGGGTCAAGGCTCTCATCAAGTAGATGAGCATATCCCGTGTCATCGCAGGCATTGTACTTCATTTCATTGCGAGATCTCATTATTTCGTCATTGCGGGCTAAGCGTGGCAATCCTGCGCAGTGTAGTCAGCTACAAGATTGCTTCGTTGCTGCGCTCCTTGCAATGACGTAGTAAAAAATGCTTCTCGCAATAACCTAAAAAATTATGGAATTACGTCCCTATCAGCTCGAGATCGCCCGCGCCGTGCTGAAGAGCATCGAGGACCGCCGGGGTCTGACCTTCTCTGTGGAGATTGCCCGGCAGGGTGGGAAAAACGAGCTGTCCGCGCACATCGGCGTGCTGCTGCTCACCATGTTCATGCTGCGCGGAGGCAGCGCCGTCAAGTGCTCGCCCACTTTCAAGCCGCAGACCGTTATCTCCATGATGCGCCTCAAGCAGCGGCTGGATGAATTCGGCTTCCGTGGATTATGGGAGGCTGAGATGGGATACATCATACGACTGGGGGCGGCCTGCCAGGTCTTCCTCTCGGCCGAAGAGACCTCGTCGGTGGTCGGGCACACGGCCGACATCCTGCTTGAGATCGATGAGTCGCAGGCCGTGGACAAGGACAAGTACACCCGTGATTTTCGCCCCATGGCCTCCTCCACCAATGCCACCACCGTTCATTACGGCACGCCCTGGGACGATTCCACCCTGCTGGAAGAGGTCAAACTGATGAATCTCGAGCTGGAGAAAAGCGATGGACGGAAGCGCCATTTCCGCTTCGATTGGCAGGAGGTGGCCAGATATAATCCCGCCTATCGGGCCTTCGTGGATGCCGAGCGCGCCAGGCTGGGCGCCGACCACCCGCTGTTTCTGAGCCAGTATGCGCTGCTGCCCGTACGAAATACGGGAGGATTACTGTCACGCGCTCAAATAGCGCTGCTGCAGGGAACGCATGAAAGGCAGGCGCGCCGGGAGTCGGAGAGTAAGATATACGTGGCCGGCCTCGACCTGGCAGGTGAGGCCGAGGTGTCCGACGAGCCGGGGACGACGCTGCGCGGACGTGACGCCGCGGTGCTGACCATCGCCGAAGTGGGAAGTTCGGCGGATGGTCCGGTCGTGGACGGGCCGCGCATAGAGGTGGTCGAGCATTACTGCTGGGTCGGCAGGAAGCATCCGGAACTTTATCGAGAGTTGGTCCACATACTCAAGGATACCTGGCGCTGCAGCAGCGTGGTAGCGGATGCCACGGGGGTCGGCGAGGGAGTGGCCTCATTCCTGCGCAACGCGCTGGGCGGCTGTGTCGTGGCGTTCAAATTCACGCAATCCTCCAAGTCGGCCCTGGGCTTCAGCCTGCTGGCGGCCGTCAATTCAGGCAGGCTCAAACTGTACCGGGCTGACGGATCGGCGGATTACCGGGAGATGATGTTCCAGCTTGAGCGTGCCCGCAGCATCAGCCGTCCCAACCGCACTATCAACTTCTTTGTCGATCCCTCCGCCGGGCACGACGATTACTTGATCAGCCTTGCGCTCTGTGTAGAGGCGGCCTCGCGCCTTGCGCCCCGCAGGGCTACCGGGATTGTAAGGGAATAGCTTCAGCCCAGCTTATAGTGAACGGTCCACTACACCCTGCGCATCCAGGGGATTGCGCCTATGAAGCGCGCCTGTCCAAGCATTTTTTCAGCCGATTCGAAATACGACCACTCATCCATCAGCGTAATGCCGGGCGACCGGCTCTCCAACGCGCGGCAGTACAGGGTGATTAGCATGGTGGACGAGATGTTGCTAATCTTTACTTCGAACAGACCTGAGTTTTCCACGTATACTCTCCCGAATAACACTTCATTGCGAGCCTGTCCTTAACCTCGTCATTGCGAGCCCGAAGGGCGCGGCAATCTTGTTGTCACTTACGGGTATAGATTGCTTCGTCGCTGCTCTCCTCGCAATGACGTGGTAATAAAGAAGGGAGAGCATTACACTCTCCCTTCTAAAATGTCGATCAGTGTTTATATCAGGCTGGGCAGGCCCTTGGCGGCGTCTTCCATGTCGCGCAGGCGGCCCGTGGTTTCCTTCAGACGGTCCTTCTGGGTCATTGCGAAGGCCGAGGCCCTGTCGTAGTAGTCGCGTATCTTCTGTACGAATGCCAGCTGCGAGAAGAGGATGGTGACATTCACCGATCCGCGGTCCCTGGGGAAGTCGCCGGCGCGTATGACGGCGTTCTCAGCCAGCTCGCGCAGGTAGTCGCCCAGGCCTTTGGCGATATCCATGCTCATCTCCTTGGTGGGGGCGGCCAGCAGGTAGAGTGCGCGGCCGGCGTCCTCCGGATTGAGCGCAATGGACAGCTCGCTGACGGCGGCGTCCATGGCCTGCATGGCGCGCAGGGTCTCGCCGCTCTTCTCGCGGAAGCCGGTCTTGGAGAGCTCCCAGGGGAAGCGGAAACCGCGAGGGATGTCCGTGCTGCCGCAGCCGATGGCGGTCCAGCCGTCGATGGACTGCATGATGTCGCCGGCGTCCATAGTCTTGGCGCCCACGTGGCGCACGTTGGTCACCTCTCCCGCGCACATCAGGTCGTAGAAAGGCTCGACGATCTGGCGATTGATGCGCTGCAGGTTCATGGCCAGGCTGGCGTCCTTGCGCACGTAGCGCTGGTTGTCCGCCAGGAATACGCCGTCCGCCACGGAGTGAATGGATTTAAGGCAGGTGGCGGTGTTGTATACGCTGCGCAGCTCGGCCACTTCTTCGTGTTCGAAGGGAAGCACGCAGAGGGCGTATACCGGCTTGCCGATATAGCGCTCCTTGAGCATCTGTGCGATGATCGAGATCGCGCCCGAGCCGGTGCCGCCGGCGGTTCCGGCGATCAGCAGGAAAGCATGGGTCTGGTAGAAGAGGGGAGATGTGCGCACGGCGTCGATAACCTTGTCGCCGTCCTCGCGGGCCAGCTCGGCGCCCATCTCGTTGACCTTGCCTACCCCGTGTCCCCAGGTCTTGCGACCTCCGATCAGGATTCGGTGCATGTAGTCTGAGCCGATATGAGATAAACCGGTCAGGTCGGTCTGGTCGGTGTTGACGGC
>Ga0208828_1000958_pt1 | contig 11838 bp, 14 predicted proteins | sample Kivu_160m_FD_185487 | JGI IMG/M metagenome (GOLD analysis project Ga0208828, IMG submission 185487) | Freshwater microbial communities from Lake Kivu, Western Province, Rwanda to study Microbial Dark Matter (Phase II) - Kivu_160m (SPAdes)... | ecosystem: Environmental > Aquatic > Freshwater >... | reverse complement strand
TCAAAGCACCGAGAATATCCAGGGAGGCAAGCATCGACGGCGTAATTGGAGCTTCGGCACCGCCTGCTATCATTATGTCAGCTTCCCCCATCTGAATACACCTGAAAGCCAATCCTATGGCATTGGTTCCGGAGGCACAAGCTTCCATGACGAGGTGATGAGGCCCCCTGGCTCCATACTTTATCGCTATAACCCCTGCCGCCGAATTAGCAGTGGCATTCAGTATCAAAAAGGGCGGGACCTTATCTAAATTACCCTGAAAAACAAAGCGATGTGCAGATTCAAAGCTGGTAAAACTACCGACAGCCGTTCCCATAATTACGCCAACCCTGTCCTCATTGTCTGCGTTAACCCTTAGTCCGGAATCCTCCACAGCCATTATCGCTGCCGCCATCGCGTACTGGATAAAAGGGTCGAATCGCCTTATAAACTTGCCATCCAGAAAGTCCTGTGGCTGAAAGTCTTTTAACTCGCCAGCTACCTGGCATTTAAGCTGCCTGGCATCGAACCGGGTAATTGGACCGATACCTGATTTGCCCTGGCACAGAGCCGCCCAGCTTTTTCCCACCCCCACACCTAGCGGTGTAATCATTCCCGCTCCGGTCACCACAACTCGCCGTTTCACCGCATTCCCTCTTTAATGACTTCGACAACACCTGTCTGTGCAGCTCTATGAGCTAAATGAATAGCATTCTTGATGGCCTTAGCCTGACTGCGGCCATGAGCAACGATGATGTTACCATCTATCCCCAGCAGGCAGGCACCACCATATTCTTTGTAGTCCATTCGCTCTACCATGCAGGCTAACTTCGAGTATTGAACCAGAGCAATGCCCCGGAGTTCAGCGCTAATTTTGAAAGCCTGCTCTGCGCTCATAAGATTCTGAAAGATATCACCTAACCCCTCTATCGTCTTGAGCACTACATTTCCGGTAAAGCCGTCGGTAACAATCACGTCGGCTTTTCCCGTTAGAATATCCTGTCCTCCTACACTGCCTATGAAATTCAGGCCGGTTTTTTCCAAAAGCTCGTAGCTCTCCTTAGCCAAAATATTAGCTTCAATCCTCTCGTCGCTGCCATTGAGCAAACCAACTCGCGGCGCCTCAATGCCAAGGACGCTTTTAGCAAAAAAATCACCGAGCTGGGCAAACTGGAACAGGAACTCCGGCCGGCAGTCCACATTGGCCCCAACATCGATAAGCAGCGCCGTACTGGCAGCATCTATGGGAAACACTCCACAAAGTGCCGGACGCTGTACACCTTCTATTCTCGCCAGGTTCAGAAATGCCGCTCCTACCACCGCTCCCGTATTGCCCGCAGAAATAAAAGCTGAGGCAAGTCCATCTCGCACCAGCCTTGTCCCCACTACTATTGATGAATTCGGTTTACTGCGGACCGCCTGAACTGGAGGCTCATTACAGCCGATAACCTCGGCCGCCTCAACTATAGTGAGACCTGGCTCCGCTTCGTAGCGCCTGGCTAACATCTCGAGCGGGGCTTTTCTTCCCACAAGAGCAACATCAACCCCGTATTCCTCGACTGCGGCTGCGGCTCCTTTGACTACTTCCTGCGGAGCATAGTCCCCACCAGCGGCATCTACGGCAATTATCATCTGGATATCAGGTCTTATCTCCCTCTAAAAACGGGTAGCCGCTTCTCAATAAAGGCTTTGCAGCCTTCGTCGAAATCATCAGTAGTTACCAGAAAATCGTTCAACTTTCTCTCCAAATCCAGCCCATCTTCTAAGGAAACACCCGTTCCTTGAATCATAGCTTGCTTTGCTGCCCTTACTGCTAACGGCGCCCGCAGGCAGAGCGTCTCAGCCATCTGCTTAGCAGCCGGCATAAGCTCGGCAAAAGGTACGACCCTGTTGATCAATCCTATTCGATAAGCTTCCTGGGCACTGATAGGTCTTCCAGTAAGTAAGAGTTCAGCAGCTCTGGCTGAGGCTATAGCTCGAGGCAAACGTTGCGTTCCTCCCCAGCCCGGGATAAGCCCAAGTGTAACTTCAGGAGCCCCGAAAATGGCTTTTTCCGAAGCTATCCTCAGGTCACAGAACAGCGCTATCTCCAGACCTCCACCGAGAGCAGCACCATTTACAGCCGCAATCATCGGTTTCCACAGGTTAAGTCCGCGCATGAAATTCAGCGGACCCACATTCGGCTGCCCCTTGAATTTTTTCAACTCGGGCAGCATCGTCCCTATATCAGCACCAACTGAAAAAGCCCTGACACCTGTGCCGGTAATGATGCCAACCAACAAGCTACCATCGTCCCTGAAATCTACAAGCGCCCTGCTCAATTCCTCAGCGCTTTTTGGGTCGATGGCATTCAAAGCCTCAGGACGATTCAAGGTAAAAATGGCAATCTTGCCTTCTTTTATGTAATTTATCGTCATAACCGTACTATTCTCTTTGAGATAACTTTTCAGATTGTATCGCCTTTTCAACGAGGCCCCTTACCCACTCCCTCCTGTGCTCGGTCCATAACTTCTCAATCTGGCTATCAACATCTGCATCGCCAATATTGATAATCTGCACAGCAGGATTTATACGCCTAATTAAACCGGCGAGCACCTGCCCATGCCCTATCTCGATGAAGGTGGTCACACCACCAGCTATCATATTTTCAACTGATTGCTGCCACCGGACACAATGTATGACCTGGTCAACCATCTCATTTTTTATGGCTTGAGCATCGAGCAACATCTGCGCTGTTACATTAGCCATCACCGGAACCGAAGGCTCGTGAAAGGTAAATTCCGAGATGGCGCTTTTTAAGCCTTCACATGCCGATTGCATCAACTGGGAGTGGAAAGCCCCGCTCACCTTCAGTGGAATTATTCGACGAGCACCCTTCTCCCCTGCCAGCATGATAAACTCAGCCAGCTTCTCTTCAGCACCGCTGACCACAATCTGCCCGGGACAGTTGATATTAGAAATCTCGGTACCTACGGAAAAACAGATGCCCCTGATAATTTCCTCATCAAAACCCAGCACGGCAACCATACCACCGGGTCTTGCCCGACCAGCCTCGTGCATCAGACGACCTCTCTCGCGAACCAGGCGCACCGCCTCAGATAAGCCCAGCACTCCGGCAACGACCAGAGCGGTATATTCACCCGAGCTGTGACCGGCAACAACGCCGGGAAACGGCAAACTTCTACCGCTGACCTCTTCGGCTGCCTTCAAACAAGCGATACTGACAGTCAGTACTGCCGGCTGAACATTTACAGTCTGTGTGAGCTCGTCTTCCGGTCCCTCAAAACACAGGCGAGACAGAGAAAAACCTAAGGCACTATCCACCTCATCGAAAACGTCTTTTGCCGATGTATATTTTCTATATAAGTCCAAACCCATCCCCACTGCTTGAGACCCCTGCCCCGGAAAAACGTAAGCCAGTTTTGCCTTTTTGACCAAGTTTTTATCCCTTTGTCTGGAGCTTGCCCAGAGCACCGAGTACTTGCTGCGCTTCAGTCATGATATCCTGAATAATAGCTTTGACCGGTTTTACCTCTCTTATCAGCCCGGCTATCTGCCCCGCCATAAGCGAACCTTCTTCAATGTCTCCCTGAATGATTCCCGCAGACAATCTCCCTCTACCAAGCTCCTCCAATTCCTCTTTAGGTGCTCCGGACTTTTCCAGAACCGCAAACCGGTGAGTCAACTTGTTCTCCAGGCAACGCACAGGATGCCCGGTTGACTCTCCGGTTACCACTGTGGCACGATCATGGGCTTCGATGATTCGCTCCTTGAACTTAGGATGAGCGATACACTCCGCTGAGCATATAAAACGCGTGCCCATCTGTACCCCCTGAGCGCCAAGAGCCAGAGCAGCTACCAGCCCCCGACCATCGGCGATCCCGCCGGCGGCTATCACGGGCACTTTAATGCTTCTGACTATCTGCGGCACCAGAGCCATGGTGGTAGTTTCGCCGACATGCCCCCCGGATTCCATGCCCTCAGCGATAATGGCATCGGCGCCAAGCCTCTCCAACCGCCGCGCCAGAGCCACGCTGGAAACAACGGGCATGACCTTGAAACCGGCTTCTTTCAGTCCGGGCAGATAGGTGCCGGGGTTGCCGCCACCAAACGTGACAATGCCCACCTTCTCAGACAGAATAAGCTCCAGATTATCCTTGAGAAACGGCGACATCATCATGATATTAACAGCAAATGGCTTGCCGGTACGCTCCCTGGTTTGCCTGATCTGGTCCTTCAGCCATTCTGTGGGTGCGTCGCCACTACCGATTACCCCCAGACCGCCAGCATTCGATACTGCTGACACCAGCTCGAACGTCCCAAGCCATGCCATCCCACCCTGAATAACGGGGTAATCTATGTCGAGCAAATCACAAACGGCAAAATTACACAGCATGACCAACCACAAAAGCAACGGCGTATTCTCTACTATGAGACATGCTTATGGAGAACCGGGCAATGCCGATTTCCCTGCTTCTCTCAAGTGCACGCCCACAAAGTCTAATCAAAGGAGCACCATCCTCATTCGTAAGAATCTCAATATCTCTCCAATTCACGCCTTTGACACCGGTTCCAAGCGCTTTGGCTACGGCTTCCTTGGCGGCAAAGCGGACAGCCAGGCTGGAGAGATTATGATAGCTTTCCAGTTCCGCCCGGGTGTAAATGCGATTGAGGAAAGTATCCCGCCACTCCGATATGGCACGGTCGATACGCCCTATCTCAATGATATCGACGCCGATAGCCGCAACTAACGCCGGTACGGTCTCCATTTTACTGCCCATCATATCTGCCGATAGCGATAACTGAGTTATGACCACCAAAACCGAAAGAATTGGAGATGGCTATACGAACGTCACCATCTCTGGCCACGTTGGGAACGTAATCCAGGTCACATTCCGGGTCAGGATGCTCCAGATTGACCGTCGGTGGAATAACACCCTCGTTTATCACCTTGCAGCAGACAATTGCCTCAATAGCCCCGGCGGCACCCATCATGTGACCGAGCATTGATTTTGCCGAGCTGATTGGGATTTTATACGCCATGTCACCAAAAGCCTTTTTAATGGCTTTCGTTTCGCTGGCATCGTTAAGCGGCGTGGATGTCCCGTGGGCATTGATGTAATCAACCTCATTACGTTCCACACCAGCCAGAGCTAGCTCAATTGCTTTAGCTGCCGCCTCGCCACTCTCCATCGGCTGCGTAATATGGAAGGCATCAGATGTCGCACCATAACCAATAACCTCGGCTATGATGTTGGCGTCTCTATACCTAGCATAATCCAGGCTCTCCAACACCAGCACCGCTCCACCCTCACCAACCACAAAGCCGTCACGCTCCATATCAAAAGGCCTCGATGCCTTCTGCGGCTCGTTGTTTCTGGATAGCGCACCGGACTGCGTGAAGCCGGCGAAACCAACCGGGGTTACAGCCCCATCAGCCCCACCCGCCACCATCGCTTTAATCTCACCCCATTTAATCATCTTATAGGCAACCCCCAGGGCGTCAGTTCCCGTAGCACAAGCTGAAATCAGACCAAAATTCGGCCCCCTTATTCCCATTTTTATAGATACCTGAGAAGAAGCACTATCCGCTATCATCATGGGCACAAGGAAAGGGCTGACTCTGGTTGGCCCCCTGGTTTTTAAAACATCAAGCTGCTCCGCCAGTGCATCCAACCCACCGACACCACTGCCTATCAAGACGCCGATGTTATATCTATTAGTATCATCGACCTTAAGCCCTGCAGCATCGATAGCCTGCATGCCAGCCACGAGGGCAAACTGTGCAAATCTATCGTTTCGTCGAGCAGTTGTGGCATCGAGGTAATCAGCGGGGTCAAAACCTCTGACTTCAGCGGCTATCTTGACCTTAAAATCAGTGGCGTCGAACAAGCTGATGTAACCAACGCCAGATACACCGGCTACTAAGTTACGCCAGGTATCCTCAACGTTCAGTCCCAGCGGCGTAACAGCTCCATAGCCAGTCACCACGACACGGTTAGCCACTTTTTACCTTTAGCCTGGCTTCTATTACGGAGACTATGTCCCCGACTGTAGCAATGTTTTCCATCTCATCTTCCGGCAGAGTTAAGCTAAAGACATCCTCAAGCGTCATCGCCACCTCCACCAGGTCCAGAGAATCTATATCCAGATCATCCTTCAATAAGGCGCCTGAAACCACCTTGCTCTCATCAAGCCCCGGATTAGCTTTACATAGTGCCTTTTTGACTTCTTCAAATACGTCCATCATTAACCTCCAGTTAAATTAACATGAAAAGCCGCGGCTGGGGCTACCCCCAGCCGAACTCAGTTGCGACTCTATAGAACGAAATTCTTTAACCTGAAGAACAAACCTGCCAAATTCAAAACTTACTTCTCGAGACCTATTTGTAACAGCGCCTTTATTGCGGCGATAAGTGCCACTGGTGCCATCAGCGCAGCAAAATTCACCAGCATGCTCTCAACCATTTTACCTACACCCAGGAACGTAATGGGAGCAAAGGCAGCCGTCATCGTCAGCAGGGCTATAGTAGCCAGAAGTAAGGTATGCAAGGTATTAATTTCTTTGGCATAGACAACATGGATAATCCCAATTATCAAGCCGAAAATTACCAGTAACATCAAAACGATGAAATTCGCGGGAATTACCAACCCTGCAACGACAGCTAGTACCAAACCTATGCAAAACAATATGAAACTGAACATTCCCCAACCTTTTTTCATGAATTAATTCCTCCTTTTTTATTTTGCTGCCTGTTAGTTTAAAGAGCTTTTAAGATGCACACAAGGCTCTATTGACCGTGTACCAATGGCCGACTTATTTGTGTCCTGCTTCTCCCTGGTGATAGAATATTCCAACAAAATGATGACTTCTAAGACTTCAACCCCCATCGTTGCCCGGAGGCAGTCCGCCAGGACCAGAATCGTGCTGGCTGACGACCATCCGCTGCTGCGCAAGGCGCTCAAAGACCTTCTGGCAAAAGAAACCGATATTGAAATCGTAGGCGAGGCTGGCGATGGCAAAGAAGCAGTCAGGCTTGCCACCGAAATGATGCCGGATATGGTAATCATGGACATAAGCATGCCCAACATGGACGGTCTCGAGGCAACGCAGCAAATCAAAGCCACATGCCCGGACGTGGTGGTGCTGGTGCTCACCGTCCATACCGATGATGAGTGCATACTCGAGATTCTACAGGCTGGCGCCGCCGGCTACATCATCAAGAGTGCCTTCGGCGATGAGGTCGTGCAGGCGGTACGTTCGGTCGTTACCGGCGAAATGGTGTTATCTCCCGCAATAGGCCAGCGCCTGCTGAAGCAGGCTGCCAGGTATCCCACCAGACCGGTATTTCTGGAAGCCGGCGAGAAGCTGTCGGCTCGGGAATTGGAGATACTCAAACTGACGGCGCGCGGCATGAGTAACAAGGATATCGCTACGGCACTCGGAATCAAGCTGCGCACCGTAAAAGGACATCTGGCTGACATCTTCTCCAAGCTGAGAGTAGCCTCACGCACGGAGGCGGTCATAGCCGGATTGAGAACCGGATTCCTGTCCATGGACGATATTCAATGAGACAGATACGCACAGGCGCAGCCGTGAACATCGCCTCTCAAAAGACGAGGGGCATTCTCCGTAACCGTCATTTCTGGATAATCGCCTGCCTTATGACCGTCCTGGCATTGCTTTACAATGCCAGCTATCTCGGCATTACAAGCTGGTTCCCCTGGGCAAAAGACATCGTATCCGCCCAGGGCGTGTACATCTTCGTATTAAGCTTTCTTTTCTTCATACCGCTGGTACATGCCAGCGTAGTCTTCCGGCTGCAAGGCACTCTGGCAACCTGGCTTGTATTCCTGGCAGCCATATTGCCTCGTGCCATACAGGACTCGCCCAGCTTCGAGTCCTTATTAAGAACCACACTTGTGGCAACGGTAGCCCTTCTGCTCGGACTGTTCGTGGCTCTGGACTATAATCCAGGCTTCAAGGAGAGCGGGACTGCCAGGCGAACACGGTTTGCTCGATTGGCGTCTCTGGCTCGAATGCTCAAAGTCCAGGAGTCTGAGCGCCGCCGCGTAGCCCGCAAGCTGCACGATAATACCATACAGTCGCTTCTGGTAATCGCCAATCGCGCACGTGCCCTCGAGTCCGGCGATTACGGTCGCCTGTCGCCAAAAGCTCGAAAACAGGCAGAGGAAATACTTATTATGCTCCTTCACGCCATCGACGATGTCCGCAGGCTGAGTCGCGAGCTGAGACCGAGCACGCTGGATAACGTAGGACTACTGCCGGCTTTGAGATGGCTAACGGAAAGCCTGAGTCAGGAAAACGACATAAAGATTGACCTGCAGGTCAAAGGCAGGGAGCACAGCCTGCCGCCTGAATTCGAGGTCATACTCTTCCGCATAGCCCAGGATGCCCTGAACAACGTCGTCCGTCACTCCCATGCCACTGCGGCTACGGTGACCCTGGACTTCATTGCCAGCAGCTTCAGGATGACGGTGGAAGATAACGGACAGGGATTCTCCCTGCCGGAAAACATAGGTGACTTTGCCACCGCAGGTAAGCTGGGTTTACAGAGAATGGAACAGCAAGCCGGGTTGCTCGGCGGCAGCTTCAAGATTTCTTCCCGACCCGGCAAGGGTACGGTAATTACAGTCGAAGCTGCGCCCTAGTCTGGCGAGCGACATTTCAAAACCAGCTTTTAACCCCGGAAAGAGTTGCACAAGCCAATGCCAGCTAAAGTTAAGGTAATCGGCGCTATAGGACAGAACGGCTCGGGAAAAGACGAGGTTCTCAAATATCTTCGCGCCAGGCACGACGTGCCCTTTCTCTCCACCGGAGACGCAGTCAGGGAAATAGCCTCAAAGGAAGGCGTAGAGCCGACCAGAGAGAATCTGGGGAAAATCTCAGACAGGTATTTCCGCGAATTCGGCAAAGGCTGCTTCGTGAAGCTGCTGGCTGATAAGATACAGAACAGCGGCTGGAAAATAGCCGGCATAAGCGGTATACGCTCGCTGAATGACGTTTCCATATTGAAAGATATCTTCGGCGAGGATTTCGTCTTGATACGCGTATATATAACCGACCCGCACGTCCGCTACAGCCGCATGACCAGGCGTGGCGAAGGTCGAGACCCGCATAGTTACGAGGAGTTCTTACATCAAGATGAGGCAGAGGAAAAATTGTTCTCCCTGAAAGAAGCCGAACGCCGCGCTGACTACTCCATAAGCAACGACGGCACACTGGAAGACCTGCACCGCGAGATTGACAGACTGGCAGCTGATAAAGGCTTGCTGACTGTTTAGGTAAACTTTATTCTCTCTCCCCTGGAGGGAGAGAGTCAGAGTGAGGGGAAGCAAAATAAAAATGCACAATTCCACCCTCACCTTAATCCTCTCCCGTCAAGGGAGAGGAAAGAAGGGCAAATTCTTTAGGTGGCACCTGCCCACAGGTACCCTTCTCGCAGTGAAATCCTAAATCCTGAGCACCAGATCACAAACAATATCAAAATTCCTATTCCCAAAGTAAAAACCGTAGGGATAGACCTTCAGTTGTGTCCGCCTCTTTATTCCATTCATCCTGAGCTTTATCCCTCCCATTCATCCTGAGCTTCATCCCTCCCGTTCATCCTGAGCTTTATCCCTCCCATTCATCCTGAGCTTCATCCCTCCCGTTCATCCTGAGCTTCATCTCTCGCGTTCATCTTGAGCTTTATCCCTCCTGTTCATCCTGAGCTTTATCCCTCCCGCTCATCCTGAGATTCATCTCTCCCGCTCATCCTGAGATTCATCTCTCCCGCTCATCCTGAGATTCATCTCTCCCGTTCATCCCGAGCTTTATCCCCCCCCGTTCATCCTGAGCTTGTCGAAGGATATTAGCCTGTCGAGGAATTTACCATCATTTCGAGCCCTTCGCTTTGTCATTCTGACCCTGAGCCAAAGTCGAAGGGGAAGAATCTACCTAACCTAAAGCTAAACTCCGCATGGCAATCCCATCCCCTTAGTCCCCCACCTGAGATTCTTCGGTCGTCCTTCCATGGAAGGGCTCCCTCAGAATGACAGGGTAAGTTTCTTCATCTTCCACCTACTTGCTGGAACAGACAAACCACGGATATCTGGTGAACTCCCGGTAGCCCAACTTTATGTAAACTGGCTCGCCGAACTTGCTTGCCTACAGCACGACTTTTCTCGCACCCAGGTCAAAAGCGGCATTGCTCACCTCGCGGGTACAGTATTCACCCAGTCCCGTACCCCTCGCCTTCTTTGTGGTACCCACCCAGTAAACGCCAGCGATGCCATGGCTGAGCATAGCCATTGCCGCGCCTGCCGGCTCGCCCTCAAGATAAACCACTGCGAAAACTGAGTATGGGCTGATTACGCGCTGCGCCTCAGCGAAATAGGCTTCGCTGACCTCTTTCGGAAGGCCCAGGTCATGGAAGGCTTCGGCAACAACCTGTTTGAAGTCTTGCACTCCACTCCTATCCTCCACCCAGTGCAGCTTTGCTCCGGATGGCACTGTCCCCCCTTTTATCGGCTCATCGAGCACCATTCCCGGCGCATCAGCCGCTAATAATATCTTATTGTCTTTACAATACTGGACGATTGCCTGGTCGCAGTGCCCTCGAAGTCGGATTGAAAACAGCGGCTTTCGTTTGGCGAAGAAGGTTTTGGCCCGTGCCACGAAAGTATCCGGGGACTCATTGGGTTCCGTTGCCAGGTTCAATGCCAGATTGCAGACCGGGAAATTCAAGGTCGAATCGATGAACACCGTGTCCTGGCACTGGACAATCTCAGAATCGGGCATCCACCTTGAGCTCTCGCACCAATACTCTACCAGGTTGAGGTCAGACAACCTCAGTAGCTCAGATTCGCTCATCGAACGCTTCATTCTACACCTGCTCTAAAGAAGCTTCTGTGTCGTTACTAACTTGCCTTAATCTCATCAATTAGTGCTTTAAACCTGATTTCACGTTTGCGCTTGCTATTTAATTCGCAGCGCCAAACCACTATTACTTTCCATCCACTTCGCTTAAGCTCCTCGATATCGCGTTTGTCACGTTCAACATTTTCTCTTATTTTCTTCTCCCAAAAGTCTCTTCGGGATTTTGGCAGTGTGGAAGCTTTACATCCTTCGTGTCCATGCCAGAAACACCCGTTAGTGAATATGACAGTTCTGTATTTAGAGAGAACAATGTCAGGCTTACCAGGCAAAGATTTGACATTTTTTCTGTATCGTAGTCCTGCTGAAAAAAGAGTTTTTCGGACAGAGATTTCCATTCGGCTGTCTCTATCGGAAATCTTTGACATTATGAGGCTTCGTTTTTTCTTATCGTAAATATCTGTCAATCTTCACTTCGCTTTGAGTTTAATTCAATCAATTTATCGTATTTTTCGATAAACTCTTTGTGATATTTTTGTGCTGTTGTAAGCAACTCATGATAAGTTTTTACATACACTTTCTGCCGCATTGAATCTTCTAAACTCCTTATTGTCCTCTCATCACTTCTCTCCCCACAAACAACATAAGCGGCAACCATTTTCACTGACGTAGGTTCGGTGCCTTGCAAGCTCTCTACGTATGTTCTATATTCGTCGGCTTGCAAAATATCCTTTTTCCTTATTTTGTGTTGCGGTCTTTTTAATTCGATAATAAATCTATTATCCGCAAGGCTCGTACATAGGAAATCAATTCTTTTGTTGGACTCCAATTCCTCATCGGTATCGGGGTATTTTTCTTTTAGTAGTTTTGAATAGTGTGCTTCATCTTGGAATTCCATGATCCTTGGGTCCAATAACCACGGAAAGTGTTTGAAGAAATCATGTAGAGTCGGGACTTCTTTGGCATTCTGCGATATATAT
>Ga0208828_1000957_pt1 | contig 11850 bp, 5 predicted proteins | sample Kivu_160m_FD_185487 | JGI IMG/M metagenome (GOLD analysis project Ga0208828, IMG submission 185487) | Freshwater microbial communities from Lake Kivu, Western Province, Rwanda to study Microbial Dark Matter (Phase II) - Kivu_160m (SPAdes)... | ecosystem: Environmental > Aquatic > Freshwater >... | reverse complement strand
CTTATATATATCAATTGAAAAATTGATCCCATATAATTCATCCTTTAATTAACTAAAAACTAATAACCTATGAGAAAAGTTACCAGAATGCTAAGCAGGTTGATGATGGCTGTGGCCATTTTGACGACCATGCTGGCGAGCAAGGGCTTTGCAGAGACGACGATCACGATCGGCACGGGAACTCTAACTTCCGTGACACCGTACTACACTTATTGGGAGACGGGTCGCGGGCAGTACATTTACCTGGCCAGCGAGATGACGGGTCTGATGGCAGGGCCGCTGACGAAAGTCGGGTTCAACGTGGTATCGGTCGGCTCCCCGGCATTCCTGAAGGGACTGACGATCAAGATGAAGAACACGACGGCGACGACGTTTCCGGCAGCGACGTTCGATGAGGCGGGTTGGACGACGGTCTATTACAACGTCCAGTACACTCTGGCAGCAGGCTGGAACACGTATGTGCTCGACACGCCGTTCAACTGGGACGGGACGAGCAACCTGCTGATCAACGTCTGCTTCCAGAACGGGGTGGGCGAGTGGTCGACCACGACCAATGTATATGCCACGTCGACGGGGACAAACTACCGGGTGGCCTATGCGGGTCGCGACAATTCCTCGGCGCCGAACATTGGCTGCGTTCAGACGGCCTCCTCGCGGAGCTATAACCGTCCGAACGTCCGGTTGTCGCAGCCGGGCCCCGGCACACTGACGGGCCAGGTGACCAACGCGCTGACCAGCGCCCCGGTCGTTGGAGCGACGGTGACGGTAGGCACGACGGTAGCCACGACCAACGCGAGCGGTAATTACACGATGACGGTGATCTCGGGCAACGTGACCGCCACGGCGGCAGCAGCGACCTATAGTCCGCTGACCAAGACGGGGACGGTACCGGAAGGCGGAACAGGGACGATTAACTTCGCGCTGTATCCGATACCGGCGGTGCTGAACGGCATCGTGACCAATGCGGCGAACGCGGCTCCGATCAAGGGCGCCAAGGTCACGGTGAACGGCTGGAGCGCTTACTCGGTTGAGGGAGGCGCCTATTCGCTGAATGTATACTCCTTCGGATCTTATCCGATCATGGTGGACAAGGCGGGTTTCCAGGTACTGACGACGGCCAACTACACGTTCAACTCCGGCGTGACGCAGACGGTAGACCACGGTTTGACGGAATTTCCGAACAAGCCCTCGCAGCCGTTCACGGCGGCGCTGAACACACCGCCGACACAGGTGAACCTGAACTGGGGCATCCCCTCGGGGGACTATGAACTGATCTATGATGACGGAATCCTGGAGACGACGACCGACTGGGCCGTAGGCGGGAACATGAACGCGGTGAAATTCACGGCGATCAATTACCCGGTGACGGTACAGGGAGGCACCGTGAACATCGGTCCGGAAAGCGCTTACCCGAACGGTACGCTGCTGGCGGACCTGGAGCCGTTTGAAGTGCAGGTGTTTGACGCAACAGGCCCCGGCGGGATGCCCGGCAACGCCATCGGCGACCCGGTGGAAGTGACGCCGGCAAACTGGGGCTGGAACACGTTTGCCCTGCCGAACATACCGATCGCGAGCGGGAACTTCTACATTGTGATGATCCAGGGAGGCAACGACCCGGCGTGCGCGAGGCTGGCGATTGACAACACTGCGACGCAACTGCGCAGCTACAGCAAGTTTGAGACGGGCGGCGGCCCGTGGCTGCCGGCCGACGGCAACTTCATGATCCGCGCGGTGGTGAACGGCGCGGGCGGACCGATCGATGCCCCGGGGGGGATCATCGGTTACCAGGTATTCCGTCTGAAGCAGACGGAAGAAGGCAACCCGGGTCTGTGGACCTCGGTGGCGACGCCGACAGGCACAAGCACGATCGACAACAGCTGGCCCTCTCTGGGCGACGGCGCTTACCGCTGGGCGGCCAAGGCGAAATACACGGGCAACGTGTGGTCGGATGCGATCTTCTCGAACGTGTTGGGAAAGAACTGGACGTCGAACGTGACGGTGAACGTGACGATGACCTGCAACGCACTGCCGCAGGCAGGCTCGCTGGTGACATTGACCTGCACGGATGCGGGGGTTGACTCAACCTACTCGGGGATGACAGACGCCACCGGCAAGGTGGTCTTCCCGCTGGTGTGGAAGGGCAACTACACCCTGGCGGTCGTGCGCTTTGCGTTTGACAACTACCTCGGCAACGTGGTGGTTGACGGCAACAGCGAGATGTTCGACGTGAACCTGCTCTATGTCAAGTCGCCCCCGACGGGGATGACGGTGGATGAAGGTACGCTGCTTTGCACGTGGAACCCGCCGGTGTTCGAAGTGCCGGTGTTCAATGAGGCATTCCCCAACTGGACGGACAACGAATGGGAACATCAGGGGAGCAACTGGGTGATCCGCACCACGCGCGGCAACCCGGCCCCGGCGGCGGAATACTACTGGAGCCCGGAAGTGTTCAACTACGAAGAGAGCATCACGAGCAAGTACATGAGCGGCATCGGCTCGAGCGGGCTGATGCTGAGTTTCGATCTGCTGTATGACGACTTTGGCGGCGGCGAATACATCGGGATGTCGTGCGAGATCTCGGAGGACGGGACCAACTGGGAGTCGGTGGCCGAATTCACGGCAGCCGGCGGAAACATCCCCTGGACCACCTTCAAATATGATATCTCATCCTATACCGACAAGACCTTTAAGATCCGTTTCCGTTCATGGGGCGATGATTCCTTCTACCTCGACTGGTGGGACATCGACAACGTGAAGATCCTGGCCACGGAGAACGCGGAGGCCTGCGTGATCGCGTACAACGTTTACCTGAACAACGTGCTGGACGGTGTGACGACCGATACGTCGTACACCATCCCGGGCGTGCACCTGGTTTACGGCAATAGCTACGACGCCTGCGTGAAGGCTGTTTTCGGCAGCGGTTATTCGACGGCTTCGTGCGACAACTTCACCTCGAGGTGGCTCTGCCCGCCGACCGAACTGACCGGCGAGGCCCAGGAGGCAACGGCCTACCTGACCTGGACGAAGCCCCACTGCACTGGCGGCGGCGGTTGCACCGTTACGGAATACATATTTGATGATAATTCCTATGAGATGAACTGGTGGATCGGCGCCGGTGCAACGGGTATGCTGGGGAATGAGTTCCCGCTTGATCCTGCTACATCAGGTATCATTCAGCTTGTCCAGGGTTACTTTGTAACCTCGAGCACGCCGACTCCTCTTACGATAAGGATCTATGACGGAACCTTTAACATGCTGTGGGAATCACCTCCGTTCACTCCGGTTCCCGATTCCTGGAATGCCATCGCCGTGCCGGATCTTCCGTTCACGGGACCGTTCCTCGCCATGGTCAGCTGGGTTGGCAACAACACCACTGCCACCTTCGGCTACGATAACAATGGCCCCATGGCATCGCTGGATAACGAATATGCCTACTATGCACCGTTGGGTGGCTGGTTTAAGCTCACTGGCCAGGGCCTGGCTGGACCGGGTAATTTCATGATCCGCGCCACGGCTTGCATCGACGGCAAGAAAGGTGTTGAGCTCACGGCAGGCATACCCTATACTCCTGTGCTGAACAACAACGTTACCATTCCGTTCGTAGGAATTGATAACGTCTCCACCGTTGCAAGCGATAATGTAACCTATGCTCCGCTGGCCAACCCGACGCTGCTGGGCTACAACATCTATCGCGACGGCAACCCGATTGCTTACATCAACGATGTTGACGTCCTCGAATATTATGATTTCAACCTGAACCCGGGTAATTACTGTTATACCGTGAAGGGATACTACGATGTAAGCCCGGTTCCCCCCGGCAACGACAATTCACCCGCGGCAGGCCCAGCCTGCGTTGCGATCAATTACGGTTTCCCGGTTCCGTTCTATGAGCCGTGGGATCAGGGCAACTTCAACTACTTTGGCTGGAGCCATGGCAACAACTGGAGCGTCACCCCGGCATTCGGCAACCCCGCGCCTGCGGCCGACTTCTCCTGGCAGCCCGCGCTGACCAACTACAACGAGTCGATCGAGACCTCCGCGTTGAGCGCCGGACCATACACCTGCGGCAACGTTTACCTGTCGTTCGACTATAAGCTGGTTGACCGCAACCAGACCGGTGCAGAATTCCTCACGGTTGAGTGCTATGTTGACGGGGCTTACAAGCAGATCGCTGAATTTTCCAACAACGGCGACGTTGCCTGGATGAACCAGCAGTTCGAGCTGAAAAACACCATCGGCAAGGCCTTCAAGGTTCGTTTCCGCGCTCACGGTGACAATTCGCTCGACATCCTTCACTGGTATGTTGACAATATCATGGTCTGGGCCGTATGTACGCCGGCTATCGAGCTTGACTACACCCAGTCGCAGAACCATGTCATGCTGACCTGGACTGCTCCGACCTGTTACACGGAAGCGCCGTTCACCATTATCTGGGACGACAATACGTATGAAAACGGAATCGGCGCCCCGTCGGGTACCGAATACTGGTTCGGTAACCAGTTCCCGGTTACGGCAGGCGAAAGCGGATTCCTCACTTCGTTTGACATGTTGTTCTACAATCAGGGGACCGCATCAACCGAAGTGACGCTGGACATTTTCGACGAGAACTACTCCTTGATCGGATCCTCCGATCCGTTTATGCAGGGTGACGGTGTGTGGCAGACGGTTGAAGTACCGATGATCCCCTACACGGGAACCTTCTATGCACTGGTGCACGAAATTGGCGGGACTCCGCGTCCGCACTGGTTTGGCTATGACAGTAACGGACCACATGCCGTTGATAACTATGCATGGTATTCCGACGGAAGCACCTTTGGAACAGTCAGTTCGCTCGGCATTGAGGCTGGCGTCTTCCTGCAAAGGGCTCACGGCGTCATCATGACCCCGAACCCCGAAGGCGGCCCCGATGGTTACAACGTGTACCGCACCGGCGCCACCGGCGTGCCGCCGTACAGCAAGGTGAACACCGATCTCGTTACGAATACGAGCTTTACGGATGTGATCCCGCTGACAGATGTGGGAACGTACAAGTACTATGTGGCCGCGATCTATATGAATACCGACAACACGGTATTGTGCGATCCGAGCACCGACTCCATCACGGTTCTTTTCCCGGCCGTGGGCATGTCGGAGATCGGCAAGGGGATGATCTCGATCTACCCGAACCCGGCTACCGAGGCGCTGAACGTGAGGAGCGACTACACCATCTCGGCGATCGAAGTGATGAACTTCGTGGGCCAGACGGTTTACTCCAGCACGGATGTTGACGCGAAGACGGCGAAACTGAACGTCACCACCTACACCCCGGGCGTGTACTTCGTGAAGGTGACCACCTCCGAAGGCATCCGCACGATCAAGATCACGGTAACCCACTAACCTTAATTGGAACATACCTGAAAAAGGCCGGCCATGCCGGCCTTTTTCGTTTCTTTGCACCATGATCTCCATTAACAATCTCTCGATACAATTCGGTGGCGAATACCTGTTCGACCATGTATCCTTCATTATTAATGACAAGGACAGGATCGGCCTGGTCGGGAAGAACGGCGCCGGAAAATCCACCCTGCTGAAGATCATCCGGGGCATCCAGAAGCCCGATGAAGGGGAGACCGTCATGCCCGAAGGCTATTCAATCGGTTACCTGCCACAGGAAATGGTGGTCAGGAGCGACCGGACCGTCATGGAAGAAGCCATGAACGCCTTCGAAGAGGTGGTCGGGCTGAAGGAGAAGATCGCCGGATATGAAAAGCAGATCGCTGAACGGAGCGATTATGAATCGGAAGGTTACCACCAGCTCATCCGGCGGCATTCCGATGCCCTCGACCGCTACCACATCCTTGAAGGACAGGCTGTGCATGTCAACGTGGAAAAAATACTTGCGGGACTGGGTTTCGAACGCGATGAATTCGACCGGAAGATGGATACATTCTCGAGCGGCTGGCAAATGCGCGTGGAGATCGCCAAGATCCTGCTCCGCCAGCATGACGTCATCCTTCTCGATGAGCCGACGAACCACCTCGACATCGAATCCATTCAATGGCTGGAGGAATTCCTTGAAACATACCGGGGCGCCGTCGTGCTGGTCTCACACGACCGCGCCTTCCTCGATAACGTGACCCGGCGTACCATCGAGATATCGCTCGGGAAGATTTACGATTACAAGGCCAACTACTCCGATTACGTGCAGATGCGCGAGGAAAGGTTCGAAAGCCAGCTTGCGACCTACAACAACCAGCAGCGGCAGATCCGCCAGATCGAACGCTTCATTGATCGCTTCCGGTCCAAGGCCACCAAGGCAAAGCAGGTACAGTCGCGCATCAAAATGCTGGAGAAGATTGACCTTGTTGAATTGGACATGATCGACGAATCGGGGATCCGGTTCAGGTTCCCCCCGGCGCCCCATTCAGGCAAGATCATCCTCGAAGGGATCAACATCACAAAGGATTACCCCCAGAAAAGAGTGTTGTCAGGATTGCACTTCTCCGTCATCAAAAATGACCGGATCGCCTTCGTGGGAAAGAACGGCGAAGGGAAAACGACCCTATCAAAGATCATCACCAGGCAAACCGACTGCTCGGGCGAACTGAAGTACGGCCACAATGTCGTGATCGGTTACTATGCCCAGAATCAGAGCGATTACCTGGATCCGGAAAAGACCGTTTTCAAGACCATCGACGATATCGCCATCGGGGATATCCGCCCGCGGATCAAGGCCATCCTGGGAGGATTCCTCTTCAGCGGGGATGATATAGAGAAAAAGGTAAAAGTCCTTTCGGGCGGGGAGAAATCAAGGCTGTCGCTGGCCAAGATGCTGCTGACCCCGGCGAACCTTCTGATCCTCGACGAGCCGACCAACCATCTCGACATGCATTCGAAGGACGTCCTGAAAAACGCGCTGCTCCAGTTCAACGGCACCCTGATTATCGTTTCGCACGACCGGGATTTCCTCCAGGGGTTGACCAACCGGGTGTTTGAATTCAGGCATGGATCAGTCAGGGAGTATATCGGCGACATATACGATTACCTGGAACAGCGCCGCATCCGTTCCCTGAAGGAACTGGAGGAATCGGCAGCGTCAGCCGCCACCCCGGCTAATGCGCTTACGGCTTCCGTAAATAAGATCAACTGGGAGAAGCGGAAGGAAAACGAAAAGGAGATACGCAAGGTTAAGACCCGCATCGGGAAATGCGAATCGGAGATCGAACGGCTCGAAAACGAGATCCGGATAAAGGAGGGCATGCTGGGATCCCCTGAAAAACACCAGGACCAGATACGCAACGGCAGCCTTTATAAGGACTACCAGGATCTGAAGCTTTCGCTCGAACGGGAGATGAAGCGCTGGGAGGAATTGAACTACGAGCTCGAGATACTGGAGGATTAACAATGATGCGGGATGCCTACTTCTCCCTCACCAGCATATCATTCATCAGGGATACAAGCGTTTCCTTCCCGGCAGGTTCAAAGTGAAATGAATCGACCATTTGCAATGCGTTGCCGTGATGGCGCACGATCTCCTGCCGGGTCAGTTCATCGATCCCCAGCTCGCGGTATATCTTCAGGATCCCTGCGGTTTTTTCCTCCGGAGAGATCTCCCGGTCGAAAAAGTAATTTGTCAGCCTGACCAGCGTATCTCCTGTCGCCTTTTCGAAGGCCTTCAGATACAGGAAAGTCTTCTTGTTGGTGGCGATATCGCCCCCGATCTCCTTGCCGAACTTGCCCGCATCACCGAAAGCGTCGAGGTAATCGTCTCTGAGCTGGAATGCCATGCCCAGCTCGATGCCGAGGTCATAGATCCTGTCGGCGTCAGGCTGCCCGGCATTTGCCAGGATCGCGCCGAGCTTGAGCCCGCATGCGATCAGCACGGCCGTTTTCAGCCTGATCATCATGAGATAGTCGGCAACCGATATATCGGGATTTGTCTCGAATTCCATATCATACTGCTGGCCTTCGCATACTTTTCTGGCTGTGTCATTGAAAAGCCGGAGGACCTGGGGGAGGAATGAGGGATCGGTCCTGGCGACATGCTCGTAAGCGATCACAAACATGGTATCACCCGAAAGGATGGCAGTGTTGGCGTTCCATTTTTTATGAACGGTTTCAAAGCCCCTGCGGAGGGGGGCGTTGTCCATGATGTCGTCGTGGAGCAAGGTGAAATTGTGGAAAATTTCGATCCCCATGGCAGGATAGACCGCATCCTCGATGTTCCCGCCGAACAGGTCGCACGAAAGAAGCACAAGCACCGGCCTCAGCCGTTTTCCTCCGAATTCGAGTGTGTAGGCGATGGGCTCATACAGCCTGGAAGGCTCATGCCTGAATGCCGATCCGGCAAATGCCCTGTCGATCCGTTCCCTAAGCAACGTCAACGAATGCATATCAATCCGAAAGATTGATCAAATACTGCCCATACCCGCTTTTCAGGAGCGGTTGGGCGATGCGGTTGAGCTGTTCGCGGTCAATGAACTTCATGCGATAGGCGATCTCCTCGATGCAGCCGATCATCAGTCCCTGGCGGTTCTGCACCACTTCGACGAACTGCGAGGCTTGCAGCAGCGATTCGAAGGTGCCGGTATCGAGCCAGGCGATGCCACGGCTCAGCACGCCCACCTTCAGCTTCCCCTGTTCGAGGTACCAACGGTTCACATCGGTGATCTCATATTCGCCCCGGGCGCTGGGCTTCATGGTTTTCGCGATTTCGATGACGGAATTGTCATAGAAATACAAGCCCGGCACCGCATAATGTGATTTAGGCTGCTTTGGTTTCTCTTCGATGGACAGGGCTTTGAAATTATCGTCGAACTCCACTACTCCGTACCGCTCCGGATCGTGGACGTGGTAGGCGAATACCACACCGCCCGCAGGATCGTTGTTCTCCTGTACGATCTGGGAGAGCCCGTTTCCAAAGAAGATGTTGTCGCCGAGTACGAGCGCCGCTTTTTCCTTCCCGATGAAATGCTCGCCGATGACGAATGCCTGTGCGAGCCCGTTCGGAATGACTTGTTCCTCATAAGAAAAGGAGCATCCGAGCGATGATCCGTCGCCAAGGAGCTTTCGGAAATGGGGCAGATCCTGGGGCGTGGAGATGATCAGGATGTCGCGGATACCCGCCATCAGCAGTACCGAAAGCGGATAATAGATCATCGGTTTGTCGTAGATCGGCATCAGCTGCTTGCTGACGGCAAGTGTCAGTGGATGCAGGCGTGTCCCTGCCCCTCCTGCTAAAATGATTCCTTTCATGCCGGATAGATTAAAAATGGATGGGTAAAAGTACTAAAAGAAATTTGTTCAGGGGGCAGGATTGTTTTCATGGTTCCGGTTGAGGTCGCCGCCGGGAGCCGGCTCTTCTTCCGGCACGATGATCTCAGGGTCTTCGAAGATCTCGACAAATGGCTCCTCGAATGATTTTGTCGTACTCCATTTGTCAAGGGTCAGAAGCAGCGACGGGAGGACGAACATGTTCAGCAAACCTGCCACCAGCAGCGTAAAGGAGATGAGAAACCCGAGCGCCTGGGTGCCGCCGAAGGTGGAAAGAACGAAAATGCCGAACCCGAAGAACAGAACGGTCGATGAATAGATCATGCTGTATCCTGTTTCACGCAGCGCCGAGATGACGGAGGCAGGGATGTTGTGACCCGTTTGCTTCAGTTGCAGCCGGTACCGCGAAAGGTATTGAATGGAGTTATCTACCGAAATTCCCAGGGCAATGCTGAATATCAGTATGGTGGAGGGCTTGATCGGGATGCCCGTGAATCCCATCAGGGCGGCGGTCATCAGTTGCGGGATCAGGTTGGGGATCAGCGAGATCAGGATCATTCTCCAGGAAGTGAACAGAAAAGCCAGCAGTAGCGCGATGACGACCACAGCCAGCGCGATGCTCTCCCAGAGGTTACGGATCAGGAAATTGGTGCCTTTCAGGAAAACAACACTGGTTCCGGTGATGGTTACGTCATATCTCGCGGGATTGAATATCGAATCGATCGTCGGCTTCAGGCTTTGCTGAATACTGTCGATTTTGGCCGTCCCCACGTTGGCCATCTGCACGCTGATCCTGGTCACCCGGTAATTCGAATCGATGAAATTATCGAGCAGTGTCTTTTTTCCCGTTCTGAACGAAGGGATGTAACCTGCCATGAAGGCCAGTTCATTGCCGTCGGGCAGGGAGTAGAACTGCGGATCCCCGGCATAAAAGGCCTGCCTGCCGGTTTTTATGATCTCGACCACCGACAGGGGCCTCGAAAGTTCGGGGTATTTTTGAAGGCTGTCCTGCAGCCGGTCGATCTTTTTCAGCGTCGAAAGATTGAGCACCCCTTTTTTCTTTTTGGTGTCGACGATGATCTCGAGTGGCATGATCCCCTTGAAATGCTTTTCAAAGAACATCATATCCTTGTAGATCGGGTCGCTCTTCGATACGTCATCAACGATCGTCCCGCTGGTTTTCAGCCTCATCGCCCCCGCTGCGCCGATCAGGATACAGATCCCCATGCCGATATAGATCAGGTTGCGGTAACGGGTGACCACGCGGACCGCCTTATCGATCAGGGATTTTGCCAGGCTGGCCTCGATGTGCCGGGTATACTTTGCTTTTGGCGGCGGCAGGAAGCTGAAGAAGATAGGAACCAGGGTCAGCGAAAGGGCGTAAATGAACATGATGCCGATGGCCGCGATCAGCCCGAATTCGACCAGGAGCTTATTGTTGGTGATGATGAATGCCGCGAAACCCGTTGCCGTTGCCGCATTGGTCAGCAGGTTGGCCGCCCCGATGCGCTCGATGACGCGGCTCAGCGCTTTGGCCTGGTTGCGGTGGTGGGCATATTCATAATGGTACTTGTTGAGGATGAAAATGCAGTTCTCCACGGCGATCACGATGACCAGCGGCGGGATGATGGAGGTCAGCATGGTGATCTTGTAGCCGAAGATGGCCATCAGCCCGAGCGCCCAAACCACGCTGATGATCATGATCAGCGCCGGGAATATCACGGCCTTGAACGAACGGAAAAAAATGTAAAGGAAAATGGCGCTTACCAGCAGGGCCAGGATCACGAAAAGCACCAGCTCCTTCTGCAGCTTGTTGGCGATCTCGGTGCGGATATAGGGAAGACCCGAGAAATGTACCTCTGTCTTCGTCTTTTCTGAAAACCGCCCGATCGTACCCCTAATCTCACGGATCAGCCTGATGCGATCCTTCGAGTCGAGGTTGTGCTTGTCGAGGGTCAGCATCATCAGGTAGGCCGAGGAGTTCCGGTTGTAAAGAAGTCCGTCGTAAAAAGGAAGGGAATGGATCAGGTCCCTGATGGAATCGGTCGCCCGCTGACTTTCCGGCTTTTTGGGGGATATCGGGACAAACACGAATTTCTTCAGCGAGTCGTTTTTCACCAGGTTATACAACCGGGTCACCGACAGGACTTCGGATACGCCGCGGATCTTTTTCAGCGTGTCGGAAAGTTCATAGACGGCACGGAAACGGTCAAGCCGGAACAATTTCTGGTCAACGATGCCGATGAACATAATGGTTCCGTCCTGGCCGAACTGCCGGATGAACCGCTGGTAGATGATGTTGGTGGAATCGCTTGCCGGAAGAATGCTTGTGCTCTCGTACTGCAGTTTCACCTGCGTGGCCTTGTAGCCCATGAAGGCCGTCATCAGGGTAATGACAACCAGGATAATGATCCTGTTACGCAGGATCGTCCTGACCAGAAACTTCCACACAGGCTTTAATATTTAATGACCTCTCCCCCTGCCCCTCCCCTACAAGGGGAGGGGTGCCGGGGTGGGGTCATTTTGACGCCAAAATTACAAAATCCTGTCCACATTTTTCCTTAAGTTTGCACCCTGAAATTTCAGGTCATCATGAAA
>Ga0208828_1000954_pt1 | contig 11872 bp, 9 predicted proteins | sample Kivu_160m_FD_185487 | JGI IMG/M metagenome (GOLD analysis project Ga0208828, IMG submission 185487) | Freshwater microbial communities from Lake Kivu, Western Province, Rwanda to study Microbial Dark Matter (Phase II) - Kivu_160m (SPAdes)... | ecosystem: Environmental > Aquatic > Freshwater >... | reverse complement strand
GTTCAAAAGGCCGCCCCGGCATGGCGCATCGGCTGGAAGATCAGGTACAGGGCGATGAGGGCCAGGACGACCAAACCGATGAGATAGCTCGGATTGCCGAAGATCTTGGGAACGTCGGACTTGAAAGCTCCCTGGAGAAAGAGGAACTTCCAGAGCGCCCGGAGGAGCGCCGTCAGTCCCTCTCCGGCGATCAATCCGGCGGCGAGCAGGATCCCTACGTTCCCGGAGCGGGCCTTCTGCGCTTCGTTGAAGCTCCGCTTGGCCGCAACCTTGTCGGCGATCCCCTTGATCATACCGCCGCAGAAGATGGCGAATGTCGTCTCGAGCGGCAGGTACATCCCGACGGCCACAAGCATGGGTGATTTGACTTGGACGAGGATGAGGGCGAAGCCCATGAGCATCCCGACGATGACCAGAGGCCAGGCCATTTCGCCGCCGACGATCCCTTTGGCCAGGGCGGCCATCAGGCCGGCCTGCGGAGCGGAAAGCTCTTTGCTGCCGAACGTGAAAGCGCCGTGGAGGAGCATCAGGGGAAAGTACATGACAAGAGAGGCGATCAGGATCCCCAGGATATCGCCGGCCTGCATCTTCCACGGCGTGCCGCCCAGGATGTGCCCGACCTTGAGGTCCTGGAGCATCTCGCCGGCGACGGCCGAGGAAACGCATACGACCGCGGCCACGCCGAGCACGGCGGCCACCCCGCTGATGCCGGAAGCGCCGACGACGACCATGAGCAGGGCGGCGATGATCAGCGTGGAGAGTGTCAGTCCGGAGATCGGGTTATTAGACGAGCCGATCGTCCCGACCAGGTTCCCGGATACCGCGGCGAAGAAAAAGCCGGCGATGGCCATCACGGCGGCGGCCAGGATCGCCGGTCCGATCGCGCCGGCGAAAATCTTGTAGACGAAGATCATCAGGACGAAGATGAGGGTCAGGCCGCCCAGGACGACCTTGATATTCAGGTCTTTTTCAAGGCGCGACGTGACGGCGCCCGAGCCGGCGGCCTTCTTGACGTCTCCCAGAGAGCGCTTCAGCCCGTTGGCCAGATTCTTGCGCATCCGGAACAGCGTGTAGCCGGCTCCGACGAGCATGCCGCCGACGGCGATCGGCCTGATGATGAATTTCCAGACGTTCGTGACCATATCCGGCCAGGCGATGTCGGCCGCCGCGACGCCAGGTCCATAGAGGGTCGTGATCAGCTGCGGGCCGAGGAAGTACATGAGCAGAGGAGCGAAGAGACCCCAGGCTAGGACGCCGCCGGCGAAGTTGAGGGCAGCAAGCCTCGGGCCGATGATGTAGCCGACGCCGATGTAGGCCGGATAGATTCCCGGCCCGGCGACGGCCACCGTTCCGCCCGTGCCGATCTTGGCAGCGTCATCGGCCGCCCCCAAGCGGACGAAGCTCGACCCGAGCTTTCCGACCCGGAGGATGAAATCCTTGCTCGCGGCGAAGAGCTGGACCTGGCCCAGAGCGTAAAACAGAGCGCCCAAGCCCATGGCCGAGAAGAGATGCCTGGCGCCGGCGCTGCCTTTCTGGCCGGCTTTGTGGATCTCGGCCGCGGCCACGGATTCGGGGAAGCCGAGGTCGGGGTCGGTAACCATGACCCGCCTGAGGAAGGTGACGAACATAATGCCCAAGAGTCCCCCGATGAACATCAAGGCCGCGGATTTGATGTAGGCGTCGAAGGTGTTGAACTTCAGCCACGCCCCGGAGATGAGGAAGGCCGGGATGGTGAAGATGGCTCCGGCGGCGATGGACTCGCCGATCGAGCCGATGGTCCGGGCGATGTTCTCCTCGAGGATCGAGCCTCTCATGACCTTGAGCAAGGCCATGCCGATGACGGCCGCCGGATAGGTGGCGGCGATCGTCATCCCGGCCCGCAGGCCGAGGTAGGCGTTGGCCGCGCCGAGGACGACGGTCAGGACAAGGCCGATGAGCACGGCCTTGAGAGTGAATTCCCGCATTTCTGTTTTTTCCGGGACGTACGGTTGATGGCTCATCCTCACACTCCTTTGGGCGGAATCGTCGCCCTTATGTATATTTGAATTCGGATGAAGGTGTCAAGCCGCCACGATTTTCGTTGCGCGGGGCGGCGAATTGTGCTAAATAACTCCCTTGAATATAAGAGGATATCTATGGGCTTAATCCGCTGGGCTAAAAGCCGGCTGTTCTGCGACCTCGCCATCGACCTGGGAACGGCCAATACTCTCGTCTATCTCAAGGGCAAGGGCATCATCATCCAGGAGCCGTCCATCGTCGTCATCAACCGCCAGAGCGGCAAGGTCGAGGCCGTCGGCAACCGGGCCAAGGACATGCTCGGCAAGACGCCGACCAACGTCCTGGCCATCAAGCCGATGCGCGACGGTGTCATCGCTGATTTCGAGATCGCCGAGAAGATGCTCGATTACTTCATCAAGAAGGCGACCAACAACCGGGGCTTCCTGCTCCGGCCGCGGATCGTCATCGGCATCCCGACCGGCATCACCCAGGTCGAGCGCAGGGCGGTCAAGGACGTGGCGATGAGGGCCAAGGCGACCGAGGTCTATCTCGTCGAACAGCCCATGTCGGCGGCGGTCGGGGCGGACCTTCCCATCTCCGAGCCGACGGGGAACATGGTCGTGGACATCGGCGGCGGGACGACGGACATCGCCGTCATCTCCCTCAACGGCATCGTCTTCAACCATTCCATCCGCATCGCCGGCAACGAGATGGACGAGTCCATCATCCAGTACCTCAAGAAGAAATACAACCTCCTGATCGGGGAGAAGAGCGCGGAGATGGTCAAGCTGCAGATCGGCTCGGCCTATCCTCTGGACGAGCCCCTGACCATGGAGATCAAGGGCCGGGACCTGCGGGAAGGGATCCCGAAGACCATCGTCATCGATGACCAGGAGATCCGGGAGTCGCTCGAAGACGTCGTGGCCTCGATCGTCAACGCCGTCCGCATCGCCCTGGAAAAGACGCCGCCCGAGCTTTCGGCCGACATCATCGACCGCGGCATCATCCTGACCGGCGGGGGGGCGCTGTTGAAGAACCTCGACAAGCGCATTCGGGAGGAGACGCAATTGCCCGTCTTCATCACCGAAGACCCGCTGACGACGGTCGTACTCGGGGCGGGCAAGATGCTCGACGACCTGGAGCTTCTGAAAAAGATCTCGGTCACCTGATCCGAAGAGATGGGATGCCCCGCTTTCTGAAAGAGCAGAAAAAAGCGCTGATCTTCGCCGGGCTCCTGTTCGCCCAGCTCGTTCTCGTCTCGATCCAGGTGCCCCTCGGCGAGGAGCCGAGCTACCTCGAGAAAGCGATTTTTTTCGTCTTCGCCCCCGTCCAGAGAGCCGTTCACGGCCTGTTTACGGCGACGGGGCGCGTCTGGGACCGCTATGTCTATCTGCGCCGCGTGGAAGCTCAGAACCAGACATTGCGGGATGAGCTCTTCCATCTCCGCCAGACCGACACGCTCCTGAAGAACGCTCTCGCAGCGGTCGCCGGGACCAAGGCCATGGAGGACGCCCTGGCCTTCCTCCGGAAATCGTTCCTCGCTGCTTCGGTCATCGGTACGGACGCATCCAACGTCTACAAATCGATCATCATCGACCGGGGAACCTCGGACGGCTTGACGGTCAATATGCCGGTCGTGGACCGGCACGGAAACCTCGTCGGCCGGACTGTCGCCCCTCTCGCCCTCCATGAAGGGACGGTCCAGCTCCTCACGGACGAAGACAGCTCGATCGGCATCCTCTCGGAAACGAATAAAGTGGTCGGGCAGCTGGCCGGGGACGCGAAAAGGGGAACCTGCTGGTTCAAGTACGTCCTGGCCACAAACGACCAGCTCGCGGAGGGCGAGGAGCTGGTCACTTCCGGCTTCGACAAGATCTTTCCGCCGGGGCTCAAGGTCGGACGCATTCTCTCGATCGCGACCGACAGCTCCCTCTTCAAGGCGATCAAGGTCAAGCCGTATCTCAACTTCAGCGACCTTGGCCAGGTCGCGGTCATCACCCAGAGGTTCAATGGCACACGGTAGGCGGAGGCGATGAAACCCATCATCCGGGGAGGATTGACGATCCTGGCGGCGTTCATCCTGGCTACGGTGCTGCGCCAGATCGCCGCGCCCCTCCTTCTCGTCGTCAACGTCTTCACGGTCGCCGTCATCCTCTTCGGACTCATCGAAGGCGAAACGCAGGGCGCCGTCTTCGGCATGGTCAGCGGGCTCGTCGTCGATTCCTTTTCGCTCGGCATCTTCGGCCTGGCCGGCCTCGCCAACACGGTGACGGGCTTCGTCTCGGGGTTCGTCTCGCGCAAGCTGAACGTCCTGCCGCTTGGGCGCCTCTTCCTCTTCACGGGCGTCATGGGGGCCCTGGACCTCGGGCTGTGGATGCTGCTCTCGGCCGTCTTTTTTGCTGAGGACTTCCCCTGGGGAGGGGGCTTCCTCCTCGTCCAGCCTCTCGTCACCGCCGTGCTGGGGACTCTCGCGTATTCGATCTACCGCCGGTTGAAAGCCCGCCATGAAAGATAGCCCGATCTACGAGGACGTCTCCCGGCTCCTGAAGCGGTCTCAGGCCGTCTTCGTCATCGTCGAGATCCTCTTTCTCTTCGTGGCGTTCTATTATTGGAAAACCCAGATCCTCGACTTCAAGAGATATTGGAACCAATCGGAGGCCAACCGGACCCGGGACCTCGTCATCCCCGCGCCGCGCGCCGTGATCACCGACCGCGGAGGAACGGTCGTCCTGGCCAACAACATCGCCTCGTTCAAGGCTTCCATCATCCGCGAAAACACGCGGGACTTCGAGGCTTCGTGCCGCAAGATCAGTGTCGTCCTCGGCCTCGAGGAAGAGGTTCTCCGCCAGCGCATCGAGAAATACAAATCCCTTCCGTTGTTCAAACCGATCGTGGTCAAGGACAATCTGACCCTCGAGGACGTCGCCCTCATCGAAGGCCGCAAGACGGACCTGCCCGAGCTGGTCATCGAAACGGAGCCCAAGCGGTTCTATCCGTTCGTCCAGCTGGCGGCCCACCTCCTGGGCTATCTCCAGGAACCCACGCCGGAGGAGCTCCGGACGACCTTCAAGGACCGACGGCCCGGAGACATGGTCGGCAAAACCGGCATCGAAAGCGCCTACGAGGCGCGCCTGGCCGGTGTGGACGGCAAGGTCGTCGAGATCGTGGACAGCCTCGGCCGGAAGAGGGATGAGCTCGAGCGCATCGAGCCGCAGCAGAATTCGAAAGTCGCCCTGGCGCTGGATTATGACCTCCAGGCCAAGGCCGAAGAGCTCCTTGCCGGCAAGGAAGGGGCGATCGTCGTCTTGGACGCAAAGTCGGGCGGGGTCCTGGCCTTGGCCAGCTTTCCGACGTACGATCCCAACCAATTCGTCAATCGCTTCACCCAGGAAGAGTGGGCGGCCCTGGCCAACAATCCCGATACGCCTCTGGTCAACCGGGCCCTCCAGGGATTGTATTCGCCCGGATCCATCTTCAAACTGGTCATGGCCTCCGCGGCCCTGGGCACCGGCACGATCTATGACCAGACGACCTTTTTCTGCGGAGGCGCCGTCGAAATCTATGGCCGGCCGTGGCACTGCTGGTGGGAGGCCGGCCACGGCACGCTCAATCTCTACGAAGCGATCCGGCAGTCCTGCAATATCTATTTCTACAATATCGGGCGGCGGATGAATATCGATGCCATCGCCGACTATGCCGGGCGGCTGGGACTCGGCCGGAGGACGGGCATCGACATTCCCGGCGAAAAGGAGGGCCTCGTCCCGAGCACCGAGTGGAAGCAGCGGACGCAGAAGACCGCCTGGTATCCGGGAGAAACGATCTCGGTGGCCATCGGGCAGGGGCCGCTCCAGGTCACGCCGATTCAAATTGCGGCCATGACCGCAACGATCGCCAACCGGGGCCGGACGATCCGGCCTCATGTCCTTCTCGAGACCGCGCCCTCCCCGGAATCGACCCCCATTCCTGCGGCGATCCTCGAACAGGTCATCGAGGGCATGTGGCGTTCGGCGAACGCGGGAGGAACGGGTCAGTCGGCCAAGGTCGAGGATTTCGACGTCTGTTCGAAGACGGGCTCGACGCAGACGATCGGCCGCGAGACCTCGGAGAGGACGGGCGTGAAAAAGAAAACGCATTCCTGGTTCACGGGCTTCGCCCCGCGCAACGATCCTCGGGTGGTCGTGACGGTGCTCGTCGAGTTCGGAGGCATGGGCGGCGCCACGGCCGCGCCGATGGCCGGCCAGATCTTCCAGCTTTACAAATCGAAATACCATGATCGACAGGGTCCAGCTCCGCGAAATTGACTGGGTGCTCATCGGGCTGCTGCTCGTGAACTCGGTCATCGGCATCGTCCTGATCTACAGCTCTTCGCATTACCAGACCGGGAATTTCTTCGTCAAACAGATCCTCTGGCTGGTCATCAGCCTGGGGGCCCTCTTCCTCGTCCTGTCGATCGATTACAAGATCCTCGTCGATCTCTCTCCCTACGCCTATATCCTCGTCATGGTTCTCCTGGCAGCCCTGCTCGTGTTCGGCCGGGTGATCTCCGGGGCCAAGAGCTGGGTCCGTCTGGCGGTCATCGGCGGCCAGCCGTCCGAACTGGCCAAGGTCGTCATCGTGCTCGTCCTGGCTCGGGTTTTCGCGGAGTACCGAAGGACCTACGTGAGCCTCGAGTTCGCCGCGCTCAGCGGGGCGGCCGTCTTGCTCCCGATCGCGGTGGTCGGCCTTCAGCCGGACCTTGGGACGGCCATCAGTTTTCTTCCGATCTTCCTGGCGAGCCTCATCCTGGCCGGCCTGAACAAACGGACGCTGGCCCTTCTCCTCATCCTCGTCATCGCCGCCGGATTCCTCGGCTGGAACCTGTTCCTGAAAGATTATCAGAAGCAAAGGCTGACGACGCTGGTGAATCCCGGACAGGACCCCCGGGGAGCGGGATACCACGTGCTTCAATCGAAAATCGCCATCGGATCGGGCGGGCTGACGGGCAAGGGATTCCGGAAAGGGACGCAGATCCAGCTCCGTTTTCTGCCTGCGCGCCACACCGACTTCATCTTTTCCGTGCTGGGCGAGGAGTTCGGCTTTCTCGGCGTCTTCATCGTCCTGTCCGCGTATTTCGCCTTTCTCGCCCGGATGTTCAAATCCGTCGGGAAATCCCGGGACAGGGCGGGGATGTACGTCATCTTCATGGTCGCCTGCCTGCTGACCTTCCAATTCCTGCTCAACGTGACGATGATCATCGGCTTGTTTCCGATCACGGGGGTTCCCATTCCGCTCCTCAGCTATGGGGGGTCGTCGCTCCTGACGACGTTTATCGCCGTGGGCCTCGTCGTCAACGTCAAGATGCGAAGATTCGTCAATGTCTGAAGACGGCGCTCGGGGGCTGCTGGACGAGATCCTCCCCTTCGTCGAGAAACCCGGCCGCTATACCGGGGGCGAATGGAACCAGGTCCGCAAGGACCCCGCCCGGGCGAAGGTCAAGGTCGCCCTCGCCTTTCCCGACGTCTACGAGATCGGCATGTCCTATCTGGGGCAGAAGATACTCTACGCGCTCATCAACGCCCTTCCGGACGCGCTGGCCGAGCGCGTTTTCGCCCCCTGGCCGGACTTCGAAAGCCGGCTCCGCGAACGGGGGGATAAGCTCCGTTCGCTCGAAAACAAGATCCCCCTGGACCGGTTTGATATCGTCGGATTCTCGCTCCTCTACGAGCTCAACTATTCCAACATCTTGACGATGCTCGACCTCGGGGGGATCCCCCTTTTTTCCCGGGAAAGGGAAGACCGCCACCCCCTCGTCCTCGGCGGCGGCCCGGCGGCTTTCAATCCCGAGCCGGTCGCCGATATTTTCGACGCCTTTCTCGTCGGGGACGGCGAGGAAGCCGTCCCGGAGATCGCGGCGAAATGGGCGGAGGGGAGAGAGGGCGGATTGTCCAGAACCGCGATCATGGCTGAGCTCGCTCGGATTCCCGGCGTCTATGTCCCGTCCTTCTATGAGCCGTTCCAGCCGGAGGGCGGACCTCTCCTGGCGGTCCGGCCGAAGCCGGGGGCGCCGGTCTCGGTCCGCAAGCGGGTTCTCCGGGACTTCGGCCGGTCGTTCTTTCCCTCCGATATCGTCGTTCCGAACATCCAGGCGGTCTTCGATCGCGTCGCGGTCGAGGTCGCCCGCGGCTGCCCTCAAAAATGCCGGTTCTGTCAGGCGACAAGCCTCTATGCCCCTTACCGGGTCAAGGACCCGGACTATGTCGTCGACCGGGTGTTCGCCGGCGTCCGAGCGACGGGCTACGAGGACGCGTCGCTGTTTTCCCTCTCCGTCGGCGATTATCCTTACCTCGGTCCGACGGTCCGGGCCCTGATGAACGGGCTCGAAAAGGACCACGTATCCCTCTCGCTGTCCTCCCTCCGGCCGAAGGGCCTTTCGGCCGGTATCGTCGGCGACATCCTCAAGGTGCGCAAGACGGGCTTCACCCTCGTCCCCGAAGCGGGTTCGGAACGGCTGCGCCGGGTCATCAACAAGGACTTGAACGACCGGGATATATTCGACGCAGCGGCGAACGCCTTTCGAGGGGGCTGGAAGCTCCTGAAGCTTTACTTCATGATCGGTCTGCCCACGGAGCGCGAGGACGACCTGCGGGGCATCGCCGCGCTTGTCGACGAATTGACCGCGGTCGGCCGGGGGATCCTGAACGGACCCCCCCGGATCCACATGAGCGTCTCTTCGTTCATCCCGAAGCCCCATACGCCCTTCCAATGGGCGGGCATGGAAGACGAGCGCGTCCTGGGCGAACGGCAGCAAACCCTCAAACGCTTTTTACGGAAGCGGGGCCACGTTCAGATCAAGGACCATCTCGTCGAGAATTCCGTCCTCGAGGCCGTTTTCTCGCGCGGCGACCGGCGCCTGTCCGGCGTCCTCCGCACGGCGTGGGGTCTGGGCGCCCGGTTCGACAGTTGGAGGGATCATTTCCGATTCCCGGTCTGGCTGGATGCGTTCGCCAAGGCGGGGATCGATGTCCGGCCTTATCTCGGACCGATCGACCCGGCGGCGTCGCTCCCCTGGGACCATATCGAGACGGGCGTCCGCAAGGAATTTCTCAAGGCCGAGCTGGCCAAGGCAATGAACGCCGAACCGACCCCGTCGTGTCTGGAGACGGCCTGCGGACGATGCCTGGGATGCGATTTTCCGGCCGAACTCGACCGGAGGTTCAAGGCCCGGCTCGCTCCCGAAGAGACGAAGAGACCGATGCCTGCCCGGACGCCGGAACCGGTCCGCCGCTATCAGGCGTTTTACGCGAAGCGCGGCCAGGCCCGTTTCGTTTCCCACAACGACCTCGTCAATGTCCTTCAGCGGACGTTCAAGAGGGCCGGCCTGAACGTCCTTTTCAGCGAAGGCTTTCATCCGAAAATGCAGATGTCGCTGGCGCCCGCTCTTCCCCTGGGCATGAGGGGCGACGACGAATCGCTCGAGTTCAAATCTACGGACGACCTGGCGGACGGGGAATTCGCCGCGGCCGTGAATCGATGCGCCCCGTCGGGGATCGTCTTTTCAGGTTTGAAACGGATCGACCCATACGCGCCGTCGTTGACGGAACGGATCTCCTCGATGGTCTATTCGCTCGACCTCGAGGCCCCCGCCGCGCGGCGGGGGCTGGCCTTGAAAGCGGGCGTCCCGGAGCGCGGCGTCGACGCCGCTGCGGTCGCCGAGCGCCTGATCGAGTCGTACCTCCCGGGCAAGCCCGACCTTCTCCAGGGGATGGCCGTGGACGGCACCGGCCGCAAGGTCATCCTCGAGATCCTTTTTTCGCCGCAGCGGTCGCTCCGGCCTCAGGACGTCGTCGAACAGGCTCTCGGCCTGTCCTCGTCCGTCTATCTCATGATCCGCGAAGCGATCCGCTTCAAGGTTTGACACACATTCCGGAATTCTGTATAAGGAAGGGCATTCGTGTGCTCGGCTGCGAAGAAGAAGGAGCGCGTATGATCGACTATCGATTGTCCGAAGAGCAGATCGCCCTGCGCGACATGGCCAGGGAATTCGCCGAGAAGGAGATGGCTCCGAACGCGGCCAAGTACGACCAGGGACACGAGTTTCCCGGCGAGATCATGCAAAAGGCCTTCGACGCCGGCTTCATGACCTGCAACATCCCCGACGCCTACGGCGGCGGGGGATTGAGCAATTTCGACATGGCCCTCATCAGCGAAGAGCTCTCCGCCGGCTGCGCGGGGATGTTCACGAGCATCATGGCCGTCTCCCTGGCCACGACGCCCGTCGTCCTCTTCGGGTCCGAGGAGCAGAAGGCGAAGTTCCTGGCCCCGCTCTGCAGGACGATGAAAATGGCTTCGTATTGCCTCACCGAGCGGGAATCCGGGTCCGACGCCGGGTCGATCAAAACCAAAGCGATCAAGGACGGGACGGCGTACATCTTGAACGGGTCGAAATGCTTTATCACCAACGCCGGCGTCGCCGACCTCTACGTCGTGTTCGCCAAGACGGCGCCGGAAAAAGGGGCCCGGGGCATGAGCGCGTTCATCGTGGAGCGCGGGACGCCCGGCCTGACGATCGGCAAAGTCGAAGACAAGATGGGCCACCGCGCGTCCAACACGGCCGAGATCTTCTTCGAGGACTGCCGGGTGCCGGCCGAGAATCTGCTTGGCCGGGAACGTCAAGGATTCATCATCGCCATGAAGACCTTCGACAAAACGCGCTCCTCGGTAGGCGCGGCGGCCGTCGGAATCGCCCGGAAAGCCCTGGAGCACGCCGTGGCTTACGCCAAGACGCGCACCCAATTCGGCAAACCCATCGCCCTCTACCAGATGATCCAGGCCAAGATCGCGGACATGGCCACCGAGATCGAAGCCTCACGCCACTTGGTCTGGCACGCAGCCTGGCTCTCCGACCAGGGACTTCCGTGCGGAAAGGAATCGGCCATGGCCAAGGCGTACGCGACCGACGCGGCCATGCGGGTGACGACGGAAGCGCTCCAGGTTCTCGGCGGCTACGGCTACATGCGGGACTACCCCATGGAGAAGCTCATGCGGGATGCTAAGCTCCTTCAAATCTACGAGGGGACCAACGAAATCCAGCGGCTCGTGATCGCCCACGAGGTGATCGGGCCGGTCAAAGAATAGACGTCAAAAAAAAGGGGGAACGTTCATCGAACGTTCCCCCTTTGTCTTCGGGGCGAGCGCCTTCCCCCGTTCCCGGGGGAAAGCGTTTCCTATTCCGAGATGTATTCCGGAACGAGGCCCAGAGTTTCGACCCCGGCCGCTTTGCAGATATCGATCAGGTCGACGACTTTGCTGAAGGGGCACTTGATATCGGCCCGGATAAAGATAGTTTTGTCGGCTTTCGTCGAATAGATGCGCCGCAACTCGTCGGCCGCGGATTTGAAGTCTTTAAAGTTATCTCGCTGGATGTCGATCGTCAGGTCTTTCTTCAAGGTCACGACGACCAGGCTGCTGGCCTGTCCGGCGACCGAGGTGTCGGTCGACGTCTCGGGGAGCCGAACATCGATGCCCTTCTGAACGAGGGGCGTGATGACCATGAAGATGATCAGCAACACCAGAAGAACGTCACACAGCGGGACGACATTCGGTTCTGCTTTTGCCATATAAGCTCCTCCTTACGGGGTCCGATAAGGAACTTATTTTATGACAATCGCCCGGGGGCTGTCAACGGGTTTATACGTTCGCGGCGCAAAACCCCGATTTTTAAATCGGGGTACAAAGCGCCGCTCAGTATTACTATGCCGGGCAGAATTGACAAGATATTTCTTTTCTGCCCGGCTAGTACTCGGGGAGCAGTAATGATAATGCATCATATTTTCTGCTCCCCGTAGTAAGCCTCCAAATACCCCGAGCTTCAGCCCGGGGATGGCTTTATTGCCCT
>Ga0208828_1000953_pt1 | contig 11887 bp, 9 predicted proteins | sample Kivu_160m_FD_185487 | JGI IMG/M metagenome (GOLD analysis project Ga0208828, IMG submission 185487) | Freshwater microbial communities from Lake Kivu, Western Province, Rwanda to study Microbial Dark Matter (Phase II) - Kivu_160m (SPAdes)... | ecosystem: Environmental > Aquatic > Freshwater >... | reverse complement strand
CATTAATGAGAAGCCGGAGCTCTATTTCCTGATCCAGAAATATAATCCTTTCAAGCAATTAATTTATCAGCGATTGGAAGCCTCAATGAAGGCTATTGTGGATTGTATCGTCAAGGATGATTCCCAAACCTTTGTCCATTCCATGCTTGCCGCCCGAGCCTGGTTAAACGAAACGGAAAATCCAAAAGGGAGTACGCGATGATAATTACCGGCATCATCGGCTATCCCCTGACGGTCACCTATTCGCCACGCATGCATAAGGCAGCCTTCGAAGCTTTGAATATTAATGGCGTCTACCTTGCCTTGCCGGTTGAATCCGAGCGGTTGGCAGAGGTATTGAATGCCTTGCGAGTGATCGGCTGTCAGGGAATCAATGTCACCATCCCTCATAAGCAAAGTGTTATGCCCTTTCTCAGCGAAATTTCCAGGGAAGCCGAAGCAGTCGGTGCGGTCAATACTATCAATTTTAAGCCTGACGGTCTGGTCGGTTACAACACCGATGTTTATGGATTTGAAATATTACTCAACAATCAGGAACTCGATCTCAACCAAAAAACCATCATATTATTAGGCGCCGGTGGTGTTGCCCGGGCGGCGGCTTATGTACTTCGCAAGCACAATCCCCACAATTTTTACATCAATGATATTATTGCGTCCAGGGCTCAAGATTTGGCTCGAAAATATGATGCAATTTCATTGCACACCGAAGAGCTCCGCAATCTGATTAAACAAGCGGACTTAGTTATTAATGCCACCCCGGTGGATTTGCAAGATAAGGTGGTTACGAATCTGCCGGATGGTGCGGCGTATTTGGACCTGAATTATAAATTTCAACAAAGACCGAGAAATGGGATCAAGCTGGCAAACGGTCTGGAGATGCTGCTCCATCAAGGGGTAAAATCCTTTGAAATCTGGACCGATGTTCGAGCTCCCATCGAGGTCATGCGCAAAGCGTTAGGATCAGCCAATGATTAAGATGACAAGCGCCGGCGAATCGCACGGCAAAGGTCTCACGGTAATCGTCGAAGGACTACCCGCCGGTTTAAAGGTAACAGAGGATGTTATCAATGCCGAATTGCAGCGGCGCCAACAGGGTTACGGACGCGGTCAGCGGATGCAGATCGAATCAGATAAGGTCGAAATTTTATCCGGCATCCGCAATGGCAAAACTACCGGTGCACCGGTTACACTCTGGATTAAAAATCGGGATTATGAAAACTGGCAGAAGCAAATGTCTATCGGTCCGCTGGAAATTAATCAGCCGATTACCGCACCACGCCCCGGACATGCCGATCTAACTGGTATTCAGAAATTCGGTTTAACCGACATTCGCGACGTACTGGAACGAGCCTCCGCCCGGGAAACGGCGGCACGGGTGGCTGCGGGAGTATTGCTGAAATTACTCCTGCAAGAGTTCGGCATCCGGCTGATTTCTCACACCAAATCCATTGGTCCCATAACTGCAATGGACAATTCCCGCTCCTTTGAAGAGGCGGAAAATTCACCCCTGCGTTGCCGGGACGCGGCACAAGAAAAGGCGATGATGCAGCTGATTGATCAGGCGGCGAAAGAAGGTAATACCTTAGGCGGCACCGCGGAAATAATTGCCACTGGTGTTTGCCCCGGTCTGGGAACCTATACTCAATGGGATCAGCGGCTGGACAGCCGGATTGCCGCAGCACTGATATCAATCCCCTCGGTAAAAGGTGTCTCAATCGGAGATCGAGATATCAGTCAAAAATTGGGCTCGGAAGCACATGACGAAATTTACTTCGATTCCGCAAAGGGATTCTATCGTACAAGCAACCATGCCGGGGGAATTGAAGGCGGGATGAGCAACGGCGGCGACATCATCGTCACCATCGTAATCAAACCACTGCCTTCGTTAGGGAAACCACTGCAATCGGCGGATATTCGTACCGGCAAGGCGGTATTAGCCCAAAAAGAGCGGGCGGATGTCTGTATTGTTCCTGCCGCCGGGGTGATCGCCGAAGCGATGCTGGCGCTGGTCCTGGCTCAGGCTCTGACTGAAAAATTCGGCGGTGATTCATTAAACGACATGAAACGGAATTACCAGAATTATCACGAAAGGCTCCGACATGCCTAATCTGATTCTGATCGGCTTTATGGGCAGCGGTAAGGACTGCGTGGGTCAGGAACTTGCCCGGCAAACCGGATTGGCTTTTTTGTCCACTGACGCAATGATCGAGCTGGCTGAAAACCGAACGATCAAGGATATTTTCGAGCGGAATGGCGAACCATATTTTCGCCGTCTTGAGCAAAAAATATTAAACTCTATCAAAGACCTCAAAAACGTCATTATCGCTACCGGTGGCGGCATGGTAATAAATCCGCAAAATCGGAAGAAGTTGGCGCGACTGGGAATAGTTATCCATCTAATCGTGGATGCCGCAACTATCAAACAACGCCTGCACGATGACAGCTCCCGACCGCTGCTGAAGCAGCCCGGAGCCTTGGAAAAATTGTTAGCAGAGCGCCGCGGCATTTACGATTTTGCCAGGATTAAACTCAACACGGTTGATAAATCACCAGCGCAAATTGTCGCCGAACTGCTGGCGCAAGTTGATCTTCCCAAACCGAAAAAAATTTCCATAAAATCGCAGAGGGTCACCGTCCGAGTCCCATCCTCAACTTATGATGTGATAATTGGCAGTGGTTTGCTAAGTGAAATTCAAAACTATCTCCCCCATCAGCCTCGTCGCTGCGCGATAATCAGCAATCCCTTGGTGGCAACGCTCTTGCTGCAGCCGTTGGAAACCGCTCTAAAAACAGCCGGAATGGATTTGCTGCCAATTATTATGCCCGCCGGTGAACGCTATAAAAATCTCAAAACTGTCAATAGAATATATGACACTCTACTCGAACATCATTTCGATCGGTCAGATTTAATTATCGGTTTAGGCGGTGGGGTGATTACCGACATTGCTGGCTTTGTCGCGGCGACCCTCAAACGCGGCTGCCGCTTGATCCAATTGCCGACAACTCTATTGGCGCAGGTTGATGCCAGTGTCGGCGGCAAGACCGGCGTAAATCATCCGTCGGGCAAAAACCTGATCGGATCATTTTATCAGCCAGAGCTGGTCTGTGCCGACGTAAGTTTATTGAATACCCTACCGGAGCGAGAATTCCGCAATGGCTTAGCCGAAGTCATCAAGATGGCTATTATCCGGGATGCTAATCTGTTCAATTTGCTGGAAGCGGAGCGCCGCCGGATCTTGGCGCGTGACCCGGGATTGCTGATGAGAATTGTCGAACGCTGTGTGCGGTTGAAACAGGTTATTGTTCAAGCCGACGAGCGGGAAATCAGTGGTTTGCGGGCACTTTTAAATTTTGGTCACACTCTCGGTCATCTTTACGAAACCGCCGGGCATTACCGTCAATTAAAACACGGTGAGGCGATTGCCATTGGCATGGCTCGGGAAATTCAAATTTCCCGGTTCTTAAATGACCTCAGCGAGAGCGACAGCCAGCGAATCGTTGATCTGATCGCAGCTTACGGATTGCCTATCAAATATTCAAAACAATTGGCAATCAGTCAGTTTCTGGATATCCTTCATCAGGATAAAAAAGCGCGCGACAGCAAACTGAGATTGCCTTTAATAAAAACCATTGGAACAAGTAATCTTAAGGAGTTGGAATGGACTCAATTCGAATCATTCATGGACCAAATTTAAATCTGTTAGGCAAGCGTGATCCAAAACATTACGGCAAGCTGACCCTGGAGGAGATAAACCGTGAAATCAGGACTTTTGCCGCAGCCAAAAAAATTGAGGTTGATATTTTTCAGAGCAATCACGAGGGTGAAATTATCGAATCCATTCAGGATTCAGGAGGGCTTACCGGGATTATTATCAATCCCGGCGGATTTACCCATACCTCCGTCGCGATTCGGGATGCGATCGAGGCGGTGGACGTACCGGTGATCGAGGTTCATCTGAGTAATATCGCCGGTCGCGAAGCGTTTCGCCAGCAATCGCTAATTGCTCCGGTGTGCATCGGTCAGATCAGCGGCTTGGGTTATCACAGTTATATTCTTGCGCTGGAATTTTTTTATCAGATTAATCTTTCACAATCAAGGAGAATTAGATAAAATGGAAAAACTATCGGATGATGCTATAATCCATCAGGAAATCGAAAGAGTCACGGACTTAATCAAAAAAATGGGCGGTGATGTTAAGCACAAAACAGATGAGCATGTGGCGTTATTCCCTGCCACAAACAACACCGTCACCAGCCATCCGGGAGGACTGCCCTTCAACGGAGAAAGTAAAAAAATTACTAAACTTGGAAGTCGTGAAACCAAATCCGAAAATACGGTTGTAAAAGTCGGCGATATTGCCGTCGGCGGTGAACAACTGACAATCATCGCCGGTTCCTGTGCCGTCGAAACGGTCGAGGGTACCAATGAAGGCGGCCGCTTACTGCAGATGTTGGGTGCCGACCTGATGCGCGGCGGTGCCTTTAAACCGCGGACTTCGCCGTACTCCTTCCAGGGATTGGGCAAGCGCGGTTTGGAAATTCTGGCTGATGCCCGCGAGTTGATCGGAATTCCAGTGGTATCCGAAGCCGTAGATCCCGAGAATTTTGACCTGGTTGAACAGTACGTTGACCTGGTTCAAATCGGGGCGCGCAACATGCAGAATTTCTCGCTGCTCAAACGAGCCGGCAGGTCATCGAAGCCAATTCTGCTAAAGCGCGGGATTTCAGCCACGATCAGCGAATACCTCATGGCAGTCGAATATATCATGGCGGGCGGCAACTACAATGTCATTCTCTGCGAGCGAGGCATCCGGACTTTCAATGACTATACTCGCTTTACCCTGGACATCAGCTGTATCCCCGAACTCAAATTGCAGTCCCATCTACCAATCATCGTAGATCCCAGCCATGCCTCCGGTCGGCGGGATATGATCATTCCGCTTTCCAAAGCTGCCATTGCCGCCGGCGCCGATGGGATTATGGTCGAGGTTCACCCCTTCCCCGACAAGGCTCTCTCCGACGGATACCAATCAATTACTTTCGAACATTTCGCCCGGTTAATGAAAGAACTCCGGGCACTGGCACCAGCTGTCGGTAGAAAATTATAATATGGCCAATCTTTCGCTGTCTAAATTACCGGCATTCCGCGGAACAGTTACGATTCCCGGCGATAAATCAATTTCACATCGCGCCGCGATTCTGGCAGCAATTGCTAATGGCAGGAGTATCATTGATAATTACTCCTCGGCGATTGATTGCCAGACTACCCTAAAATGTCTGCAAATGCTCGGTGTTAAAATCAGCCACAGCAATCAGCAACTAATTATTAATGGAAAAGGACTACGATCGTTAACTGCACCCAACGCCATTTTAGATTGCGGAAATTCGGGCACAACGATGCGGCTGCTTTGTGGCTTATTGGCGGGGCAGAGTTTCTCAGCCGTGCTCGATGGCGATGAAAGTTTACGCCGGCGACCAATGGAGCGAGTAATCAAACCGCTAAATCAAAACGGTGCCGAAATTTACGGCAGTCAAACAAATCGTTTTGCGCCACTCGATATTCATGGCCGTGCGCTGCCGAGTATTTTCTATCATCTACCCGTCGCCAGTTCGCAGGTAAAATCGGCGCTGCTTTTAGCCGGATTGTATACCGGTGGAACGGTTCGAATTGAGGAACCGGTTGTTAGCCGCGATCATACCGAACGTATGCTGGAATTTTGTGGGGTGGATATCGAGCGCGACGGTGATACCATCTCCCTGGGAAACAAACGTCAACCGGGCACCCGCCAATTTCAGATTCCAGGGGATGTATCCTCGGCAGCTTTTCTGATGGCATTGGCACTATTGATCCCCAAAAGCCAGCTGCGCATTGAAAACGTGGGCATCAATCCAACCCGCACCGGCTTATTGACTGTCCTCCAAGCGATGGGCAGCGAGATCAAAATCGAAAATCGGCGGCTAATTGCCAACGAACCAGTTGGTGATCTGATAATCCAAAGCGGGGTTCTAAAAGGTACGGAAATCGAAGGCGCGATCATTCCCCGCTTGATTGACGAGCTGCCCCTGATCGCGGTTATTGCTACCCAGGCAAAGGGTCAAACGATAGTCAAAAATGCCACCGAGCTGCGCGTCAAAGAGACCGATCGCATTCAGGCAATCGTAACCGAATTAAGCAAAATGGGCGCGGCAATCGAAGGGCACCCGGATGGATTTACGGTCGAAGGTCCGGTAACTTTAAAAGGGGCAACCTGCGACAGCTATGGAGACCACCGGATTGCCATGGCGTTATCCGTTGCCGGCTGGATCGCCGAAGGTCAGACGACTATTACTAATATGGAGTGCGTTGGCATCTCCTTTCCGGAATTTTATCAACTGGTGAATAAATTACAGGGCTTGCCGAATCCCAAATAGTAAAATTCCTAATCTGGGTTAACTTCAACAGAAATCTCGACTTAGCAACTGTCTCCTAAGTCCTATTATAGTTTCCATCCAATAATTATGATCGCAGTCACTTACGCTTAATTCATAAAAACTTAACTGCTGATTATCTTTTGTCTTTCGGTAGGAATCGGCTTATATTTCCTCAGGAATGAAGATCGCAGGTGGAAAAATCAGCATAAGAGTAGCAGCATTTCCCTTCCACTTTTAGCTAAGTCACCACAAAAGCATATCAACAGGATTTTCTAATTATGAAAAAAATTCTTAATCAGCTCCTGAAAACCTGCCCCACAACTGGCAGATTCCGGGGAATCAATTGGTCAAACATCTGGTCGGTCGCCGCCTTTCCGGTGACAGGACTGATAGCCTTGACCTGGTTTCTGATCCGCGTCGTGCCTAAACCCAGCCGGGCAACTTATCCCTGCATGAAGATCGCCGCTCCGCTGGCAAGCACCTTCGTAGCTTACCTTTGTGGCTTTTTGTTTTCGGCAATTTCTTTCAAAAAAGTTAGAATTGCTCTCCGGCAAAAACGACTTCAGGGGGTAATTCTGTTCTCGCTATTCCTGATCTTTGCGGTTGGCTGGCTGACCTTGCAGTCATCTGCAAAAATGTTGGCTAACGCCGTAAAAATAACGAGAACTTTCGAGGATCCCTTAGGACCGAATAATCCCATCGGTGAAGCCAAAGGAATATTCCCGGGGCGGGTGGTCTGGATCCACGATCCCAATGCCACCAATGAGAACTGTACGAACAACAGTCACAGCGATGCATACTGGCTGTCTTCAAATACCGATCAAGAGATTGTCGATCAGATATTTGCGGAAGCCTTGAAATTAGTGACCGGAAAAGAAAGTGATGCCGAAGCCTGGGATGTGGTCTTTAAATATTTCAATGTCAATCACGGCAAGGGTGAAGTGGGTTATTCTGATTCCGAGACCGTCTTTATTAAAATTAATGCAGTGACTGCCTGGAGCGGAGCGGCTCCAACCGGAGAAATGCCGTCTAGCCGGGCTATTGAATACGACACCACACCGCAAACAATTATGACGATGCTCAGACAACTGGTCAATAATGCGGGAGTTCCGCAAGGGAATATCTATGTCGGCGATCCCATGTGTGATATCTGGAACCATCTGTATGAGTATTTCCATACTGAATTTCCAAACGTCAAATATTGCTCAAAACGAACCATCCCGGGTAGATACAAGATCACGGCAAGCAATGCTGTCGGAATCACCTATTCTGATCACGGTACGGTAATGAATCAGGTAACCACCCACAAGTTCTTTAAAGAAATGATGGATGCGGATTATTTATTAAACATTCCTGCCATGAAAGGACACCGTTGGGGAGGTGTCACTTTCTTTGCAAAAAACCATTTCGGATCGAACACCACCGACGGCTCCTGGCAGTTGCATAAGGGACTGATGAATCCGGACGATGCGGGGATGAGATACGGGTATCATCTTTACAGAGTATTTGTCGATCTGATGGGCTGCAAATATCTGGGAGGAAATACCTTGCTCTATTTTATGGATGGATTATGGTCCACATCATACGAACATCAAAAACCGCAAAAATTCCGGTCCGCTCCGTTTAATAACGATTGGTGTTCATCAATTTTGCTTTCACTGGACCCCGTGGCGATCGAATCCGTTTGTCTGGATATATTACAAAAAGAATTTATCGAAGAAGAAATTATTGACGGCCAGGATGGACCTATTCCAGACCGCTGGACTTTCGTGCAATGGGATGGTGTGGATGATTACCTGCATCAGGCAGCGGATTCCTCGAATTGGCCGGAAGGAATTACCTACGATCCTGACAATTCCGGAACGCCGCTGGGTAGCCTGGGCGTTCACGAACACTGGAATAATCCCACCGACCGGCAATACACCCGCAATTTAGGCACCGGCGATGGAATCGAGCTAATCGAAATCAATAAGGCTGCCTCCGCTATCGAAAAATCTGATTCTCAACAATTGCCTAATCAGTTTGTACTTTATCAAAATTATCCGAATCCTTTTAATAATCTTACCACAATAAAATACGATCTGCCCGCCAAGACACGGGTCGTCTTGACAATCTATAATCAAGTTGGACAAGAGATCAGACGTTTGGTGGATGAGACTCAAGCCGGCGGCGCAAAATCAGTCGTCTGGGACGGTAAAGATTACTCCGGGCATTTGGTAAGTTCGGGCGTCTATTTTTATCAAATTCGGACCACCAGCCAGATTGAAAATAACAAGCTGATCTTCTTGAGATAATTACTGCTGGTGGATCAATTTGATCCACCAGAGACCCTAAATATAGGTTATAAACTCCGGAGTATTTAATTTTATGAAACCCCTATTGAATAATTGGAAAATAAGCGTACTTGCCATTCTGATTGGTTCGTTCTTAAATCCCATTAATGCTAGATATTTTTCAGCTAAATCCCAGCATACAAACTTAGATGTCTTAGAAACTACCCTCTCCGGCAGACTGTCCGCCGACACGACAATCTCCAAAAGCGCTAATCCCTGGCAAATCATCGGCGATTTGATTGTCCCGGACAACATTACTTTGACAATCGAAGCCGGCGCGGTGGTCTATTTCGATCACGGTATTGGAATAACTATTGAATCCGGTGGCTGTCTCCAAGCCCTGGGAAATGCGAATGACCGCATTCTACTAACTCGTTCACCCGCTACTAATGAACCCTGGGATGGGATCAGCTTGCAGCACACCCTTGCCGATAATCAATTGGTGAATATTGATATGGAGTATGGTGACCATCAAAATCAGGTAATTCTGGTTCAATCTTCAAAATTATTGGTTGATAATCTGACCTGGACCTCAACTAATAAAACCATCATCGAAGTTGATCATCCTTATTTACTGGTACGCAATTCCGTGTTCCCGTCAGTTCAGGAAGTTGAACCACTTCACGGGCAGAATCTGAGCAATGATGAATATTTAATTTTTGACCATAACATCTTCAGTGCGACAACCGGTTACAATGACGTGATTGACTTCTCTGATTGCCAGCGCCCCGGTCCAATTTTACAACTGTATAACAATATCTTCCTCGGCGGCGGCGATGATGGTCTCGATCTGGACGGTTGTGATGCCCATATCGAAGGCAATACTTTTATGAATTTTCATAAAAATAATACTACTACCAGCACCTCTAATGCGATTGCCACCGGTCTTTTCAATGGCAAATCATCCGAAATCACCGTTGTCAGGAACATTTTCTATGATAATGATCATGCGGTCTTGCTGAAAGAAAACTGTTTGATGCGCGCCGAAAATAATGTGATCGTCAATAGTTCTTTGGCCGCCGTCAATTTTAATGAATGGCCGGATCGTACCGTAGCTCCCGGCAAAGGGGCAACCTTCGATGGCAATATCTTCTGGCAAAATGCAAATTTATTCGCCAATCAAACCGCCCAACCCGGGTATACTAATCCGACAATCTCCGTCAATCATTCTGTAGTACCTGAAAGTTTCCTCAGTTTAGGGATTGGCAATCTGGACGCCGATCCGCAATTCGTTGACTACCAGAATCACGATTATCGGTTACAAAATACTTCCCCCTGTATCGGCACCGGACCCAACGGATTGGATATGGGTGCGGCTGTTCCTGCCGGCGCCTCGATTGCTGGCGAACCGGGGAGCATCACCAATCAAACAACTGTCGCGCTGACCATTGCCGGACCCGGCATCACCCATTATAAGTATGTTGTTAATGATCCCCTGGGAGATTGGAGTGAGGAGTTGTCCCTGGTAGATCATCCAATGCTAACGCTGGATCAATTGATTGACGGTCAATCCTATACGGTTTACGTCAAAGGGAAAAATTCGGCCGGTGTCTGGCAAGTCCAACCTGAATACGCCACTTCCAAAACCTGGACGGTCAACTTAACGTCCGATGTTAGACTTACTGCCGAATCCGGTCTCTCCAACCATTTTCAACTAACTCAAAACTATCCCAATCCTTTTAATGCCAGTACCCGGATTTCCTATTTCCTGCCCCGGGCAGCGCATGTCGTACTCGAAATCTTTTCAGCAAACGGCGCACACGTAACAACTCTGCTCAATCAAAACCAAAATCGGGGTTATCAGTTGGTGACCTGGGATACTGGCAACTTACCCTCAGGCATCTATTTCTATCGCCTCCAAGTTAATGATCCCAGCAGTAACAGCAATTATTGGGAAAAGACCGGCAAGTGTATTTTACAAAAATAATTCTCTCCCCAAACAACTTGTGGAGAACCTTAATAACAAACTACGACGAATTTTATTATCATAAGGGGGCAAATCATGCAGAAAATATTGGTGTTCCTGTTCCTTGTTATTTTAGTCTCCGTCAACTGTGACTTGGTGGAGCAAGCGGAGCAGGAAATTGTGGACATTTCCGGTAAAGTCAGCGACGAGGGGCAGGCAGTCGAAGGCGCAATTGTGCTTTTAATGGAGAGTGCCAATGTTACCGACGGTCTGAATCTAAGCAATGGCAGCATCAGCGATAATCGGGGGAATTATCTCATTCTCAAGGTTGACCCGGGCAGCTATTACATCCTGGCAGTCAAGGATCAAAACAATAATCTTGAATTTGATGCGGACACTGACCAGCTGGGTTTCTATGGAGTTGATCCCAGCAGCTCTGACCTAACTCCGAATAAAATTAAAGTTTCCGATAAAGACCTCGAAAATATTAACATCACCGATCTCTACTCTTTATCCCAATAGCACTACCGCCCAAACAGTTATAACTGCTATTCAATTTACTGCTAAAATCAGGTCATTCTGAGTCCCGGTTATCTCCATTGACATTCATCAATTTGCTGCTTAACTTTTCTGCAAAAGAATTGCTTTTTAAAAATAAATAGGTTTCATCTATGTCTAATCAACAAGGGAGTAACTCCAGGATTTCGCAATGCATCGCTTAAAATACTCCAGCTTGTTGATTTTGCCTTTCGTCTTCAGAGTGGTTCTTGCTCAGGATTCTGATCTCGACCAATGGTTAGAATTGGACCTGAGCGAATTGATGAACATCAAGGTTTCGACTGCTACCAAAAAAGACCAACTGATCGAAAAAGTTCCGGCTACCGTCCGGATCGTCACCGCCGGTGAAATCAAGGAACGGGCGTATCACAGTCTGGAAGATGTCCTGCAAGACCTGCCCGGTTTTCAGTTCCGCAATATCCAGGGTTTTAACAGTTATTCATTCCAACGGGGTGCCCCCAGCCAAAATAACCTGATTTTAATCCTCGTTGATGGAATTCAGATTAACGAATTGAGTTCCGGTGGCTTCTACGGTGGTTACCAATATAATCTCCAGAATGTGAAGCAAATCGAGGTAGTCTACGGACCGTCGTCAGCCCTGTACGGTACGAATGCCATTTCGGGAATCATCAATATCATTACCCAAGACGCCGAGGACCAACCCCAAGTTAGTGCGAGC
>Ga0208828_1000952_pt1 | contig 11888 bp, 12 predicted proteins | sample Kivu_160m_FD_185487 | JGI IMG/M metagenome (GOLD analysis project Ga0208828, IMG submission 185487) | Freshwater microbial communities from Lake Kivu, Western Province, Rwanda to study Microbial Dark Matter (Phase II) - Kivu_160m (SPAdes)... | ecosystem: Environmental > Aquatic > Freshwater >... | reverse complement strand
CAACGGGACGTTCGTCCTTCGGGTCCTCGCAACCGACAAGGAGGGCCGGACCGTGGAGCTCGGCGCCAGGACGGTCGTCTGCGACAACGCCAACGCCGTCAAGCCCTTCGGGACGATCGACACGCCCGCCCAGGGAGGGACGGTCTCGGGGACGAAGTCGACGGTCTTCGGCTGGGCCTTGACGCCCCAGCCGAACAACATCCCCGTCGACGGGTCGACGATCGGCGTCTGGGTCGACGGCCTTCTCATCGGCCGGCCGACCTATAACAATTTCCGCGAGGATATCGCGACGTTGTTCCCCGGTTATGCGAATTCCAACGGGGCCGTCGGCTACTACCACCTGGACACGACATCCTACGGCAACGGCATTCACACCTTGGCTTGGAGCGTCGTCGACAGCGCCGGCAACACGACCGGCATCGGCAGCCGTTTCTTCAGCGTCCTCAACGTCGGGGCGACGGCCTCCGCCCAGGCGTCCGGAGCCCGCGGGGCGCCGGATAATCTCTCCGGCCCGACGACGCCCCTGGCTCCGCTCGTCCGCAGCCCGATGTACGGACGCCGGGGTTATGGGATGGATCGCTCTCCGGATCCGGTCTACCCCAACGGGAACGGCGAGGTCGTCATCCCGGTCGTTGAGCTCGAGCGGGTCGAGGTCTGGGTTGATCGAGCGGCATGGGAAAACGGCCTTGCGGGCGGCTGGCGGGAAGGCCGGCCGCGGCGGCCGTCCGAAGGCCCTTACCGGGGATATTGGCTGGTTTCCGGGGAGCTTCGGGCTCTTCCTCCCGGCTCGACCTTCGATTCGGTGCTCGGCATGTTCGCCTGGCAGCCCGGGCCGGGATTTCTTGGAGATTACGCGTTCATCTTCGTCAATGAGCGGAACGGAACAAGGCAGTCTCTGCGAATCCGGATTTCGCCCAAATTCTGAATCCGAGCCCGAGATTCGGAGAGGCGGGCGTGTTATGATAGATGTCGGGAGGAATGGGATTCATGCCCAAAGCTCTTGTCTGCTATTACTCGCGCAGCGGTCATACGGGGAAAATGGCCGAGACGATCGCCGAGGCGCTGAATCGGAACGGCCTGCCGGCCGACCTGAGGAAGGCCGAGACGGTCGGGCCCGACGACCTCCTGGCCTACGATTGCCTGATTTTCGGCTCCCCGACGTATTACGGAACCATGGCTTGGCCGGTCAAGAAGCTCCTCGATGAGAGCGTGAAGCACCACGGCAAGCTCAAGGGCAAGGTCGGGGGGGCCTTCACCTCGTCGGGCAACCTGGCCGGAGGCAACGAGACGACGGTCCTCGACATCCTGAACGGCCTTCTCATCCACGGGATGATCGTCCAGGGCGACCCTCAGGGAGATCACTACGGCCCCGTGTCCGTCGGAAAGCCCGACTCGCGGTCGCTCAAAAGCTGCGAAAAATACGCCCGCAAACTGGCCGTCTTGACCCTCAAGCTCTTTCCGCCGGAGGAGGACGAGACCTCGAAAGATGGAAAACACTCATAACGGTCCAGGCTTGGCCTTCGTCCTCGAACCGGATGGAAGGATCGGGGAGACGCTCCGGCGGCCCGCGGAATGCCGGCTCGCCGCCGGAGTTCCCTTTGAAGCCCTCTTCGACGCGGACTCCAAGTATAAGGCCATCCTTTTCATCGAGGAAGTCCTGAGGTTAGGGGCCGTTTTCGCCCGGGAAATCACGTGCCTCATCGACAGCCATCCCAAGCCCCATCTCTTCACCGGCCTTCGGCTGGACGATCGGGTTCTCGTCCTCTGCGCCCTCCATCAGGAAGAATTGTTCCGGCTGTTCGAGGAGATGACCGCCTCGATCGAAATCCAGTCCGACGTCTTGAAGACCTCGCTCAAGCGGCTCGCCGAGACTCTGGCCCACCTGTCCGACGTCCGGGCGGCCGAAATCGAGGAGCTGAATCGTCTGAACATGGAGCTGGCCGAGCTCCAGGGGGAGCTCCGCCGCAAGAACGACGCCCTCGAGGCCTTGAACGCGGAAATCCGGCGCCAGGCCGAGACGGACGCCCTGACGGGATTGCTCAATCGCCGGGGATTCTTTCCCCGGGCGGAGAGAGATTTCCTTCGAGCCAAGAGATACGGCCACGGCTTCGTGGTCATCATGATCGACATCGACCTTTTCAAAGCCGTCAACGACCGCTGGGGGCATGTCGTCGGGGACCAGGCCTTGGCCGGTTTCGCCGACGTCCTGAAGAAAGGGATTCGCGAGTCCGACCTCCTGGCCCGCTACGGAGGGGAGGAATTTATCCTCCTGGCCCTCAACGGCCAGGCTCCCCGGGCCGGAGAGGCGGCCGAGCGCCTGCGCCGGCTGGTCGAAACGTCGGAGCTTCCGACCGATGCCGGGCCCCTCAAGCTGACGATCAGCCTGGGCGTGGCCGCTTTCGAATCCGGCTCCCCGTCCCTCGACGAGGTCATCAAGCAGGCCGACGAGGCCCTCTATGAAGCCAAGCGGAACGGACGGAACCGGATCGTGTTCCACCGTCCGGCCTGAAGATTCTCTCTTAACTTTTCCCCCGAGTTGTGGTAAAAAGGACGCCGTCATGAAAAAGACGGAGAGGCATCACCTCAAAGAAGACGAATTCGTCCACGGGATGGAGCGGTTCCTGGCCTTCGCCAAGAAATGGCGGAAGGAGTTGATCGCCGGGGCCGCCGTTCTCGCCGGATTGGCGGTCCTGTTCGCCGGCTTGCAGGTTGTCCGGGGCGCCGTCGCGAGGCGGGACAGCCGGACGTTGGGCGAGATTCTGAAGCTCCGGGCCGAGGCGGCCAAGGATCCCCGGAACGTCACGAAGCTCGAGGCCATGGCCGGCCAACGGAAATACGGGCGCCTCGCCTCGATCTCCCTGGCGACGTTCTGGGTCGAAAAGGGAGAGTTGGACAAGGCCCAGGCCGTCCTGGCCTCCGTTAAGGAGATCCCCCGCGATTTTTTGGCCTATCAAGCCCGCGATTTGGCCGCCCAGATCGCCGTTCTGAGGGGCGAGTACGACCGGGCCATCGCCCTTTTCGAGAAAATCGAGGCGGAAAAACCGAAGGACTACGTCCTGGAAGCGGTCCTGTTCCACCGGGCCGAAGCCCTCGAAAAAAAAGGGAATCCGGCGGAGGCCTTGGAGCTCTACAAGCAAATCGAGAAGGACTACGCCCAGAGTTATTACGGCTACGACGCCTCGCTCCGGGCCCGGAAGCTCGAGGCGGCCCGCTGAGCGCCCTTGCGAAAAGCGAAAAAAACGATATAATGACGCTTTGATCCTATTCAGGAGGAACGGCCATGGCTTATAAGATCACCGAGGAATGCATCAACTGCGGCGCCTGCGAGCCCGAATGCCCCAACCAGGCGATCTCGGCCGGCGACACGATCTATGTCATCGACCCCGAGAAGTGCACCGAGTGCGTCGGCAGCCACGACGAATCCCAATGCAAGGCCGTCTGCCCGGTCGATGCCTGCATTCCCGACTCCGATCGGCAGGAGAGCCGCGAAGACCTCCAGGCGAAATACAAGAGGCTCCACGGCTGAGCATCCGCTGACTCAGACACAAAGAGAGGAGTGAGGTTCTCACTCCTTTTTTTTTGTTGTCGGCCGGAGCGATGAGCGACCCTTTCTCTTCCTTGGAACCCGCGGGCCGACCGTTTTCCGCGGCCCCGCGGCGGGGCCGGTGGGCCGGGGCCCTCTTCGCCAAAGACCGCTGGGGATTGAACGTCGTTCTCTTCCTGGCGACCGCCGCGTCGGCCTGGTACGTCGGGGTCTCCTGGAGTGCGAGCTATCTTTTCGTCGAGCGGATGACGGCCGACCCGACGTTCCAGGCCGGGAACTGGATTTTCCGTGATTCTCGGGTCATCGGCTTGAGCGGCCTGTACGCGGCGGTCCTCATGACGATCCTCCTGGCGCATGAGCTCGGCCACTATTTGACCTGCCGGCGCCACGGATTGAGCGCGACCCCGCCCTTCTTCATCCCCGCTCCGACGCTCATCGGGACGCTGGGGGCTTTCATCAAGATCCGGACGCCCATCGGCCGGAAGCGCGTCTTGTTCGACGTCGGCATCGCCGGGCCGCTCGCCGGATTCGTTTTCGCCCTTCCGGCGATGGGCTTCGGATTGGCGTTGTCCAAAGTCGTCCCGTCGCTCCCCCGCGAGGAATCGATCCTCTTCGGCGAGCCGCTGCTTCTCAAGCTCTTCGGGGTCCTCTTCCTCAAGAATCCGGGTCCCGGATACGACATCGTCCTCCATCCCGTCGCCTTCGCCGGCTGGGTCGGGATCCTCGTCACCGCCCTCAACCTCTTGCCCCTCGGACAGCTTGACGGCGGTCACATCGCCTACGCCGTCCTCGGTCCTCGGGCCAGGCCGCTGGCCCGGCTCGTCCTCGTCCTCTTCCTCGTTCTCGCCGTTTTCGTCTGGGCCGGGTGGTTGATCTGGTTTCTCCTGGTTCTCCTCCTGGGCGTCGAACATCCGCGGGTTGCCGACGAGGACGTCCCCCTGAACCGCGGGCGAAAGGCGCTCTTCGTCGCCGCCGCCGTCATTCTCGCATTATCCTTCATTCCCGCCCCGGTCAAGGAGTATAATATCCTCGACCTTATCCGGATTTTCGGATCATGAGCAGCCCGGGAGTTATTCACAGTTTCTGTGGAAAAGTTGTGGAAATCCCCGGGCTCCCGAAGCCGATAAACCGAAAATTCATGAAGATACGGCGGTTTGCACAAGAATTCGTCATGCGCGCACAATGCATTTATTTTCAATGATTTATAAACTATTTGAAAATAAAGGAAATGCCTCGGCGCCAACGCCTCGAAGGGGACGGACATGGACATAAGTTTTAAATCCGTTGAGGAAAAGTTCAACGGCCTCAAGGCGAAGTTTCAGGCCGGGGGAATTTCCCGCCAGGCATTCATCGACGAGATGAAAAAGCTCCGCCTGAAAGACGAGAGCGGCCGGTTCTGGATGATCGGGGCGCAGACCGGGAAGTGGTATTTTTTCGACGGACGGGACTGGACCCAGGCGGAGCCCCCGACCCAAAAAGAGGAAAAGTCCATCTGCATCTACTGCGGATTCGAGAACAAGATCGACGCCGAAGTCTGCGCCCGGTGCGGAGGGACGTTCGGAGAGGAAAAATCCGTTTGTCCCAACTGCGGCGGAGAGCTTCAGAAGCCCTTCATGACCTGTCCCCGCTGCGCCGCGGGCCCGGGCGAAATCGAGGTCGTCGGGCCGACCGCCGCCGATGAACGCCGCCGGACGGACGAATCGGTCCTCCGCTCCGTCCGGCCGGCTTCCTGTCTGCTCTTCGGCGGATTGCTCGGGGCCCTCTTCGGTGTCGGCTTCGGCATCTTTGCCGGCGCGACGGAGTACTTTTCCGGAATTCTGGGCTTCCTTCCGGCCTCGTTGACCGGCCTCCAGGGCAAGCTTCACGGAGCGGTCATCTTCGGCCTTCTCGGAGGAATCGGCGGCTTCCTCTTCTTCGCCGCCGCCGGCTACCTGAAAGCCGTCGTCATCAATTTCGTCCTGTCCCTTATCGGCGGGCTCAAATACACGGCGACCCGGAGAGTCCCGGCGGAGACCCAAAAGCCCTCATCGCCGGGAACGACCCGCGGCGATCTTGGCCAAGGCGAAAGCGACCTGCCCGACTGAGATCGATTCGTCGTTGGGCGAGTATTCGGTCGGTCTCAGGACGAGGAAACCGGCCCTTTCGAGGGCGGCCTCGGTTCGAGAGAGGAGCCTCCGGTTCAGAAAGACCCCTCCCGTGAGAGCGACGGCCTCGACGCCGGCCGCCTTCCGGCCTTCTCGGGCGACGGCCACGGCCGCCCGGGCCAGGGTGTTGTGAAACTTGGCTGAAATTTCATCCGGAGGGACCCCATGCCGGACGGCGGCGACGACCTCCCGGACGGCGGGGAGGAAGGATACGACGAGAGAGGCTCCCGGAGTCCGGCGGAGGGCGAAGGGGTAGGAGTTGTTCCCCGGACCCGCCGCGGCCTCGAGCCTCATCGCCGCTTCGGCCTCATATTCGTTCTCCAGGGGCGCGAGACCGGCTAGGGCCGATACGGCGTCGAACAAGCGTCCGCAGCTGGTCGACAAGGGGGAGCGCAGGCCGGAGGACATCATCTCCCAGACGCCGCGGACAAGGCGGGAGGGGAGGGCGCGAAGGAAGGGGAGGTCCGGAGGGCCGGCGGGGTCGAGGGCGTGGAGATAGCTGAGGGCCATGCGCCAAGGCTCGCGGGCCGCCGCGTCGCCTCCGGGGAGGAGAAGGGGCTCGAAGTGGGCGAAACGGGTCGCGCCCTCGTAATCGGCCAGGAGGAACTCTCCCCCCCAGGCCGAGCCGTCCGCTCCGTATCCGTAGCCGTCCCAGGAGACGCCGAGGATCTTTCTTCCCGGCGGAAATCCGTGCTCCAGGCAGGCGGCCAGGACGTGGGCGTGATGATGCTGGACGCGCAGGTGAGGGAGGCCCATCCTTTCGGCGATGCGGGTCGTGTGGAAATCGGGATGGAGGTCCGAGACGACGCAGGCGGGGGAGACCGAAAACAGTTTTTTCAGATGATCGACCGTCTCCTCGAAATAGAGCCGGTTCCGGTAATCGTCGAGGTCCCCCAGAAACTGGCTGGTGACGACGTAGCCGTCTTTATAAACCGAAATCGTGTCCTTGAGCTCGGCCCCGAGAGCGAGGACCTGGGGCTTCACGGCCAGGGCGTCGGGGACGCGCTGGGGATAGGGGACGTAGCCCCGGGCGCGGCGGACAAAAAGGGGTCGCCCCCGAACGACTTTGGCGACCGAGTCGTCGGCCCGCATCTCGATCGGCCGGTCATGGGTCAGCACGGCGTCGCAGAGCCGGCGGAGGGTCGGATTTTCCTCCTTGAGGATCGGCGCGTCTTTGGGATTCGAGCTCGTCGCGACGATGAGTTCGAGATTTTCGAGGAGGAGGTCGTGGAGGGGCGTATAGGGGAGCATGATCCCGACCTCGTCGAGGTGGGGGGCGATTCCGGGAATGTCCCGGGTCTTGGCCAGGAGGACGATCGGCCTCCTCGCCGAGATGAGGAGACGCCTTTCGGCGGGGGAGACGCGGGCGTAACGGCGGGCCTCGGCCAAATCCCTGGCCATGAGGGCCAGGGGCTTCCTCTCCCGATCCTTGATTTTCCGCAGACGGGCGACGGCCCCCGGGTGGAAAGGGTTGCAGAGGAGATGGAACCCCCCCAGTCCCTTGACGGCCAGGATCTTGCCGGCCCGGATGAGGCGGGCCGCCTCCTCGACCCCGCCCCCATGGATTCGGCCGGTGCGGCTGTCGCGCAGGGCCAGCGACGGGCCGCAAGCGGGGCAGGCGACCGGCTGAGCGTGGTATCGCCGGTCGAGGGGATCCCGGTACTCGCGGCCGCAATCGGGGCACATCGGGAAACCGGCCATCGTCGTCCGGCTTCGGTCGTAGGGAAGGGCCCGAACGATCGTGTACCGCGGTCCGCAGTCCGTGCAGTTCGTGAAGGCGTAGCGGTAGCGGCGGTTGCCGGGATCGCGGATGTCCGCCCGGCAGGCGTCGCAGACCGAGATGTCGGGCGAGATGAAGACGAAGCTCGCGCCTTCCCGCGAGGGCTTGACCTCGAACCGCCTCAGGCCGCGGGCTTTCGCCGGCCGGCTCGTCAAGCGTTCGATCTTGGCCAGGGGGGGGAGCTCGGCGCCGAGAGCCCGGACGAAGGCCTCGAGAACCGAGGCCGAGGTCCCTTCGAGGTGGATCTCGACGCCCCGGCCGATGTTCTTCACCCAGCCGGCAAGTCCGTACCGGAGGGCCAGGCGGTAGACGAAAGGCCGGAATCCGACGCCCTGGACGATGCCGAAGACGAGAAGGCGGCGGGCCGCCGGTCTCGCGGGACGGTCTCTCGGGGCGCTCACGGGTTTGAGAGGGGAGAAGCGCTCCCAGGGACGCGCGGCGGGCGGAGGCTGTAGCGGCATCCGCAATAGTTCTGCCGGTATAAGCCGTAGCCGCGGCTGATTTCGACGCTTTTGCGGAACCCGTCCTTCTTCTTGAAATCCGCTTCCAGAAATTCGAGCCCGTGCTTCCGGCCGAGCCGGCGGCCGATCTTGTTCAGGACCGAGGAATTTTTCCATGGGCTGACGCTCATGATGGTCGTGAAGGCCGGAAAACCGGATTCGCGGGCGAGGCGGGCCGTCCGGTCGAGCCGGAGGGCGAAACAGACGGCGCAGCGCCTCCCTTTTTCCGGCTCCCCGGCCAAAGGCCGGGTCGCGGCGAGCCAGGCTTCCGGGTCGTACTCCCCTTCGAGGAGAGGGAAGCCGAGAAGGCGCTCGACCTTGCGCGTTTCGGCGAGGCGGAGAACGTATTCCGGCTCCGGCCAGATGTTCGGATTGAAGAAGAAGCCGGTGACGTCCCGGTCTCTCTGGAGGAGCTCGACGACGTACGAGGCGTCCGGGGCGCAGCAGATGTGGACGAGAACCGGCGGCTTGGCCATCGCCCCCTATTTTACTTGAGGGCGTCGATTTGGTCGAGGGTCGCGACGATCGTCCGGTTGATCTTGTCGATGCCGGCGTAGAGCCCGGCCAAATCGCCGCTCTCGATCCGCCGCTCGTCGACCTTCTCTCCGAGGGCCTGGAGCCGGCTCGTCCTTTCGGCCGCGGTACGCCGCGTCTCGTCCTCGCCGGCTCGAATTCTTCTCTTCAAGGCCTTGAGCTTTTTCTTGAGGTCCGCCTCTTCGTTCTTGAGGGGAGGCGGCGTCGCGGCCCCGGTCCCGCCCGTTCGGGCTTTTCGGCGAACGCGGATTTCCTGCAGGCGCGACTGGACGGAGAGTGACCGGCCCCGGAGGTCGGTCAGCTCGACTTGACGCCGGGCGAGGATTTGGTCGAGGCGCTCGATCTCCCGATAGTCGGTCTCGAAGCGGGACGGTTCCAGGCGGGCGAGCCAGGCTTTCTCCCCCAACTCCCTTTCGAGCTCGTCCCGGCGCCTTTTCGCCCGGCGGAGGCGAAGGCCGAGATGGGCGCGCCGGACCCGGCGCTTGGGGCCGGCGAGGATGAAATTGAGGCGATGGCGAAGGTCCTTGTCGCGGAGAAAGATGAACACGAGGAGGAGGAGGATGAAAGAGAGGGCAAGCCAGAAGATCCAGTAGGGCAGGCCTTCCCTAACGACGAGCGGAGCCGTTTGAGCGACCTCTTGGGCGATCCGGATGGCGCCCTCCTCTCGGGCGGAATGGCGAATTTTTCTTACAGGAACGAGCCGAAAATGTCAACGGCCTTCAGCGAAGAGGAAGGAAGAGGCGGGGACGAAGGCGGTCGAGAAGGCGGGAGAAAGGATCGGGCGGCCGCGCGGCGAAGTCGTCGACGGCCCATTGGAGGAGATAGAGGAGGGCCGGCAGGTTCTCCCGGAAGATCGGCTCGATGTCTTTTTCGGCGTTGAAAAATCCGCCCCCGAGCTGATCGACCGGCGGAAGCTCGATCGTGAAGGAGGGAATGCCGGCCGTCCCATACGTCCAATCGACCGTATCGCCGTTGGTCAGGTAATTCAGCTTGTCGATTCCCTGGCCGTGGTCGTACGTCCGGCCGTTGACGCTTTTCATGAGGTCCGCCATGCGCTGGGCGATGGAACTCAAGCGGGCGCGGTCGGGGGCGGGCGCGGTCGTATATCCCCAGGGGTAGAGAATGACCTGCGAATAGCTGTGATAGCTGACGACAAGGCGAAAATCCTTGCTCAGGAAGAGATCCCGGACGGCCCTGGTCTCAGGTTCGGAGAACGGCGCCGTTCCCCGATAGACATCCGAGGCGGGGTTGCCGCTCGACCCCTGGTCGTCGAGTCCCCACATGTGGCCGTAGTTGCGGTTGACGTCGACCCCGTAGCTCCCTCCGCCGTTGTCGCGAAGGTTTTTCCGCCAATAGCGGTAAACCCTGACCGAGTAATCGTGTCCGTCGGGATTGACGAGGGGGACGATCCAGATTTCGCTCCGGTCGATGAGCTGTCTTGCGGCGGGATCGGTTCCGTAGAGATCGAGGAGTTCTTTGCCGAAGAGGAACGGGACCTCGACGGAAATCCACTCCCGGGCATGATGGCAGCCGAGAATCAGGGTTTCGGCCTCATCCTCCTCCAGGGCGACGCTGTCGCTGACCTTGAGTCCGTAGATGGGGCGCCGTCCGAGGCTTTCCCCGAGGATGAAGACTTTGGCCAGGCCGGGGTATTTCGCCTGGAGGTCGAAAAGGTCCCTTTCAAGCTGGGATCCGGTGTGATACGCGCCGATGGGACCGCCTTGAGGCGCGGCGAGAAGCCAGGTCTCGTGCCTTAGGGCAATTCCCTCGACCGCGAGAAGTTCGAGGTCCCGCGGCCCGGCGGCGACGTAAAGACGGCCGTTCCGTTCGCCCAGGAGGTCGAGGCCTAGGGAAGCGAGCCGGGCCGCCGTCGAGGCGGTCATGGGGAAGCTGACGATTTCGGGGAGGGGACGGTCTTGTGTCGGGGCGCCGGGACCGCCGCCGAGGAGAAGGGCCGTGAGGACGAGGACCGCGGACGTCATCGTTTTTCTCCGAACGCGTATCCCAGGGAGATCGCCGCCCGGCTTCCGTGGAGGTCGTCTTCCGAGCCGGACTCGCGGGCGAAGAAGATCCCGACCTCGAGGACCAGGCCGCGCCAGCGAATCCCCGTTCCGGCCGTCGCCCCGAAGTAGGCGGAAGCCGGCGACGACATGGGTTGGGGGTCGTAGGTCAAGCCCGCCCTGAGCCACAGCTCGGCCGGCCCGCCGAAGAGGGAAAAACGGAGGACGTGCTCCAGGCCGAGCCCGGCCTTCAAGACTCCCCGATAATCCCTCGGCTGAGGGTCTTCGAACCAGCTGACCTCATAGGACGGCCAATCGACGTAGGCCAGGTCGGCGGACAGCCGAAGACGGGGCAGGAGGTCCGCGCTCGCCCCGATCCCGGCGACGAACGGTTGGCGAAGGGTGTCTTCGGCCGAACCGGAGATCACGATCGCTTCCGCCAAGCCCGGCGACTGATAGCCGACCCGGCTTTCCCCCTCCGCTTTTTTTCGATAAGGCGTCCGGAAAACGGCCGCGAGGCGGAATCGCGGCCCGGGTTCCCAGGCAAGGCCGCCGTTGAGATAGAGACCCGAAAAGCTTTCCGTCTTGTCGTCCGTGATGGCGATATGGGAGGAGGTCCATTCCTCGGAGAAATGGCGCTCCAACCGGCCCTCGGCCAGGTTCAGGCCGATCCCGAGGCTCAAGCCGTGACCGAGGCGGCATCCGGCCGAGAGGTTGAAAATTCTCAGGACGCCGGTTTGTTCGAAACGGATTTTATAGAGGGTCACGCCGCGCGATTCGTAAATGTATTCGGCCGGCGGACGGTCGTAGATTTCCGCGAGACTGACGCTCGCCCCGAAAGCCCAGCGTCCTGCTCGATAGGTCAGGCCGGCGATATCGAGGGCGAGGAGGCCCAAAGAGACCGGCTCGCCGGTGAGGAAGACGCCGGTGTTGACGGGGCCGTATTTCGAAAAAGCCGCGCTCTGGTCGGAACCGCCGAGGGCCAGGGTAAACCGGGGGAGGGAGGGGAGCACGGCCGGATTGGCCGGATAAGCGGAGGCTTCGCCCGCCGCGGCGAAAGCCGTCCCTCCCCGTCCCAGGGCGGCGGCGGAAATAAAGGGAAATGAATTCCAAGTCCGATACGGCGCCTCGTCCTCATACTGGCCGACGACGAGCTGGGCGGAGGCCGAAAGGGGAAGGAGGACCGCGGCCGCGGCGAAAACCGCGATCCCGGGAAGCCGACGCCGGAACGCCATGGGCTTATCATTGTATCGGGCGGGCAGGCCGTTTGCAAATAGGGGGGGGGTGTGTTATAGAAAAACGTCATTTCGGCGGAGAGAAATGATGGACAAGAAGCGACGGGTGAAAATCACGGGGACGGGGATCTATGCTCCGGAGCAGATCCTG
>Ga0208828_1000948_pt1 | contig 11904 bp, 14 predicted proteins | sample Kivu_160m_FD_185487 | JGI IMG/M metagenome (GOLD analysis project Ga0208828, IMG submission 185487) | Freshwater microbial communities from Lake Kivu, Western Province, Rwanda to study Microbial Dark Matter (Phase II) - Kivu_160m (SPAdes)... | ecosystem: Environmental > Aquatic > Freshwater >... | reverse complement strand
GTTATATATAATGAAGGCATAATGCTGAAGGTGTGCTGAGGGGCGTACCTGGGGTGTTCGGCCTGGAGGTGGTGATATCTATCGGCAGGTAAAATAATTCAAGTAGTGACAATCCGAATCAAAATATATATGAAGAAAGGAGAAATTCAATGGCTAAAGTAGCACGAGAAATGGTAGAGAAGGCTGGTGTCAATGTCGACGAATTGCTGGAGCTGTTAGTCAATAATGCGGCGGCCGAGCTTACCACTTACTACTATTACACTATTCTACGCGTAAACCTGATTGGACTCGATGGCGAAACCATCAAGGAGATTGCAGAGACGGCACGCATTGAGGACCGTAACCACTTTGAAGCTCTGGTTCCACGCATTTACGAGCTCGGCGGCAAACTGCCCGAAAGCATGGTGGAGTTTCACAACTGTTCTGCGTGTCCACCTGCCAGCTTGCCCAAAGACCCTAAGGATGTCAAGGCAATGCTGAAGGTTCTGGTGGAAGCTGAGAGATGTGCAGTGAGGGGATATACAAATATTTGTAACCTTACTGCGGGCAAAGATCATCGCACCTATGACTTGGCCCAGTCAATCCTGAACGAGGAGATAGAACATGAATCGTGGTTCTCTGAGTTCCTGGGCGAGGGACCTTCCGGGCACTTTTTGCGCCGTGGCGATACCTCTCCATTCGTTTCCAAGTTTCTAAAGTAACAGAATATGGCGTATTATATGGATAGGCTCAAATTAGTGTTGGGTCTACCCAAAATTCCAGGGAGTTTGGATAAGGATGGAGAGCAGCTTCTTGCAAAACCTGCATCCGATAGTGCAGGCACTTCTGGCGACATGTTTCACCTGGGCAATGACTGCATCGGGAGCATCAGTAGTATTCGCTGCAAAGGACATAAGCCGAAGAGTACTCGATGCTATGCTTGGCTTTGCCGCTGGCGTTATGATTGCTGCCAGCTACTGGTCACTTTTAGCACCCGCTATTGAAATGTCGGAGGGCAAGGATATCCCAGCGTGGTTGCCGGCAGTTGCAGGTTTCCTTCTTGGAGGTATCTTCCTGCGAGGCATGGACAAGGTATTACCTCATCTGCATATAGGCTTTCCCGCAGAGGAGGCAGAGGGCGTGAAAACCAACTGGCGCCGAAGCACATTGCTGGTTCTCGCCATAACGCTGCATAATATCCCGGAAGGTCTTGCCGTTGGCGTTGCCTTCGGGGCTCTGGCAGCCGGCTTGCCAGCAGCTTCTCTAGGGGCGGCTGTTGCCCTGGCAATAGGTATAGGTATTCAAAACTTCCCGGAAGGACTGGCAGTTTCTATGCCGCTGCGCAGAGAAGGTTTTTCTCGCTGGAAGAGCTTCTGGTATGGTCAACTGTCGGGAATTGTAGAACCGGTAGCCGGTGTTATCGGTGCCGCTGCGGTTATTATCGCCCAGCCTATATTGCCATATGCGCTATCTTTTGCGGCTGGTGCTATGATATTTGTCGTCATTGAGGAATTAATCCCCGAAGCTCAGCGTGGCGGAAATACGGACCTGGCTACTATGGGTGGCATGGTGGGCTTTGCCGCCATGATGCTGCTAGATGTCGCCTTTAGTTAAACCGGAAGACGGATGAGGCAATGAGAGTATTTACCAGTGAGGAGCTACAGAGATACGATGGAAGTAACGGCATTGCTTATGTGGCTTGCTATGGCAAGGTGTACGATGTGTCGGATAGCTATCACTGGAGGGATGGCGTTCACCATGTTAGTCATTACGCTGGTTGTGACCTCACTGATGCCTTAGAAACGGCACCGCATGGTTTTAGCCTGCTGGAAAAGTTTACCATAATTGGTGAGCTTGTTAGGTGAATGAGTTTAATAGGTCGTTACAGTTTAATTGATTAGGATGTGTGTTGTACAGGACATAAATCAGTATTAGAATAGTGTTAAGGAGGTGTTATATGGCAGAACCGAAAGATGGCTGCGTGAAACCGTCAAAAGGAGTTATAGGCGTAAAGGAAACGAAATCCACAGCCCCTGACGTGCAAGGGGGAAAGGAGGCATTTACCATGATGGCTCGTGTTGGCAAACCGGCTCCGGACTTTGAGGTAAGCGCTTTCTATGAAGGCGGCTTCAAAAACATCAAGCTTTCCGATTACAAGGGGAAATGGGTAGTGCTCTGCTTCTATCCCGGTGACTTCACCTTTGTCTGACCTACGGAACTGTCGGCAGTTGCCGTCAAGTATGATGAGTTGAAGAAGATGGGTGTAGAGGTGCTGGCAATGAGTGTGGATAGCCGCTTCAGCCACAAAATTTGGCAGGAGGAAGAGCTTTCTAAGATGGTTCCTGGTGGGGTGCCATTTCCTATGTTGACAGATTCCGGCGGGCGTGTGGGAAGTGTCTATGGTGTCTATGATGAGGAAGCGGGTGTGGATATTCGCGGCCGCTTCATAATCGACCCCGATGGTGTGATACAGGCGGTGGAGACGGTGGCGCCACCTGTAGGTAGGAATGTGGCTGAGCTGATACGCCAGGTGAAGGCTTTCCAGCATGTGCGTGCCACGGGCGAGGTCTGTCCATCCGGCTGGCAGCCGGGCAAACCGACTCTAAAACCTAGCCCAGCCCTGGCAGGTAAGGTGTGGAAGGTGTGGAAGCCGGATATGGCATTTTAAAGAGCGACCTGGAAAATAATATAACGGCTCGTAATCGCCTCAGCTAATGGCGTTCTCGATAAGTTCGATGCGGCTGGCTTTGCCTTTCTGGTCGAGTTCTACGGCGATGAAGTCTATGCGCCAGGACTCGGGCAGGTTCTGGTGGCTGTTGAGATAAGTCAGGGCTGAGGCGACTAGTTTTTCTTTTTTGGCGAAGGTCACCGATTCCTCGGGGCTGCCGAAGCTGGCGCTGGTCCTGGTGCGGACTTCAACGAAGACGAGGTAGTCTTTCTTCCGGGCGATGATGTCTATTTCGCCCTCGCGGCAGCGGAAATTGGTCTCACATATTTTGTAACCCTTCTTTTTGAGAAAGTCCCTGGCTATCTTTTCGCCGGCGTCACCGAGTTCCTTGCGCTTCATGGTAGCTGGGCTACCTCTCTTACCGGGGCAAATGAGTGGCGGTGTATGGGTGAGGGACCGTGCTGGTGCAGGCATGACACATGGTGTCTGGTGCCGTAGCCCTTGTGATTGGCTAAGCCGTAGCCCGGGTGAATCTGGTCAAGCTCTACCATGATGCGGTCTCGGGTGACCTTGGCGATAATCGAGGCGCAGGCGATGGAAAGACATAGTTTGTCGCCATGAACTATCGGCTTTTGTGATATGCGTAGCTGGGGCAGGCGCAGGAAGTCTATGAGCAGGAAGTCAGGCGGGCAGGCTAGCTGCTCCACGGCATGGCACATGGCAATCCTGGTAGCGTTGAGAATGCCGATGACGTCTATGGTCTGGGGGGCGATGATGCCGACGCTGACCGCTATTGCCTCCTGTTTGATGAGGTCGAACAGGTACTCGCGCCTGGCTGGCGGGACCTCTTTGCTGTCTCGGACCGATTTCAGCCAGGGGAAGCCAGGGGATGGGGGCAGGATTACGGCGGCGGCGACGACCGGGCCGGCCAGAGCACCGCGTCCGGCTTCGTCGACACCGGCAATGAGACGATAGCCTCTGGAATTAAGCCCGTTTTCCTCAGCCAGGCTCGGCGGCTCGGATACGGACTTGTGATTTCTAGCTTTCAATGGTGCCACCGCCTAGAACTTCGCTATTTCGATAAAACACCACGGCTTGTCCCGGCGTGATCGCGGACTGCGCTTGGTGGAAGCTGACTTCGGCTGAGTCAGAACCCGGACGAACGGTGGCAGCTATATCAGGCGACCGGTAGCGTATTTTAACAGATACTGTCATCGGCTCGACAGGGGGTTTGCCGGACACCCAGCTTACTTCCGTGGCAATAAGACCAGTGGCATGAAGCTCTTTTTTGCTGCCGACTGTGAGCCTGTTCTTGTCAGGTTCTATCTTTGTTATGTAGACAGGTTCATCGGTGGCAAGCCCCAGCCCGTGTCTCTGCCCCACGGTGTAAAAGGCGGTTCCCCTGTGCCTGCCCAGTACTTCGCCCCGGCTGTTGACGATTTCGCCCGGAGTTGGGGTGAAATACCGGCTTAGAAAAGCGCCATAGTCCGAGGCGATGAAGCAGATGTCCTGGCTGCTGCGCTTGCCGGCGGAGGGTAACCCTTTTTGCAAGGCTAAGTCCCGGGCCTGGGACTTTGTGTAATCGCCCAGCGGAAAGAGAAGGCGGCTGAGCCTGTCCTGCCTCAGTGTGTAGAGCATGTAAGACTGGTCTTTGTCCGGGTCAGTGCCTTTGAGCAGGTGGTAGGTATCATCGTGGTGCTCGATTCTGGCGTAGTGCCCGGTGGCTAAGTAGTCGGCGTCGAGGGATAGGGCGTGGTCGAGGAGGAAGCCGAACTTTATGTATCGGTTGCAAGCGATGCATGGGTTCGGTGTCCTGCCCCTGGCGTATTCCCGGCAGAAGTAATCGATTACATGCTGCTTGAACTCCTTTTCCAGGTCGAGAATGTGAAAGGGTATGCCCAGTGTACTGCATATTTGCTCGGCATCCTGTACGTTCGATGTTGATGGGGAGGGCTGTCGCCGTTTGCCCGGCTCTGTTTTCTCCTCGGGCCACAGGCGCATGGTTATGCCCATTACCTCATAGCCGGCTTCTTTTAACAGTAAGGCTGCCGTTGAGGAGTCGACGCCGCTGCTTAGGGCTACAGCTACACGCTTCTTAGACATGCCTTGAGGTTTTTTCTGCCTGTAGTAGTTGCTTAACCCTGTCCAGGATAAGTTTACTAATTCTGGCTCTGGGCAAGGTAGCGTCTATCACCAGCCAGCGCCCGGGCTCTTCGGCGGCTAGCTTCAGATAGCCGGCTCTTACTTTGTTGTGAAAGGCGATGTTTTCAGCTTCGAAGCGGTCGTTCGTCATGGACTGCTTGCGGCTTAGTCCCGTCTGGGTGGGGATGTCCAGAAATATGGTTAGGTCGGGCTTTGTTCCCTGGGTGGCTAAGTCGTTGGTCTTTTTGACGGTATCCAGGTTCAGTTCGCGGCCGTAGCCCTGATAGGCGGTAGTGGAGTCGTAGAAACGGTCACAGATGACCACCTTGCCCTGTTGCAGGCTGGGGCGGATTACTTCGGTGACCAGTTGTATGCGGCAGGCGGCGAACAGGAAAAGCTCGGCTATTGGGGAGATTTTATCCTGGCGCCCTTTTTTGAGCACGCGCCTGAGCTGATTGCCCAGGTCTGTGCCGCCCGGCTCGTGGGTCAATACTGTGGGTATGCCCAGACGGGAAAGCTTTCTCCATAAAGCTCTGGCCTGAGTGCTCTTGCCGCAGCCTTCACTGCCCTCGAAAGTTATAAATAAGCTCAAGTCTTGTCCTCATCCTTATCTCTCCCGTCAATGGAAGGGAGATAGCAGAAAAAGGCTATCTTAGCCCTTTAGAATCTGTACTCTTCTTCTCGGTTCTTTGCCCAGGCTGTGTGAAGCCAGGCTGTGTCGTTCCGCTAGCAGGTGCTGCAAGCGGCGAATGTAGGCGTTCTGCGGGCTCAGCTCTACAGGTCCCTTGCCTTCTTTTACTTGGGTAATAGCGTTCTCGGCCTCGTCGATGGCAGAGTTGATGGGTGTGTCTTTGTGTGGCCCGTAAATGGTGTCAAGGCATTGTCTTAGCTGGGGGAGGTTGTTACTTTTGACGGCATATATGGGAATGCCGGAAATCTCGGCATCCAGTATCTTCTGCGGCTTGCGGCGATAATAGTTCTTGGCTGTGAGTAGAAGGTTGCACTTTGCCAGGTCATTGGTAAACTCCAGGGTGATTCCTCTCTCCCTGGCGGCATCTTCCAGCTTGGAGCGGTTGATACCGAATAGGTATATTCGAGGTCTTTCTCTCTTTGGCGCCACTTCCTTCTTGTTCAGGGCATGGGAGGTTGTCACTTTATCTTTTCTTACTTCACCTTTATCGTCCAGCCAGCGGACCTCGGTTTCCTGGGGCCTGCCGTGGAGTGTAGCATCTACGGCATTGCCGACGTCCGGGTGAACGGTAACTTTGTCTCGCTCCTGGATTTCGACAACTATATCGAAGGTGGGTGGTGCCTTGCGCTCCAGGATTGACTTCTGAGTGTGCCGCCTGCGTGCCTCCTCATCCCCCAATGTCACCGTTTGAATCCCGCCTATGAGGTCGGACAGGGTGGGGTTCATCATCAAGTTGTCCAGGGTATTTCCGTGGGCGGTGCCTATTAGCTGGACGCCGCGCTCGGCGATAGTACGGGCGGCTTCAGCTTCGAGGCTGGTGCCTATTTCATCGATAATAATGACTTCTGGCATGTGGTTTTCCACGGCTTCAATCATGATTGCGTGCTGCATGGTCGGTGTCGGCACCTGCATGCGCCTGGCATGGCCTATGGCGGGGTGGGGTATGTCGCCATCGCCGGCGATTTCGTTAGAGGTGTCGACGACGATGACACGTTTTCTGAAGTCGTCAGCCAGTACACGGGCTACCTCGCGGAGCATGGTTGTTTTGCCTATGCCGGGCCTGCCGAGCAGCAATACGCTTTTACCCGACTCGACAAGGTCCTGGATTATTTTCACCGTGCCGAAGACGGCTCTACCCACGCGGCAGGTTAAGCCTACTATTCGCCCCTCCCGGTTGCGCATGGCTGAGATGCGGTGCAGCGTGCGCTCGATGCCGGCGCGGTTATCCCCGCTGAAGCTGCCGATGCGGGAGACCACGTGCTCGATATCCGAGCCCGCGGCCTCTGTGGGGCTGAGTATTACCTCCTTGCGCGGATAGCGGGCTTCGGGGGGACGTCCCAGGTCTAGGACTACCTCAATTAATTCACTGTTATCAGGCTGCTCCAGAAGCGCCTGGCGGATGTGCAGGGGCAGGACATTGAGCAGGGCGTCTAAATCATCAGCAATTACTTTTTGCAATCAGCATCTCCCTTGTGGCTTTTGTGTGTCGTCCTGAGCGATAGCGAAGGATCTCCAGATTCTTCGTGGGAGATTTCATGCTGAGTGAAATTCTTCGGTCGCTTTGCTCCCTCAGAATGACAGGGGGTGGTTATATTTGACCTGTCTCCTTTGACAAGGTCGAGGAAATATCTGTGAAACCTCAAGTCATCGGTCAGCTCTGGATGGAAGGCACAGGCGAGCAGCTTGCCTTGCCTGACTGCCACCGGCTTGTTATTGAGTTGACATAACACTTCGACGCCACTTTCGGCCTTTTCGATTATGGGTGCCCTGATAAATATGCCGTGGAAGGTCCCGTCGTGCAGGGCTGGTATCTCCAGGTTGACCTCGAAGCTGTCCACTTGTCTGCCGAAGGCATTACGTTTTACCTCGATGTCCATGACGCCGATTGGTTCCATTTCTAAGTTGGGGACTTTCCTGGCTAGGAGCACCAGGCCGGCGCAGGTACCGAAGATGGGGAAACCTTGTTCGGCGAGCTTACGTATCGGCTCCGTAAGGCCGTAGTCTGTCAGTAGTTTGCTTATGGTGGTGCTCTCTCCGCCCGGGATTATCAGCGCGTCTAAACTATCTAGCTCTGAGGGCGTACGGACGGGTATGGCTTCTGTGTCTAAAGCGGATAGCATCTGTATATGTTCAGTCACAGCCCCTTGCAGAGCCAGGACACCTATTTTCACTCTACCAGCCCCTGGTGGCTAATAATTCTTCTGGCGGGATGGTCTTTATATCCAGCCCGGGCATAGCCGTGCCCAGGGCTTTGGATACCTCAGCGATTACTGCCGGGTCTTTGTAATGCGTGGTGGCTTTGACGATGGCTTTAGCCCTTGACGCCGGGTCGCTTGATTTGAATATACCTGAGCCGACAAAGACGCCATCGGCGCCAAGCTGCATCATTAAGGCAGCATCGGCCGGCGTAGCTATACCGCCGGCGGCGAAGTTGACCACAGGCAGCTTTCCAGTCTTGTGTATTTCCAGCACCAACTCGAGCGGAGCGCCTATGTTCTTGGCTTCGGTAGTGAGTTCATCCGTCGGCATTCCCTGGAGTTTGCGTATGCCGTCCTGGACTGCCCGCATATGTCTTACGGCTTCCACTATGTTGCCGGTGCCGGCTTCTCCCTTGGTGCGAATCATGGCGGCGCCTTCGGCGATACGGCGCAAGGCTTCGCCTAAATCGCGGCAGCCGCAGACGAAGGGGACTTTGAAGTCATGCTTCCAGATGTGATGGCTTTCATCGGCCGGGGTCAGCACCTCCGATTCGTCGATGAAGTCTACTCCCAGCGATTCCAGCACCTGAGCCTCGACGAAATGCCCGATGCGGCATTTAGCCATCACCGGTATGCTTACTGCTTCCATTATGGCTTTGATTATTGTAGGGTCAGCCATACGGGCAACGCCGCCGGCGGCTCTGATGTCTGCCGGCACGCGCTCCAGAGCCATGACGGCACAGGCTCCAGCGTCCTGGGCGATTTTAGCATGCTCCGGCGTGACCACGTCCATGATGACGCCGCCCTTAAGCATCTGGGCTAGACCTGTTTTAACTTTCCGAGTACCTGTGTCCATTTTCCGTTTACATAAGTTTTTGATATTTTACACTGGTTCGGTCTTCGTAGCAACTGAAGCCAGCATTCTTTTTAGATCTTCGCCCCCCCCTTAATAAATTATAGCACCTATCGATAATAAAGCGAACTTCTCAGGAGTATTGTGTTTGGTAGTAAGGCGACATATAATGTGTGAGAAATAACTATCGGGTAAACCATGCAGCAGTTCTTAGCCTGTCCCCGGTGTGGTACGCAAAACTATATGAGCCAGCGGTTCTGCGCGGGGTGTGGTGCTCCTCTGGCTATTTCATGCCCCTATTGCGGCGCGTATATGTCTTCGTCGTCTGGATTCTGCACGAACTGTGGTGCGCAGGTGGGATGGGGCGCGAAACCACCACCAGCCCCGGTCAAAGAGCGTAAACCAGCTTCGGGCTTGGCAAAATTTGGCACAGTCCTGTTTGTGCTCGGAGTGCTTTGCATAGTTATTGGCCCTGTGGTTATTATGCTGCTGTTGCCGGAAGAGGAGCAAAATGCCGGGCTGCTTATAAAAGTCATTGCGGCCGGTGGATTTGGCGTACTTGTAGGTTTGCCTCTGATGTTCAAAGGTTAACATAGGGTCAACGCAACTAATCCTCACTAAAGCTAAATCCAGGCAGTTTTGTGAGCTTGTGCTATAATCCTGATTATGAAAATCCTGGGAATTGAGACTTCCTGCGATGAAACTGCGGCGGCGGTGGTTGAGGATGGAGTTGACATTCTATCGAACGTCGTTTCCTCTCAGGTAGATATACACAGTCGCTACGGCGGCATTGTACCCGAGGTAGCTTCAAGGCAGCATTTGATTGCAGCCTTGCCGGTGTTGGAGGGTGCCATGGCTGAGGCTAAAGCCATCTGGCAGGATATTGATGCCGTTGCCGTGACCATAGGTCCGGGTCTGGCTGGCTCGCTGCTGGTGGGGGTGAATGTGGCTAAGGCGGTGGCTTTAGCCCATGGCTTGCCTCTCATCGGGGTTAATCACCTTGAGTGTCATATCTATGCTAACTGGCTGAGTGAGGATAAGCCTGTTTTCCCCTGTCTCTGCCTTATCGTCTCCGGGGGGCATAGCGATTTGGTGCTGATGATGGGTCACGGTGAGTTCGAGAAACTGGGGCGGACCAGGGATGACGCTGCCGGCGAAGCTTTCGATAAAGCAGCCAGGATTTTGGGTCTGGGTTATCCCGGAGGCCCGGCCATTGAGAAGGCTGCCAGGGACAGGGAAGCATCATTTCCTTTACCCCGGGCCTGGCTTAGGGGCAGCGATGATTTCAGCTTCAGCGGTTTGAAGACAGCTCTGCTCCATCTGGTCAGAGACAATGACTTTTCAGATTCTTCTAAGATAGCTGAGGCGGCAGCCAGCTTTCAGGAGGCGGTAGTGGACGTTTTAGTCACCAAAACTATACAGGCTGCGGAGAGGTTGGGGGTGGAGCAGATATTGTTGTCCGGTGGTGTGGCTGCCAACGAAGCCCTCCGCGACTGTTTCACCTGTAATTCACCTTTACCGGTTCTCGTACCATCTCCGAGCCTTTGCACCGATAATGCGGCTATGATTGCAGCCTGTGGTTATTATCACTATCGGTCGGGTAAAATCAATGGTTATGACATTGATGTTATACCCAGCCTCAGCATCGGTTAAGGGCTACGGGACATGCGGCACAATTTCTATGACGGCAGCAGGTCTTGAAGATATAAATCAGCCCCTGCTGCTGGCAGGCAGAAAGGCGAGCTTCGGGATTGAGCATGAGTTGCTTCTTCATATACCGGATTAGCTCATTGTCTCCTGCTCCGGGATAGCGGCTGTAAATCTCAGCTGCCTTTCTCTTTAGCTTCAGGTCAGAGCTTAGCTCCCCCCAGGCGCAGGCAAATGGTAGCACGGCATTTATTATTATTGCGGAGGCTTTTTCCTTGCCGAGAAGGGCCGAGCTTCTGTTCATAGCCATGCCGAAATCCAGATGCTTTGCCCAGTAGCCCTGGCCAAAGATGACAAAACCGCCTTCCAGCCATAGATGTTCAGTCCTGGCAGATGCTTTCCTTACCAGTTGGATTATTCCCCGAAGCAGTCCTGTTCGGTGATAGCGGGATAGAAGATAGCTGAGAGCGATGAGACGGCGGGTGGGGAAGTTGTCTGGCCGAACTCTGAAAAAGCACCAGTCGGATTCCTTCATGGTTTCAGTTATACCCAGGGATTGCCATATTGTTTCCAGTTTATTTGTCTCCCTGTCTTCAACTGACCTGTGCCGCTGGGAGGGCAGTAGTCCGGCAGTGCCCAGAACCAGCGCCTGCCTGACGCTATCAGTTTTGGTTTGTATTTTCCCCAGGGTGCCGATGGGCAACTTATTTGCCAGCTCTTCACAGGGCTCGACATTTTGAGTGTATCCCAGGGCTCTGGCGATACCGCGGTAAAGCACCTCTCCGTCAGCCTCTTCATTCAGAGCCATACGGAATGAACCTGTCTTAGCGACAAACCTTTCCATTCCGGCTACGGTGAGCAGTTTTTTTAAACTCTCAGTATCTGCATGCCTTCTAACCTCGGGGCAACAGGGCAGAGTATTACCGGACAGGTTGATTTGAGTTTCTAGCTCGCCTAATGTGCTACCGAGAAAGCAGTCCAGGCAAACCGTGGGCACAGTTTTACCGTTCTGGAGCAGGATAGGAGCTTGACTATCGTGCCACCATACGACGTGCAGGGCTATGTTATTGTATTTCGGGTCCCGGTGATGTCCGTGGCTCTGCCACTGCCTGGATTTGACATGTAACTCGACGTTGCCGGTTGTCGCCTTGCCGTTGATGGTGAAGACAGCATCCTGAAAATCGCAGCCGGGTATGGTGCTGCTTCTGCCCGGGTGGATTACGTGAAGCTGGTCGCCACTGTCAGTGACCAGCTCTGCAACCAGCTTGTGTTGCCAGATATGAGAAATGAGCCTCTCCGTGACCTTTGTATTCATTTCCTTTCTACACGTTTGCGTGTATATAAAGTGAAAAAATTTTTAGCTTTATTTCGATGGCTTATATTTAAAACCGGAACGCTCGGCAACAAGGGTGAGCAATGTTGCCGAGGTCCCTCGCGGTTTGTACATTCCCGTCTCCCATTCGCTGATCGTCTGCTGGCGGGTGCCTAATTCTTCAGCTAGCTTGGCCTGTGTTAGGTCTAGGTGTTGCCGCAGCGCCCGAACACGCTGCTTATCCCAGTCCGTCCCCTTCCGTTTCTCAGTCATGCCTTTATTTTACACGTTATAGGGTAGTGTATCAATTTGAAAATAAAAGCTCTTGACTATGCTTGAGCGATAGTGTTATGCTGAAGTTATGGTGAGGAAAAAGAATCGAGACCATGATTTTGCAGTTATTGCGTTTAGAGT
>Ga0208828_1000943_pt1 | contig 11995 bp, 12 predicted proteins | sample Kivu_160m_FD_185487 | JGI IMG/M metagenome (GOLD analysis project Ga0208828, IMG submission 185487) | Freshwater microbial communities from Lake Kivu, Western Province, Rwanda to study Microbial Dark Matter (Phase II) - Kivu_160m (SPAdes)... | ecosystem: Environmental > Aquatic > Freshwater >... | reverse complement strand
CATGCGGCAAGCGCTTTGCAAAAATAATCAAATTTGCTTACCGGCAAAGTCATCATGATCTGTTTCAGATTTTTACAGTTTTATCATCTCCGCATGTAATATTATTTAATTTTCATCGTCTCCACAGGCAATATGGATCTCCGGGAATTCCAGGATCAGGTTTATCCGCTGAAAAACAAATTGTTCCGCTTCGCCAGGCGACTGCTCGACCATACGGAGGAGGCGGAAGACACGGTCCAGGACGCCTTCATCAGGCTTTGGAACAAGCGGGAAGCCCTCGGTGAATACCGGAGCGTGGAGGCCCTGGCCATGATCACCGTGAAGAACCTGTGCCTGGATAAGATCAAGGCGAGGAGATTCCCGGTAGAAAAGATGGATGACCATCGCGCGTTCCTTGAAAACATGCCTGCCCACTCCGGACCGGACCACTCCGACCTGGTAAGCGGGATCAGGCGGGCGATGCAACTCCTGCCTGAACAGCAGAAGATGATCGTCCATCTGCGCGACATCGAAGGATATGAATTCAGCGAGATCGCCGTGATCGCGGACATGACCGAGAACGCCATCCGCGTGTCACTGTCCCGTGCCAGGAAAAAGATCCGTGAAATGATCGTCAACAAAGGAATATATGAACATCAGGGAAATTGAACAACTGCTGGAAAAATTCTACGAAGGGGAAACCACTCTGGAAGAGGAAGAGCTTCTCCGGAATTTTTTCCTCGGGAGTGAAGTACCCGGCCACCTGAAAGAGCACCGGGCGCTGTTCGGGTATTATGAAGAAGAGCGCGGAGTGGAGTTGGAAAACGCGAATTTCAACCGATCACTGACTGCTGCACCGGCCTCGGCTGAGGATGGCCCGGTTGTCGTGACCATGCATCCCCGCCGCCGTAAAATTATGTACCTGACCGGCATCGCAGCCGGCATCCTGCTCCTCGCCGGACTGCTTTTCACCTTCCGCACAGAGGTTTTTAACGGATCCGCTGCATCATCCAAGAAGGCTGAGGCTGAACTCGCCATGGCTACAACCCGTGAAGCCCTGATGATCGTTTCGGACAACCTCAACCACGGCCTGCGTCAGATGGATCGGCTGCAGGCGCTCGACAAGGCCATGAAAGAACTGGAAACATTCAATAAATTCTACCAATATCAACCCTTCATTATTAACCCGGACGAATAACAAAAAGTCCATAAAACCTTAATACCATGAAAAAGTTCGTTTTTAGTTTAGCATTCGCAGCGTTCTTCGGAATGCCGCTCATGATGATCGCGCAGAGTCCGGTCGACAAGGTGTTTGAAAAATATGCCGGCCAGGAGGGGTTCACCACCGTCAACATCACAAAGGAGATGTTCCAGATGCTGATGAAACTCGGGGAGGGCGCCGTAAAAGATACCGCCATGGCCGAAGTAAGGGGCGTGGTAGAACAGCTCACCGGCCTGAAGGTGCTCACCTATGAGTTCGATTCGACGAAGATCGTGAAGGCCGTCTCCGTGTACAACGAATTTGCAGGGGTCTTCCCGGCAAGCACTTACAAGGAGCTGATGACCATCAACGAGGGGCGCCAGAACATCAAATTCATGACGAAGCAGGACGCTTCCGGAAAGATCGGCGAGATGGTGATGCTGATGAAGGACAAGACCGAAGTCGCCGTCCTCAGCCTCACCGGCAACATCGACCTTTCCACGATCTCCAAACTGTCGAAGGGGATGAACATCCACGGGATGGAAGGCCTCAGGAAGATGGGGGAGCAGCAGAAGAAACATTAATGTGTTTTTTATGACCCCTCCCCGACCCCTCCCCTTCAAGGGGAGGGGCAGGGGGAGAGGTCACAGCAATTTCGGTTCTTTGCGTAATCTCAGCGGTCCTCCGCGGTAAAAAAATATAACCGCAGAGAGCCGCAGAGTTTTTTCGCAGAGGGCCGCAGAGCTATAACCTGACCATCAACTGGCCCGACAGATCAACGCGGAAATTGCCCTTTGTCAAGTCAGCGCCGGTTCCCACTTCGTTGCGGTCGGCATACCAGGTAACCCCACCGCGCAACCATAGATCAACGGCCCTGCCGATAGCAAATTTCAGCAGCAGGACCGATCTGACTCCACGTCCTTCATATGCAGGCACCGAATAGCCGTACAGGACTTCCGGCTCATAGACATAGATCCTGGAATCGTAATCGGGAACATCAAAAAGAGAGATCCTGAGTACCATCATCTCCGGCCATCGGAAAGTCTTCACCTGGCCATCCTGGTAAACAAGGTATCCGAGTGACCGCTTACCGGAGGCCGATCCCGATTCCCGGATCTCGATGCGCGTCCGGAGTGTGATTCCCGGGTTCGGGATCCATTCCGCATTCAGGCGGTAATCCCTTATGACCTGATCGGCCAGCTTATGCACGATCGTTCCCGGCTGCGTCGTCTCATTGATACGGGTGGTCTTCTGATAAAACCGCAGGTTGAACGATACATTCCCCGGTGCCTTTATGTCCGCCAAAACGCCGAGCTCAGCTCCCCGGGTCGGCAAATCTGTCCGGTACCGAAGCCAGGGAAAAGAGAACAGATCGGCATATCCGGAAACTGTCAGCCGCGGATGCAGCGAGGCGGTGATCGCGGCATAGATGCCTTTCTCATTGGCACATGCGCTGCCTTGCCGGAATGCGTTTGAATATGAATTCTGGTAATCCCGCCCGTACTCCCGCCAGATGGCGCAGAGGCTCACCCCCGGGGCAGGGGAGAGGCTGATGCCAGCCAATGCAACCAGGCCGCCGTTCCGGCTGCGGGCGGCCTCCCCGAAGAGCCAGATCCCGCGAAAACGGACCTGCCCGTCGATGCCGATGTTCATGTTTTCCTGGCCCCGGAAGCCAAAGCGGTTATACGGATGGCTGTCGGGCACATAGGGAGCGGAATACTTGTTCCAGATACCGGTGATCCCCGCCCTGAATCCCCAGCTTTGCCGGGGCGCCATAATGAAGCTGATGTTCCCGCCCGCCAGCAGCTCCTGCACCGCATTTCGTTTCGCGATTTCCTGTCCGGTCCGATGATATCCCGACAGGCCGATGGAGCTGATTTCACCGGTCGTACCCGACAGACTGTCGGTAGAATTCACGGTCGCGTCTCTTGAATGACGTGAAAAAAAAGCGCTGATCTCCAGTCCTTTGACTTTAATGGTTGCCGCTGCGCCGCGCAGGTAGGACGATTCGCTCATCCCGGGCGCCGGTCTGACGCCGCCGGTGCGCGGGATCAGGTTCAGGAATCCCGGCGCCGATCCCGGCGAATATCCTGAAGCCATCGTGAGTCCCTGCCCGAAGGATGCCCTGAAGTTTCCGATAACCAGGCTCTTCAGGATGCCGATGTTACCGAGCGACAGGTAATACGAATAGAAATCCATTCCCTGCTTTTGTGCACCGCGGAAGAACTGTTCCCCGGGGTCCTTTTCGCCGGCAATGCCGATTTTGATGCGGTCAAAATACGACCAGGTGTATTTAAAATAGAACCGCTGCGGCGAGCCGGGGTATGCCCGGACGACACCGGCCGAATCGGTGGCCTTGTACCCCGACGGTAATGGAAACGACTGTCCTGCCCGGATCAGCAACTCATGCCTGCCAAGCCGGAGGAGATTGCGCGGCGTGGCATGCGGGATGCGGGATGCGGGAGTGATGTTGAAAAATGGTTCAATTCGCCGGATCAGCGACGAATCGAATCCAGGTACGGATGCTAACTCGTAAATACTAAGCACCTCCCCGTAGGTCACCAGGTAATCGAGCAGGTTGCTGCGCTGGGCAGGGGTGAGGAACGGGATCGCCTCGAGATTTTGCTTGCCGGCCCTGTTCAGATCAACAGATTTCGCATTACGTTCCTGAAGTTCTTCTGCCATCGCCGAAAACTCTTCCTCCGATCCGGCCGTTTCAGCCAGCCGTTCGACCTGATCGCCCATGAAAGGGGAGATTTCTTCGGAGATGGCGCTGTCGGCATTCAGTGTCCTGATATTCTGGCCCCTGGCGATGCCCGGCATGAATGAAATCAGTGGCAGAAACAGGAAAAGCAGGCGGATGGGTTTCATGACAGTGCCTTAATTTAAACCATAACAGATCGTCAGCGCCGGGCTGAACCCGAGCGCCTGGTGGTATCCCGAAGCCGCGTCAACAGTAAACCTGCCGAATTGGAGCCCAAACCCGAAAGTTAATATCAGGGGAGCCGTTGCAAACCCGATCCTAGCATGTGCCGGCTTTGCCACGCGATATTCCGCACCGGTCCGTATCCTTAACGGGTGTTCCAGGTCCTTTTCAGCTTCGGCCGACAGCAGGAAGTTGTCGCTGAAGCGCCAGGTCATGCCGAAGCACATGACAGCAGGAAGGGTTTCGGGAGGATGCCGGGTGATCCTGACCGGTACGGGATTCACCAGTTGCAGTCCCAGGGTCAGCCGGGAGCCCGCCCGGTACATCAGTCCGATCTCACAGGAGGCGAGGTTCCTGTTCCCGTAGTCGCTGCACTGGTGGATCCGCAGATAGTCCAACTGTAAGGCGGCGGCGAAGTTCCTGCCCAATTTCCTGGCATAGCTGAACCCCGCCTTGATTTCGCCGTAGGCGCTGTTGCCGAAATTGGTGAGAACCAGTCCGAAGGAGCCTGTCTTCATTGGCAGGCAAAGCGCGAACTGCTCCCTGTTCAGCTCCTTCAGCAGGAAGTGGTTCTCCATCCCGATTCCGGCGCAAAATCCCTTGAGCCATGCCATACCGGCCTGGTTGTTCCCGGCCGACCACAGGTCGCTGAGCGCCACCGAGGTCCCGCCCATGGCGAGCGACCTTGCCCCGATGGGAGTCCTGCCGCCCGACGCGACGCCGGAAGCTGCCAATGCAAAAAAGGCGACGGATAAGAGGGTGCTTTTCATCAGAAGTTTATTGCTTAATCGGGAAAAGTGAAAAAGGTAATACATCCGGCCTGAATTTTTCGACGGATTTCGTATGTTTGCCGGTCTGTAAAGGGAATTACTATGAATAAGATCGTGTTCGGATTTTTATCCGGTCTCGCAGAGAATAACAACCGGGAATGGTTCCTGCAGAATAAGCGGAGCTATGAGGAGGCGAAAGCCGGGGTGGAAGCGTTCATGCATTCGCTGATACCGGCGATTGCCGTATTTGATGAAAGTGTAAAATTTGTGGAGGCGAAGGATTGCATCTTCCGGATCTTCCGGGATGTGAGGTTCTCGAAGGACAAATCGCCCTATAAGGTCAACATGGGCGCCTGGATCACTCCCAGGGGGCGGAAAGGCCCGGGACCGGGGTACTACATCCATTTCCAGCCGGGCGAATCCTTCCTTGCCGCGGGAGTGTATATGCCCGAACCCGACCAGTTGAAGCGCATCCGGAAGGAGATCTATTACAATGCATCCGAGTTCAAATCGATCCTGAAGGGGAAAGAGCTGAAGAAATACTGTAAGGGATTATCTGATTTCGAGAAAGCGAAAACGCCGCCACGGGATTTCCCGAAGGATTTTCCGGATATCGACCTGCTGAAGTACAGGCATTACACCGTGCTATTCTCACTAAAAGACGAGGTGGTCCTTTCGGAGAAGTTCCATGAAACGGTGCTGAAAGTCTTCCGGGAGATGCAGCCTTTCAATGCCTTCCTGAGGCGGGCGCTCGAATCTTAAGCCCGTTCTATGCAAAATGACCGATGGGGGTTTGCTTGCCGGTGACCTTTTGTCCGAGGACGACGTCGATTTTGGTGTCCACCGGCAGGAGCAGATCCACCCGCGATCCGAACTTGATGAAGCCCAGTTCGTCCCCGATCGTCACGGGTTCACCCACTTTCGGATAGCACTTGATCCGGCGGGCCATCGCCCCGGCGATCTGTCTGACGAGGATCTGCCTGCCCTGTGAATCCCGGATCACTGTTGTAGCGCGCTCGTTCTCCAGCGATGCCTTCGGGTTGAACGCGACCATGTGCCTGCCAGGGTGATAGTAATAGTAAACGATCTCGCCTCCCATGGGAAACCAGTTCACGTGAACGTTGTTGGCCGACATGAAGATCGAAACCTGTATCCGTTCATCTTTGAAATATTCCGGTTCGAGGGTTCGTTCGATCACCACGATCTTTCCGTCGGCAGGGCTCAGAATTCTCCAATGACCATTGTTGACCTCTCTTTTGGGTGAACGGAAGAACCGGACAATCGAAATGAAAAACCATAGCCCGAGCCCGTACATCGTATAGTGGAACCAGTTCTGGTCCACCAGGATGTCGTTGAGTGCCAGGAGCACGGCGGCAACGAACAGGAAGGCGATGGCAATGGTCTTGTATCCTTCGTGGTGAATGGTCATAGATGTCAGGTGTGGTTAGTAAAAAAGAGGTACAAAAATACAAAAGGGGCTGAAATGAGCATGGTGTCGAACCGATCGAGGATCCCCCCGTGCCCCGGCAGGATAGTCCCGGAATCTTTTACATTCAGGCTTCGTTTGATCAGCGACTCCGCAAGGTCGCCATGGGTGCCGAACAGGATGACCAGGCAGGCCATCGTGAACCAGGCAGCGGACGGCATGACCGGGGCGAAGATGCCCAGGCAGAATGCCACGGCCAGGGTGACTGCCGCGCCGGCAATGGTTCCTTCCCAGGTCTTTTTCGGTGATATCCTTTCAAAGAACTTGTGCCTGCCGAACTGTTTTCCGTACAGGTAGGCCGCCGTGTCATAGATCCAGGTAAAGGCAAAGTATCCGACCAGGGCGGCGGGCATCCCGAGGAAACGTACTGCATCGGGCCGGATGAACCAGGTGAGCAATGAAAGCGGGAGAGCGATGTATATGATTCCGAGTATTGTAATGGCGATGTTGACGAGGGGATTGGGCCTGGCGCGGTAGATCTCGATGATGAAGGCGATGAAGAACAAGGGCGCCGGCAGCAGGAATGGCGTCAGGGGCAGGATGGTTTGCCAGGATGCGTTATCCGGCCATGAAACAAGGAAAGTGAGAGCTGTGCCGCAGTATACCAGGACCCCGGCCAGGGTTCCGAAGATCTTTTGCGGCTGCCGCTCTTCGTTTTCGACCAGACCGTAGAACTCCCACAGACCGAGCACGGTGATGACCAGGAAAATAACGGCAAAGACCCATCCGCTGAACCAAAGGGCGGCAAGTAAGATGAAGACCATGGAAAGGCCTGTGATGGTGCGGGACCAGAAGTTGCTTAGTCCGGACACGTCAGGATGGGTTTAGGGTGTCGTCGATCAGGAATAAATAAAGCTCTTTCGGCCCGTGTGCGCCCATGACGAGCGTCTTTTCGATGTCGGCCGTCCTGCTTGGTCCTGAGATCAGCGAGATCATGGATGGGTAACTGTCGCGGTACTTGTTCCGGATGGCCGCCAGCGCCTGTTTCAGGTCGGGGACCAGCTGGGAGGAAAAGCCGACTACAAGGTGTATGTCGGGATAGACCGTGATCTTCCGGCCCGGGCTCAGTCTCGAGGATACCATGATGGCGCCCAACCGGGCGATCAGGTATTCGCAACGGGTGATCCCGATCCTGGCCTCCAGGATGGATCCGGCGGCGGACTCAAACGGAATGCCGCCGTCCTTCAGCATTTGCTGCAGCAGCGGGTCCTGGCAGAAAAGCACTCCCCAGTCCTTATCGAGGATAAACGATTTCAGGGTGCCGGTGAATTCGTCTTCGCTTTCGCAATAGACGAATTTGCCGGAGATCCGGACAAATTCCTCGGCGAAGGCGACGTCGAGTGGCTCGGTCAGCTCCTTGTAAACAGATGATTCCTGGTCGATGATCGGGAAGGGCACCTCGTTTTTTTCAATCAGGGCGTCCCGAACTTTTTTCAGGATCTTTTCCCGGGAGGTGCTCTCTTCCATGTTGCTGCCGCGAGGTTTAGGACAATAGCTGCGGTGCGGGCGATTTCTCTTCCTCTTCCTTGTCCCAGGGACGTTTACCGAATATCGTCTCCAGGTCTTCTCTGAAGATCACTTCACGGTCGAGGAGGAGGTTCGCCAGTGTTTCAAGTTTCCCGCGGTTTTCTGTCAGGATGTTTTTCGCCCTTTCATAGGCCGACTCCACGATCTTGCGGACTTCGGCATCGATGGTTTCGGCCGTCTTTTCACTGTATGGTTTCTGGAAGGCAAATTCGCTCTGGCCGCTTGAATCGTAAAAGCTGATGTTACCGATCACCTTGTTGAGCCCGAAGTAAACGACTATGGCGTATGCTGACTTGGAGACCTTTTCCAGGTCGTTCAGTGCGCCGGTGGAGACCTGGCCGAAGATGATCTCCTCGGAGGCCCTTCCGCCCAGTGCGGCGGTGATCTCGTCGTACATCTGGTCGTAGGTGGTGATCTGACGTTCCTCGGGCAGGTACCACGCCGCGCCAAGGGCCTTCCCGCGCGGCACGATGGTCACCTTGACCAGCGGATGGGCGTGTTCGAGCAACCAGCTGGTGGTGGCATGTCCCGATTCATGGAACGCGATCACCTTCTTTTCCTGCAACGAGATGATCTTGTTGCGCTTTTCCAGTCCTCCGATGATGCGGTCGATGGCGTCGAGGAAGTCCTGCTTCTCGATGGTGGCCTTATTCTTTCTTGCCGCGATGAGGGCCGATTCGTTGCAGACGTTGGCGATATCGGCCCCGGAAAATCCCGGCGTCTGCTTGGCGAGGAAGGTTACATCCAGCCCCGGATCAAGCTTGAGGGGCTTAAGGTGGACCTGGAAGATGGCCTTGCGTTCTTCGAGATCAGGCAGCTCGACATTGATCTGACGGTCGAACCGCCCGGCGCGCATCAGGGCCCGGTCAAGGATATCGGCGCGGTTGGTCGCGGCGAGGATGATGACCCCTGCGTTGGTCCCGAAGCCGTCCATTTCGGTGAGCAGCTGGTTCAGCGTGTTTTCCCGTTCGTCATTGGCGCCCGTGATGGCATTCCTTCCCCTGGCCCGGCCGATGGCGTCGATCTCATCGATGAAGATGATGCAGGGCGCCTTTTCCTTAGCCTGCCGGAACAGGTCGCGAACGCGGGAGGCGCCAACGCCGACGAACATCTCCACGAAATCGGAACCCGAAATCGAAAAGAAAGGCACCTTGGCTTCGCCGGCCACCGCTTTGGCCAGCAGTGTTTTACCAGTTCCGGGAGGGCCGACCAGCAGGGCTCCCTTGGGGATCTTTCCGCCCAGGTTGGTATATTTGGAAGGATTTTTAAGGAAGTCGACGATCTCCATGATCTCCACCTTGGCCTCTTCGAGCCCGGCGACGTCATTGAAAGTGATGCTGACGCTGGTGTCTTTGTCGAAAAGTTGCGCCTTGGATTTTCCGATGTTGAAGATCTGGCCTCCGCCGGCCCCGCCCTTGCTCATCATCCGCATGATGAGGAACCAGGCGCCGATCAGGATGGCGGGGAGCAGGAGATAGCCAAGGATGTCGCCGAATATGTCCTTGCGGGTATCTGTGGAGGGCGGGTAGGGATATTGTTTCTGGAATTCAACGATCTGTGCGGTCGGAATGCTGTCGCGCTTCATGCGCGACACGACGCTGTCGCGCGTGTCTTTCAGCAGGCCGTGAAATATCTCCTCGGAGCCGACCTGGTAAACGTATTCGGGCCCCGATGAAGCCGAAGCGCCGAAGGTGCGTTTTGTGAAGTCCTTGTAAGCTGTGTCGGTCTTGAGCTTGTCTTTTTTGATGAAGATCTCGGCCTTCTCCTTATTCACAATGACGATCTTTTCAACATCCTGCTTCACCAGGATCTCCTCGAGCTTCGTCCAGGTGATCTCCTTTACCGGGTTGGTATAATGGAAATACTGTATGGCAATGAAGCCAATCGCGAGCGCCGCATAGATCCAGTAAAAATTGAATCTGGGTTTCTTTCCTTTGGAGGGGTGGAATGTATTTCCTTTATCTGCCATTCTGTCTGGTTCCGAATAAAAAATGTCTGGTTTTACTCATGACTATCCACCCGCATAACTTCCGCATCGGCCCATAATTGTTCCAGATTGTAGAATTTGCGCCGTTCTTCTAAGAATACATGGATGACCACGTCGAAATAGTCGATCAAAATCCATTCCGCGTTTTCCATCCCCTCGGTATGACCGGGATGGATCCCTGTTTTTTTTCTTACCTCCCGGATCAGGTGATTCGAAATCGCCTCTACCTGTGTGACGGAGGTTCCGTGGCAGATCACGAAAGCGTCGCAAACGGCGCCTTTGATCCCCGAAAGGTTGAGGATGACAGGCTCTCGGGCCTTTCTGTCGGCCATGGCTTCCGTGATGACGCTGATCAGCGGTTCCCAGGGTTCGGGTTTTTTTTTTCTTGGCATGAAGAAGCAGGCTATTTCATGCAAAATTAATCAAATATCGCAATACGTTAAAAGTTGGGTTTCAGGGCATAGGTTTGGTAGAAATCGGTGATGCAGGTAACCGCCTCTTCAGCATTGTCCACTAATCTGAATAATTCGAGATCCTCGGCGGCTATGTTCTTATCGGTGAGGACGGTCGTTGTGATCCATTCGATGAGGCCCCGCCAGTAGTCGCGACCGACGAGGACGATCGGGAAGCGTACCAGCTTGTGCGTCTGGATCAGGGTGATGGCCTCGGTGAGTTCATCAAGGGTCCCGAACCCGCCCGGCAGGGCGATGAAACCCATGGAGTACCTCATGAACATGGTCTTCCTGACATAAAAGAAGTTGAAGTTGATCAGCTTGTTCCGGTCGATGAACGGGTTGGGGCTCTGCTCGCTGGGCAGATTGATGTTAAGCCCTACCGATTTGCCGCCGGCAAAGTGAGCGCCCTTGTTGGCGGCCTCCATGATCCCCGGACCGCCGCCGGTGATGATCCCGAACCCGGCTTTGGTCAGCAGGTAGGCGATCTCCTCGGTAAGCTTGTAATAAAGATGTGTGTCCCGCGTTCGTGCCGATCCGAATATGGAGACGCAGGGTCCGATCCTGCTGAGTTTTTCAAATCCCTCCACCATTTCGGAGATCACCTTGAAGATCTCCCAGGTGTCGTAGCTGATGGTTTCTGACCAGGTTTTAGGCTGGATTGACTGTTTCAGTTTTTCAATATCGTCTGTTTCCATGAATAAGAAGTATCAGTTGATTTCTGTTTTAGATATACCCAGGATGTGCCTGAGGTACTCCGCGGTATAGCTCGAAGGATGCTTTGCTACTTCTTCCGGCGTTCCCTGAGCGACAAGCATTCCCCCGCGTTCCCCGCCTTCGGGCCCAAGGTCGATGATGTGATCGGCAACTTTGATCACCTCCATGTTGTGCTCGATCACCAGCACCGTGTTCCCTTTGCCGACCAGCTTGTTCAGCACGCACAGCAGAACCTTGACATCCTCGAAGTGGAGTCCTGTCGTGGGTTCATCGAGGATGTAAAGCGTGTTGCCCGTGTCGGTCTTCGAAAGTTCCGTCGCCAGCTTCACCCGCTGGGCTTCTCCGCCCGACAGGGTTGTTGACTGCTGCCCCAGGGTGATGTAGCCGAGTCCCACTTCATTGAGGGTGTTGATCTTGTGAACGATGAACGGGATATTCTCGAAAAATCCAACCGCCTGCTCGATGGTCATGTTGAGTACGTCGTTGATCGATTTGCCCTTGTACCGGATCTCCAGGGTCTCGCGGTTGTATCTTCGTCCCTGGCAGGTTTCACACGGGACGTAAACATCCGGGAGGAAGTTCATCTCGATCACCCTCAGCCCGGCGCCCTTGCAGGTTTCGCACCGTCCTCCCCTGACATTGAAAGAGAACCTCCCGGGCTGGTAGCCGCGCATCTTCGACTCGGGGAGGCCGGCGAAAAGCTTTCGGATTTCATCAAAGACCTTGGTATAGGTCGCCGGGTTGGAGCGCGGGGTGCGCCCGATCGGCGACTGGTTGATCTCGATGACTTTATCGAGATTCTTTATCCCTTCAATTGACTTGTAAGGCAGTGGTTTCTGGTTCGATTTGTAGAAATGATGGTTGAGGATGGGGTAAAGCGTTTCGTTGATGAGTGACGATTTACCACTGCCCGACAGGCCGGTGATACAGGTGAAGGTTCCAAGGGGGAG
>Ga0208828_1000942_pt1 | contig 12002 bp, 10 predicted proteins | sample Kivu_160m_FD_185487 | JGI IMG/M metagenome (GOLD analysis project Ga0208828, IMG submission 185487) | Freshwater microbial communities from Lake Kivu, Western Province, Rwanda to study Microbial Dark Matter (Phase II) - Kivu_160m (SPAdes)... | ecosystem: Environmental > Aquatic > Freshwater >... | reverse complement strand
GAGCAATACAAGTGCCTTATCCGGGATGCCCAGTATTTCTGTCAGCACTGCGGTCGATCCGCAGCAAGCAGCGAGAATCTGTGCTTCCCAGAAAAAATCTGATATCACATCATCGAGCAAATGTCTCGCTGGAAGGAGTGCTCCGGATTCTTAGGGGACTCTTCTTCACAAACGACCAGCCCGCAATCAGGGGAGCTTTATAACCAGTCTGCCAGGAAACATCCTCATACTGTCCAAGAAAAACACAGGGAGTAGGCAACAATTCTCTTCAATTCTCTCTATGCCTTTTAGCAACTTCATATCAAATTTGGATCCATGGATATGCTCTTTCCTTGATGGGAACTGAGAAACTATGTTAATAAATTTGAGGACTGCCCCTTTCTGGATATAAAAATATATTTTCAATTTCAGCCCTATATGAGGAGGAGGATATGGCGGACCCTGTGATTCGGATCATGGATCTGTGGAAGAATTATGGTGAGGATGGATCAGGAGCACCTGCCCTTCGGGGAACGAGCATCGAAATCAAGAGAGGTGAGATCGTAGCTCTTTTCGGAAAAAGTGGATCGGGGAAGAGCACTCTTTTCAATTTAATTGCTGGCCTTGACCGCCCCACCAAGGGCCGGATCGAAGTCGAGGGCCAGGATTTAAAAGTTCTCGGAGAGAGAGGTCGAACCACTTTTCGGCGACTGAGGCTTGGTTTTATTTTCCAATTCTTTAACCTCCTGCCCACTCTCACCGCCTTCGAAAATATCTATCTTTCTCTGGAGCTTGCCAATAGAGCGGAGCCGGACTTAGCCTTCATGGCCTTAAAAGAAGTCGGCTTGGAGGGTAAAGAGCAGAGATTCCCTAATGAACTGTCAGGAGGAGAGCAACAGCGTGTGGCCATCGCCAGGGCGATTGTGAAAAGGCCTTCTGTCATCTTAGCCGATGAGCCAACAGGAAATCTCGATACGGTGACAGGGAATCAAATTCTTGACTTGTTGACCCGGAGGTGCCATGAGTCTGAGACTACATTGATCATGGCCACCCACACGCCGCTGACATGTCGATACGCCACCCGGATCCTCCGAATGGTTGACGGCATCATCACCGAGGAAACATCCTGTGAGGAGATAGGTCGTTGAAGATCGTTACCAAATCATTTCTCCGTTATCTCCCAAGACGGTTCAGTTTGAGTCTGCTTCAACTCATGGGAGTTGCCTGCGGGGTGGCAGCGGTTGTGGGCATGACCCTATCCGCTCAAACAGCTTTGACGAGTTTTAGCAAGGCGATAGAGTTTTTAAAAGGGAAGACAACTCATTCCATCCAACGGCCGGCTGGCCCTATGGAAGAAGGTCTCCTCCTAAAACTGGGAAGAGATCCCGCCGTAGAGTGGTTTTCACCCGTCATTGATCGGCGCCTTCGCCTTGGCAACGGCGAAGTCGTTCGCCTCCTTGGCGTTGACCCGTTTTTAGATCGGATCATTCGACCAGAGATCTCAAAGGTTGAATTTCTGGAAAGAAATGCAAATGATCCAGAAAATCTCCTCTCCTTCCTGATCGATGAAAAATCAATATTCGTCGATCATGATCTGAAAGCAGAACTTGGAATTGTCTCCAATAAAATCATCAAAACCGCCAAGGGCCCTCTCCACGTGAAAGGAAGTTTCCCTAATCCTTCTGGAGAACCTCTTGCCATCATGGATATCGGTCATGTCCAAAAACTCTTTCAGCTTAAGGGCTATGTCGATCGGGTGGACCTCATTCTATCTGATGAATCTGGGTTTAGTTCACGGTGGGAAAGGGGGTTTCTCATTCAATCGTCCCGTCAGAGGAGTGAGACATTCTCTGGCATGCTTCAGGCATTCCGCCTGAATCTGGAGGCCCTCTCTCTCTTAGCTCTATTTGTTGGCGTCTTTCTCATTTACAACACGGCGATGTTCACTGTGGTCAGCCGGCGGCGCGATACGGGAATTCTCAGGAGTCTCGGTGCTAACCGTATGGAAATTCTTGCGGCCTTCCTCTCAGAGATTCTAATCCTCGGCATCATCGGAGGTGCCCTCGGAGGTCTGATCGGCTATTTTCTGACCCGCTTTCTCACAGGTCTCATTGGAAGCAGTATCAGCAATCTCTATTTCTTCCTCCGACCAGAACCCGTGGCCTGGTCCAGTTGGATTCTCATCACCGGAGTTTTATTAGGATGCAGTGCCAGTTTGTTGGGGGGAGCCATTCCTCTTTTCGAGCTCATCCGGACAGATCCCATTAAAGCACTGAGCGGCCGGGTCGCCAGCCGCGAGAGCACTCGAAAAGCCCAAAAAGCGGCTCTTGCAGGCCTTTTTATTCTTTTATTAAGTTTGGTCCTGTTTCTCCTCCCGGGGGCTCACATCTATGTTGGTTTTGCTGGTGTTTTTGGTTTCGTTCTCGGCGTCAGCCTTCTCACAGGAGTCGTTTTGGTAGTTCTCTATCCCGTCGTAAGAAAGATCCTTGGAACACTGGGAAGGCTTCCTGGAAAAGTGGCGGCAGGAAATATTCGTCAGAATTTAGGGCGGACCGGTGTGGCCATTGCCGCCTTTATGATTTCCCTTTCCATGTCCATTGGTCTGGGTTCCATGATTGGAAGCTTCCGGCAATCCCTTATCTGGTGGATGGATACCCAGATTCGTGGAGATCTTTACATCGGAAAAATAATAGAAGCCGAGGTCCCTGAAGATTTCTACGAAGAGATCCGAAAAATGGAGGGGCTCGGCGGTGTCCATCCTTATCGGAACGTTCAGACCCTATACCGCAATACCTCCATCAATGTCAGTGCTGTCGATGCCTCGGTCTTGGAGAAGTATGCACGGTTCGGTTGGTTAAAGGGGGGAAATGAAAATTGGGAATTGGTTAAACAGGGAGGGGTCATCATCTCCGAGAGTTTTTCACGCCGTTTTGGGGTGAGGTCGGGTGAGACCATCACCTTGGAGGGTATTCAAGGACCGACGGAGTTCAAGGTGGGAGCCATTTTCTATGATTATACAACCGAGCATGGGCTCGTGATGATGGACCGTCCCACCTTTCTTAAAAATTTTGGAGACCGGACGCTCAACAATATTGGCATTTTTATCGAGACCGACCACCCCCGCCGGGCTCAGCTTCTTCAGGAGGTGAGAAAGCGGGCGGAGGCGAGAGGCCTTCCCGTGTTAACCGGTGCACAGCTTCACGACAATATTCTTGAGGTATTTGACATGACCTTTGCGATTACCCGTTCGATGCGGGCCATTGCCATCGTCGTTGCCTTCTTCGGGATCGCAGGGGCATTGCTCACCCTTTTCATAGAGCGAAGCCGTGAATTTGGTATTTATCGGGCCCTCGGTTTTTCCACGGGACAGGTGGCCAAGATGACTCTCATGGAAGGCCTTGGAATGGGATTGGTGAGCTTTCTCCTCAGTATGGCCATCGGCACCACACTCGCCATCCTCCTCATCAAGGTCATCAACATCAGAAGCTTTAACTGGACCATTTTTTATTTCCCTGCATGGCAACCCTATCTATTGACCGGGGTGACGGCCATCCTTGCCAGTATCGGTGCGGCTGCTTATCCCATTTGGAGGGTTTATCGGACGTATCCTCAGATCCAGATCCGAGAGGAATAATCCTCCTTCATTTCTCCCTTAAAATAAGGGGAATGAATAGGGGGTTAAGAGTTATTAAATGAACGATGGCCTAAAGAATAAACCCCAAACGGTCCGCTTGGTAAGCGGACCCTACAGATAATGTATTGAATATGTAGGGCCTGTTCACTGAACAGGCCGGGGTTTGATTTTTCATTCTTTGAGGGTGATGCCTTGTCATGAAGGATTGCATGAAAAAATTACTTTTTAGCCTGTTATCCTTGTTTGTAGTAATGACAGGATGTTTTTATTATAAGCATTCCCTCATGGCTTACGCCAATGAGTGGAGACAAGCGATCGGACCATGGAAATGGGTATTCCCGAAGGATCATGGGTCTCATCCAGAATTTCGCACGGAATGGTGGTACTTTACCGGCAACCTGAGGGACTCTTCAAAAAAAAGTTTTGGCTACCAGCTCACCTTTTTTCGGCAGGGAGTGCTTTATCAGGCGAATGACCCCAGTCATCCCTGGGCGATCCGCGATGTCTATCTTGCCCATTTTACACTGACCGATGTTTCTGCAGGACAGTTTTGGTATGCTGACCGTGCTTCTCGCAAAGGCCCAGGGCTCTCAGGAGCGAGCGAAGACGGCATGGAAGTCTGGCTCCTCAACTGGATGGCAAGAATGGAAGGTAATAAAATTAAAATCGAGGCACGCCATCAGAGCATGGAACTTTCTCTAATTCTAACACCCAAAAAACCGCTTGTCTTTCATGGGAAGAATGGTCTCAGTCAAAAAGGACCGATGGAAGGTCAAGCGTCCTACTACTTTTCTTATACGGATCTTGAAGCAAAGGGTGTGATTAAAACGCCTGAGTCTAAAGCCTCTATCCGAGTCGATGGGAAAAGTTGGTTTGATCACGAATTCGGTTCAAATCAACTCACCCCAAACCAGGTGGGTTGGGATTGGTTCAGCCTCCACCTCTCCGATGGTCAAGACCTGATGATCTACTTCCTGCGTCGGAAAGATGGCTCCGTGGAACCTTCATCATCAGGCACCCTAATCAATCGCTCAGGGGATCCTACCCATCTTAAGCTCTCTGACATCAACGTTGAAGTCCTTGATTATTGGAAAAGCCCAAAAAGTGGAGGGAGATACCCAAGTCGCTGGAAAATGAAGGTTCCCTCTGCCAGGATAGAGATGGAGATCAGCTCTCTTGTTCCTTCTCAGGAACTGCTCACAGAGGGCTCCACCGGTGTAATTTATTGGGAGGGGGCGGTCGCAGGGAAAGGGACATCCTCCGGCAGGCCCATCACCTGTGAGGGTTATGTCGAACTCACGGGATATGCTGGCAGTTTGGGCGGGCTTTTCTGATGGATAGTAGATGGTTCCAAACCGATAGAACTCACTCGTTAAACCGAAAGCGCCAGAGGGCAAGGGCAAAGAAAAAAGAACCAAAGCCTAAGAGAATGGACATCTCAGTCAGAATGTCTTTTATGCCCAGACCCCGGATCATGATGTCATGATATCCTGCCAGGGCCCAAGCATGGGGCGTAAAAAGAGAAAGAGTCTTCATCAAATCGGGCATGATAAAAGTGGGTACCATCATTCCACCTAATGCAGAAAGGGTGATGGCCAGAAGAACCGATAGACCATTCACTTGCGCTTCGGTTTTACCCAGAGCCGCCACCAAGAGTCCTAACCCGTTCGCCACCGCCGCCAAGGCTAAGGAGACCATGATCAATGCCGGTAGATTTCCGAGCGTAATTCCAAACACCACAGCGCCGATGCTAAACATCAGCCCAATTTGAATCAAGTTCACAAGGTAGTAAGGCAAGAGTTTTCCGATGAGAAGAGCTGTCTTGGATAATGGGGCGGCCAGGATTCTCCGGAAGGTACCATCCCTTTTTTCCTGCAAGAAACTCGAGGCTAAGGTCAGGACGATGAAAAAGACCCCAAAAATGGTATAGGCCGGAACATTCTGCTCCGTGGCGGTGGGGCGTCTTCCAATATGATAACCCTTTGGAAACGTATGGATGAAATTAACACCAGACCTTTCAGGTCCAGTGACATTTGTATTTTCCAGCAGGTGATCAATCTGCCCCCCCATTCCTTCGAGTGTCCCGAACATCTCTTTGAGACGCTGCGGCATTCTCGCTAATAAAACCCGACGCTCGATCGCGCCTTGGATCGCTCCTTTTGCGGTGGCTAAGAGCTGGAGGTTCATCGCTGGGTCACTGATCAAATAGACGGCCGCTTTCTCCTCCTGAGGATCATTCGAATTCTTAAGAATCTTCTCCGTATAGCCTTCTGGGAAGTGGAGGGCCAATGAATAGACTCCCTTCCCAATCAACTGTTCTGCCTTGTCAGGGGTCAGTGGAATTCCCTCATGGGTCTCGATCAGAACCAAACCCTCCATTCGTTTAAGATCCGCAATCGCCTGATCAGCTAACCGACCCCCGTTTGGGTGAATGACCAAGATGGGAATGGGGTGACCTTTACTCCCTGCTTCGAAAACTCCCTCTAAAGCGAAGCTCATCACGAGAATAAAAAACATCGGCATAGCGAAAAGCAAAGTGAGCGCTTCACGATCCAGCCAAAGGACCTTCAGTTCTTTGAGAGTAATGGCAATGATCTGGCGAATCATTCTTCTAAACGCAAGGAGACTTCGTTTGTCTCCTAATCCCTGAGATTTCTTCCTGTCAAATGAATAAAAACCGTCTCCAAATTCGGTTCTGAAATGTCTAAGGTCATGAGTAGTCCATCCTTTGTCTTCATCAGCTCCAGAAGGTCTCTCGATGCCTGATCCGCGTGATCCGTCTCGATGTGGATTCTCCTCTTTTGATTATCGATGACCCTGACCGAGCCGATGCATTTCATTTGCTCCAAGAGTCTGTCATCGATCCCTGTGTTAAACTCCATACGGATCATCCCTTTTCCCAAATCTTGAATCAAGCGAGCAGGGCTGTCGAGAGCAATGATCTTCCCCTGATCGATGATGGCAACACGGTCACAAAGCCGTTGGGCCTCCTCGATATAATGGGTGGTGTATAAAACCGTGACCCCGAATTGATTTAGGGAATGGATACTTTCAAGAATCGCATTTCGACTCTGTGTATCGACGCCGACCGTAGGTTCATCGAGAATAAGAATTTCTGGTTCATGAAGAAGCCCCGCAGCAATATTGAGTCGTCGTTTCATCCCATTGGAAAAGGTCGCCACGGTTTGGTTGACACGATCGGTCAACTCAACGATTCCCAGGACACGGGCAATACGCTCTCTTAAATGCTTTCCATTCAATCCATAGATTCTTCCAAAGAAGACCAAGTTATCGTGAGCAGATAAAGTGGGATAAAGGGCAAAATTTTGAGGCACCAAACCCAGTCTCGCTTTTGCCTCCATGGATCTCGAAAAAAGATCGACCCCGTCGATCACGACATGTCCTCGGGTGGGCTCGATCAAGCCAGATAAGAGTCCAATGGTCGTTGTTTTACCGGCGCCATTAGGACCAAGGAGACCAAAAAATTCCCCTCTGGAGATCTCGAAGGTTAGCCCACGCACCGCATCGGTCTTGGCGTAACTTTTCCATAGATCTTTTGCAATAAGAATGGAGGTGTTCATCCTTAGGACTTTAAGATTTCAAACTATTCTGTTCCAAAAGACGTCTGAACCGAATTCGATTATACCTCTGAGCAATAATGAATGGAATATTTTCAAGGAGAGCATAGAAAATCATGAAAAGCCCGACCCCCGGTCGATTCCATAGGAAGAAAAATGGCGCAAACAGGATAATAATCCAGTGCGTCAATTCGGCTCGGCAGGTCTCCGTCAAGAAGGCACTAAAGTATTCTGGGTTCGAGCCGTTTAGTTGTTTCTTCTGAAAACCGAGATGTCCGAGGACCCGTGCTCCATCGGGAAGATGTTGTTTCCATTTTTTGATTTTAAAACCCTCCTGATAAATATCCCCGTCTCTTTCCCATTTCCTCCCCTTGTACAGCCAATGATTCGGATCGAAATGCTTTGCAGGAATTCTAATCATGATGGCCACCACCACAATATGAATGATGAACCAAGCCACGAAATCGATGACAATCGTCCAGAAGGTGGAGAGATAAATGATCCTCATGAATCTAATCTTTCCATCTCACCGTCTTAACATCCCTCCCCTTCCAGCGTACCTTTCGTACCAAAAAAATACGCAGGATCGAGTAGGCAAAAACAATAACGAAGAAGATGAGGGGGACTTGAAAGAGAAGGGCTGTCGAGAATCCAAAATTTCCAATTCGGAAAAGCATCCAGTGGATCTGGAAGATATAGAGCACGTCTAACACGAACCATCCAAAGAGTCCACTTAAGTCACCCAGAATGGCAGATTGGACGAGTTGCCTTGTGACCCCGACCCCACCGAAAACCCAACCCACAATCATGAATAGGCTCACCACCGACATGGCGTTGGCTCCGGTTCCAAAGCCTTTACCGAATCCTTCAATCAACGACCGCAACCCACCCGGGTACATTCGAAACGAAATGGTTTCCTTGCCTCCGTAGCAGTGAACCTCTCTGTTCGCCTTTAGGAACTCCTTTCCGATGGCAAGGCTTTCCAGCACCTCTCCACGGGCTTTCTCATGTCCACCTACGATAAAATAATCTTCCCTCGAACATATCATACAGGGTCCAAAGGCACCCATGGGTTTCAGTCTGGATCCTAAAGGGGTAAAGGCGTTCATCCCTGCCATGGCGATGATATTGAAGATCGCCGAGAGTCGTTCATACCTTCTTTTCATTTTGTGAAAGGGCTGGATCGAGAGAAGCCCTCCTTTTTCGAGATAGGTCGATACAATTTTTGAAAGACCTTCGGGCTCCAAAAAAGTGTCGGCATCTAAGAAAAGAAAAATATCTCCTGTGGCCTTCTGGGCTCCCTGCCAACAGGCCCAGGGTTTTCCAGTCCAACCTTCCGGTAAATCTTTTGACCTCAATACGATGCCACCCGCTTTTTTTGCAATCTCTGCGGTAGCATCTTCAGATTGGTCATCTATGACGATGATCTCATGGGGTTTAAAATACTGCTGTTCTATTGAATGGAGTAACTGACCAAGGGTTTCTTCTTCATTTCGGGCAGGAACGATGATGGAAATCTTGGAGGAAAGCCCATGAAGCCTATTTCCTTTCTTAAGCAAGGGGATTTTCCATAAAAAAATAAAACCTAAGAGCCAAAAAAAGAAGAGGAGATAGAGTTTGATCGGAATCATGAATGTTTATTGAATAAGGGTCTTCCCTTTGCTGACCCCATAAAAAATGGAATGTGAGTTCGGCTTTGACTTTTGAGATTTATTGACCTACGATGCCCTGTAAGGCCTTTTGGATATCCGGGTATTGGAAGACAAAACCATTCTCCAACAACCTTCTGGGAATGACTCTCTGGCCTTCGAGAATGACCGATCCAAATTCTCCCAGAACAAGCTTGATCATAAACCCTGGTGCTGGCATGAACGAAGGCTTGTGAAGGGCTTTTCCAACGGCCTTTGCAAGATCTTTATTCCTCACCGGATTGGGTGAGCAGACATTAACAGGACCTGAAATCTCCGGATGCTTCAAAAGGAATGCAAAGGCTTCCGCAAGGTCTTTGATGTGAACCCAGGAGAACCACTGTTTTCCACTCCCAATGGGTCCTCCGATATATTTCTTAAAAAGAGGAATCATCTGACTAAGGGCTCCGCCTTTTTCACCCATGACAATGCCGAACCGAGTGATAACCACTCGAGCCCCCTTGTCTCTTGCTTTCAAAGCCTCTCCTTCCCATTCCACTGCAATTCTGGCTAAAAAATCATCCCCATGGGGTGACTCTTCTGTCAGCTCCTCGTCTCCACAAAAACCATAATAGCCAACGGCAGAGGTGCTGAAGAGAGTAAAGGGTCTTTCAGGACGAGACGGTATCCCCTCAACAATATTTTGGGTGGTATTGACCCGACTTTCCCTAATCGCCTTTTTATGTTCCTCTGTCCATTTACTGAAAATGGAAGCTCCTGCGAGATTGATCACAGCATCATGATTTTTAATCGCTTCCTGCCAAGAACCCTTCTTGGTGGGATCTCCTTCTAAGTAGGAAATTCCTGGCGAGGCCCCCTTTGCCCCCTTCAAAGAACGTGTCAGGATGGTCACTTCATGGTTATCCTGAACTAAACGAGAGGTCAATTGCGTACCCACAAAGCCTGTACCACCAGTGATCAGGATTTTCACTCTGGTCTCCCTCCCTTCTGCTTTTTAAATTCCAAAGCTTTCTTAATACCGGACTTCCCCTACTTTTTTTCTCCGATCAGGGGTAATACCTTATCAACACGAAAATAGACGAGGTATCTAATTTGATCTTTATAGGCGGTATAAGCAGGACAGCTCTCTCTCCGCCGGATCTGGTCAATAAGGGACTTATCTTTTTCTTCCTTAATCTTTGTCAGATACAGCCTCTTGCCAACATATCTTTCCTTCGCTTCCATAAACAAATAAGTGGCATAGGGGTTGGACTGAAGATTTTTATGCATCAACCGATCTGCCATGATAAAGGCCACGGTCTTTTCATTAATGAAATGTGGTCTCCCATAGACAGCCGCGCCCACTTTACCTTTTGAGTCGGCCGTAGCAATAACCCCTCGCCCCTTTGTCTTTTCAAAATAATCACTCAGTTTCATCTTTTCCCTCCTTGAATCATTAATTTTATTTACCCTGTTTTTCTTAAATACCTTCTCAATTAAACCATGCTAGTTTAATTTGTCAAGGTTCATCATTAATTCAACATATTGATCTGCATCAAATTTCCTTCTTAAACCCTTGTCATTCATGTATCTCACATTTCCAAAAATCGGCCTCTCTCCCCAGGGACGGTCATGCTTTCCAAAACACCAGGCCACACCCGTAAACCCATTTGGATCCCTACCATCCAGCTCATATTTATTATTCAGATAAAGGGCTGTCCGAAAAGCTTCTTCAGGGGTTTTGCTCCATTCGAGTATCTTTTTTCCCCAATACATTCGCATGTAGCCGTGCATCTTTCCCCTTAGGACCATCTCTTTCTGGGCGGCATTCCAGTATGGGTCATGCGTTTCAGCATTCTCTAACTCCTCAAGAGAATAGAGATAATGGCGTTTATCCTTTTGATGGGCTCTTAATGATTTTTTCGCCCATTCAGGAATGGCTTCAAAAGAATCATATTTTTCATTATAGAACACGAAATTCATGCTCAGCTCTCTTCGGATGATGAGTTCTTCGAGAAAAGCTTCAACGCCAGGACTCTTGGTTTGTTTAACCTTCAAAGCGATGAAAAGAGCAGAAATCTGCCCAAAGTGTATATAAGGACTCATGTGAGAGAGATAATCAAGTGTGGGATCGTTTCTCAATTCTGGAAAACGATCCAATTTCCCTTCCAGAAAAACCTCAAGATGCCTTTGAGCCTCTCCCGTCCCTCCCTTAAAAAAGTCGACCTTATGGACGCTTCGGTCGATCCGAAGTTTCAAAATCGCTTTGCCCACATCACTGATATCAAGAGAATCAACATTGAGAGAAAGGGAATCGATCGTGGGATCGAGCGGTTTCAATGGGACAAGAAAATGGTTCAATTTTTTATGAATCTTTGACCGGATGGTTACAGCCGCATACTCTTCTTTGGGCGAGGTTTCTTCAACAGGAACGATCACATCGCTTTCAACCTGAATGAATGAGCAATCGATTCGTTTGGCGACATTCTCTCTCCACTGTCTCTGAATCCTAAGATATCCCCGGTCGACGATGACGAGAGAAGCCTTTTTCGACATCTGCAGGGCACCCCTCTCGGCAGATCCATGCAGGATAACCATCTGGATGCCTCTCTTCTCAAGGGACTGCTTCACCTCTCTGAGGCCTTCCAGCATAAAAGCATAGTGTCTTTCATTGGCTTCAGGAAAGCGGTCGGTAATTCCAAAGAAGACAACGACGGGCAGTCTCAATTCATTTGCCTTGAGGATCGCATATTCCAGGGCATGATTATATTCAGCCCTTTGGGAGGCCTGCATCCAGTAGAGGACATAGGCTCCTTTTTTCATACTCTTTTGATTAAGGAATTTTATTCTTTCTTTTTGGATCATTTTTAGCGATTCAGAATCCACAGAAAAAAGTTCAACAGAGTTGCAAAACTGACCCACAAGAGATAGGGGATGAGAAGCACTCCCGCAAATTTAGAAACTTTAAAGAAATTCAAGATCGTGAATAGGATGGCTATCCAGAGGATAATAATATCGATGAGCCCTAAAAAAGGGGATCGGAGTCCAAAAAAAGCTATTGACCAAAGTATGTTGAGAATTAATTGAACAAAGAAAAAAACGAAGGCGATCTTGAATTTAGGATGATCTGTCCTCCGCCAAACGAAGAAGAGGGAGATTCCCATGAGAATATATAAGCTGATC
>Ga0208828_1000941_pt1 | contig 12003 bp, 11 predicted proteins | sample Kivu_160m_FD_185487 | JGI IMG/M metagenome (GOLD analysis project Ga0208828, IMG submission 185487) | Freshwater microbial communities from Lake Kivu, Western Province, Rwanda to study Microbial Dark Matter (Phase II) - Kivu_160m (SPAdes)... | ecosystem: Environmental > Aquatic > Freshwater >... | reverse complement strand
CATCTTCTTGATCTCGGCCACGACCTCGTCGGCGGGCACGGATGCGGAGCCGGCCCCGTCGGAGCCGCCGCCCAGATCATTGATAACTACCTTGGCCCCTTCAGATGCGAAGAGCAGAGCTTCGGCCCTTCCCAGACCGCGCCCTGAGCCGGTGATTACGGCTACCTTACCGTCCAGTAAACCCATAACCCAGCTCCTTCAATTCACTCCCCGCGACTTTCCCTCCCAGAAGGGAGAGCGCAGGGTCTTTTTATCGATTTTACCCACGGCAGTCACAGGGATCTGTGTCTGAAAGACGATATTTTTAGGCAACTCATACTTATTGAGCTTACCCCTGCAGAAGTCTAATATCTCTTTCTCGTCTATATCGCCGTCAGCCACGACCACGGCGGTTACCGCTTCGCCCCATTTTTCATCCGGGACGCCTATGACGGCCACCTGCTTTACCCTTGGATGCCTGGATATCACGTTCTCGACGGAGGCGGAGTAGACGTTAAAAGCGCCGGTGATGATCATGTCCTTTTTCCGGTCGACCAGGTATAAGTAACCCTCTTCGTCCAGTTTGCCCATATCTCCTGTATGCAGCCATCCGTCCACCACCGTAGCAGCGGTCATCTCCGGATGGTTCAGGTAGCCTTTCATCACAAAGGGAGCTTTAACGAGTATCTCTCCGGCCTTGCCCTCCGGCAGGTCCTTCCCACCGTCATCGACGATGCGGACGGCAACCATCTGGCATGGCCGCCCGCAGCTTGAGAGGAGATGGGTATGTTTCATGGCTCTTATATGGTCTTCCATGGTCAACGTGGTAACAGCCTGAGGACACTCGGTCTGTCCGTAGATTTGCACCAGTATCGGGCCGAAGCGCTCCATAGCCTCCGCGAGCCGTCCTTCGGACATGGGCGCAGCGCCGTAAAGCAGCATCCTCAGCGAGCTCAAGTCGTAATCACCCCCCTTTAAAACGTCCAGCAGTATATAGATTATGGTCGGCACGAGGAACATGACGGTGACTTTTTCATCACGGATGAGATTGAGCAGGCGGAACAGGTCGGCTTTCTTCTCAATTATAAAGCGCACCCCATTGACACATCCCAGGTACATGATAGCGCCGGCCGCATGCGCCAGCGGCGTCATCAACATGATGGTATCGGAAGGCAGGAGATTGTAGGCCAGAGACTGCGCGACCAGGAGGTAGTAGAAGCTCGCCTGTGAATGTATAACGCCCTTGGGGGTGCCTGTGGTGCCGCCCGTATAAACGACCAGGGCATCGTCATCTGGCTTCGCCGTAAAGGGCGGGTCCTGTGTTTTTTGCCCCGAGAGGAATTTGTCCCAGGCGATGATGTCGCCGCTGGTTTTCCCGCCCACGGTCACGATGGTCTTCAAATCCTGCAGGCGGTCTCTCATCTTCATGATCCTTTCCTGGACGGACAGGTCTACCAGCGCCATCTTGACCTTTGCGTCCTGCAGGATAAACAGCAGGTCCTCATCTCCCACCAGCATATTGATGCCGACGGCGGTGGCGCCCGCCTTGAAGATACCGTAGGTGGAATAGACGATTTCCATGCTGTTGGGAATGGCCACGGCCACCCGGTCTCCCGGGCCGTATCCCAAGGCCTGAATGCCGTTAGCCACGCGGTTGGAGTTTATGTGAACGTCATAGTAGGTATATTCAGCGTCCTCCATTTTGGCGAAGACCTTGTTGCTGAACTTCTTCAATGTGCTCGCCATCAAGAATTGAGTGGTAACCGTTTCGTGCGTCATAACGACAACCTCCAGATTTATTATTTATTTACCTTCTGCAATATGTGCACACACATGGCAGCTTCTTCCACACCTATGTTGCCCCCGCCGTTTTCCGTGAGACCGACGCGGGCGTTCTCCACCTGTCGCGCTCCTGCTTCACTCCTCAACTGGGTGACGACTTCATAGATCTGCGCCAGACCCGAGGCGCCGATGGGATGTCCCCGGCATTCCAGTCCCCCGCTGGTATTGACGGGTTTCTTTCCGCCCAGCGCGGTGGCTCCGGTCTCGGCATAGGGCCCGCCTTCTCCCAGCGGGCAGAAGCCCATTACCTCCGTCTGGTGCAGCTCGCTCCAGGCGGTCGCGTCATGCAGTTCCGCTAAATCCACGTCTTTTGGCCCCAGTCCCGCCTGCGCGTATGCCTTGAGCGCCAGGCGCTGTCCGATATCTTCCCCGTCGAGCTCCCTGTCGCTGCCCTGTCCGGGTACGGAAGCCAGTATTTTCACCGCCCTCACACCGTTAAGCTTCTTCAGATACCTGCCCGAGCAGACGATGGCAGCAGCGGCGCCGTCGCCCACGGGAGCGCACATGGCCCTTGTCAGAGGATAGGATACCGGCCTGTCAGCAAGTACCTCTTCAACGGTCATGGAGTTCCGATACTGCGCGAGAGGATTGAGTGAGCCGTGCCTGTGGTTCTTGGCGCACACCAGCGCCATCTGGCGCTGTGTGGAACCATATTTATTCATATGCCAGCGCGCGTTCATTGCATAGGCGTCCATAAAAATGCTGCGGCCCTCGCCCGGAGCGGACTCATCGCCAGGTATGGGGATAGTGAAGGTCTTGCCCACCTCCAGAATCATCTTGATATGCTTTTCGAAGTTCTCAACGTCCATGCAGGATGCATAGGCAGCCAGCGAGAGAGCTTTATCGGGATTGGTTATCTTCTCCGAGCCGATGGCGAGAGCGATATCGAAAGAGCCGGCCATGATGCCCGTGCAAGCCAGGTTCAAAGCTGTGGACGCCCCGGCACAGGCATTCTCAACATTGGTAACCGGGATGCGGTCGATCCCCATACCCCGCATCACCACCTGGCCGCGAATGGAATGCTGATTGCCGAACATACCCCAGAATGTATTTGAAAAATAGGCCGCCTCGAGCGATTTTTTATCGATGCCTGCATCCTCTAAGGCTATCGATGCCGCTTCCTCCGCCATGCCTCTCACAGTACGATCCGGCAGCTTGCCGAATTTTGTCATACCAACGCCTATTATATAAACACCTTCCATTTACCCTTTCCTCTAATCTGTATTATACATACTATAGTATGTGTTCAGTAGCTCATTTTACTTGAGATTTAGACCCCTGTCAACAGCATACTGGGGGTATGAGGGCTGCCGGTTTAAGCAACGGCAGCGTAAATATGCTAAGATTAGTAACTCGGGGGAATTCAGTATGCCAAAATTAAAGACAAGCATCCGCGCCGTGCGGTCTCAGATGACCAGACAACGCATATTCAATACCGCAGTATCTTTATTTCTGGAAAAGGGATACGACAGCGTCACAATCGATGAAATCTGCCGGAGCGTAGGATTGACCAAGGGTGCCTTCTACTCTCATTTCAAATCCAAAGACCAGATCGTTCTGGAAAGAATGCTGGCCGTGGACGAACATTACCGCACAGACATACTGCCGCTGGTTGAAAACCTGGAATCGAGCATCGATAAGGTATTGTCCTTCGTCAGGCTGGTTATCGCTCACATGGCGGAGCTGGGCAAAGCAACGGTCAGAATCGCCTATCTAACACAGATCGGATATGATGAGAAACTCTCCGCCATCATGACGGAGAAAAGGACGCTTTACAAGATAATCCAGGCGCTGGTGGCCGAAGCCCAGGAAAAGGGAGAATTGAGAAGCGACCTGTCCAGCGCGCAGATCACGCAGGTGATAATACACAATATCAGGGGTATCGTTTACAACTGGTGCCTTTCGCCGAGTAAGTTCGACCTGCAGGAAGCAGGTGAAGACCTGATTCAAGTATTATCTACCGGTTTACACAAACCGTAGTCGCCATGTCATTGCGAGCGCAGCGAGGCAATCATGATTTTAAATGCAAGATTGCTTCGTCGCTGCGCTCCTCGCAATGACGTGTAATATATATTATTTCGCCGGGGGCGGCGGCGGGGGCAACATGCCCTTGGTCAGGCTCTTGGGCATCAGGTCGGACAGCTCTTTGACCGTCCAGACTCCATCCTTAAAAATGCTCGTCACGACCGTAGGCTCTGAGTAGATCCCGACCTCGCCACCACCCACGAAGAAAGTCTTGCCGTTGATGCCGCCCGCGGCGTCCGTTGCCAGATATACCACCAGCGGTGCAATGTGCTCGGGCGCCATCTTCTTCAGCTCGGCGCCGATATCCAGTCCCAGTCCACCGCCGCCTTCCTTGGCTTTCTTTTCCATGGCGGCCTGCAGTTCAGGGGTCAGTGTCAGCCTGGTAGCAGCGATGGGACGTATGCAGTTGGTGGTCACACCGTACTTGGCCATATCGAGGGCCACGGTGCGCGTGAAGCCGACAATGCCTTCCTTGGCGGCGCTGTAGTTGGCCTGTCCCAGGTTGCCCAGGCCGGCCTGCGACGACGTGTTGATGATGCGCCCGCTGCGCTGCTGCCGGAAGAAGGCGCAGGCATGCCGCGTGCAGAAGAAGTGTCCGTACATGTGCACCTTCTGTATGATATCCCACTCGTCCTCGGTCATATTGAAGACCATGCGGTCGCGCAGTATGCCCGCGTTGTTGACCAGTATGTCTATCTTGCCGAAGGCGTCGACGGCTGTCTTGATGATATTCTCGCCACCTTTCCAGGTGGCCACCGAATCGTAGTTGGCCACAGCCTGGCCGCCCATCTTCTTGATCTCGGCCACGACCTCGTCGGCGGGCACGGATGCGGAGCCGGCCCCGTCGGAGCCGCCGCCCAGATCATTGATAACTACCTTGGCCCCTTCAGATGCGAAGAGCAGAGCTTCGGCCTTACCCAGACCGCGCCCCGAGCCGGTGATTACGGCTACCTTACCGTCCAGTAAACCCATGTGAATACCTCCTTTTTTTACGCGAAGTAGATTATTTTAACACACGTTGACGCAGCAATTAATAGTCTGTTCAGGCCTCGGCCAGCAGGGTCTCGCGCCTGACTTTCTCCGCATCGTCCGGATAGGTGCGCGCGGCGATGAGGAAGAATATACCGCCCACAACCCCGACTATAGCCGAGAGCATCACGGCCAGGCTCAAACCTTCCGCGCCGCCTCCCAGCAGGTCGGACAGCCAGCCTATCACCCAGGGTCCCCAGGCGCCGCCGAACAGGTACTGGGCAAATACCACCAGCCCCATGGAGAGGCCCTTATGGGCTACCGGCACGATATCCTGCGAAACCGTGGCAAAAGCCGGCACCGCCATTGAAGCTATGATGCCGTAGAGCACGGCCAGCGCAATGCCCAGGGGACTGAACTTGGTCAATATCACTATCACGATCAACACAGCTGAGGCCAGGTAGGCAACCGCCGGCACGTACATCCTGCCGCGCGGGTCCTTCTTGCGCCAGACATCCGACAGCACACCGCCCAGCGGCGCGCCGATGATAGCCGTCAGGCCGATGCCGCCCACCAGCATGCCGGCGGCGGCCTCGTTAACATTCATCACACGCATGATCAGGCTGGGCAGCCAGATCAGCACCGAGGTGGACATGAAGACGGCCAGTCCCAGGGCCGGGTAGAACCATTTAATGGTGGGCAGCTTGAGCACGTTGCCCAGGGCAACAAAAAAGCCCTTGATGCCGGTCGATGCACCCGCATCCACCGCCGTCTTATAATCCTTCATAAAGAAGGCCAGGACGCCCAGGATAACGCCGGGTATGGCGAAATAGTAGAAGGGCGTGCGCCATCCGAACTTGGCCGAGATGATGCCGCCCAGCATCACGCCGGCGGCGGCGCCCAGCGGTATGGCGATGTGAAAGATGCCCAGCGCGCGTCCCCGTTTCTCCTTGGAATAAGAGGCGCTGATCATGGCGGTGCCGCCGGGCACGAAGCCGGCCTCACCCAGGCCCACGAAAGCGCGCGGGATGAGTACGGTGACAAAGTTGGTCGCCAGGCCGGTGAGGAAGGTGAAGCCGCTCCACAGGATGGCCATCAGTCCGATCGATTTCCTGCGGCTCCAGCGGTCGATCATGTGTGCAATGGGGAAGGAGAAGAGCGCCATGCCCAGGATGAGTATAGTCGAGGCCAGTCCGCATTCGGCGTCGGTCAGCCCCAGCTCCATTTTCATGGGCTGCAGGATGACCGAGAACACCTGCCTGTCCATGTAGTTGATGGCGTACAGCAGTGTGCATATGATGAGAACGTAGTGTGCGCTCCAGCCGCCCGTCCTGTACTCTTTTACATCATTATTCTTTCCGTTACCATTTGCCATAGCGGTATCCTCCTTTAATCCTGCGCCCCCGCCCGATGGAATTCAACGCACTATACTACATCGGCGTAATGGATGCAATCGGGCAGTTATGCTACAATTCCATAGTCAGCAACCGGGAGAGGAGCGGCAATATGTCATTCTGGGTCATCGCAGTGTCGCTCGCGGCACTGGCAATCATCATCCTCATAGCTATAATTTCGGCCAGGACGGCTGCTTTCAAGTCCAGGCAGAAGGCCGACCGTGAAAAAGTCGACTACCCCGTCGACATCGATGCCGCTGCCGCGCGGTTGTCACAGGCAATAACCTACAAAACGGTCTCGAGCCACGACCGATCGCAGTTCGATTTCGGACAGTTCACGGCCTTCCAGTCCTTCCTCCAGAAATCCTTTCCCCGGGCCCACGCCACTCTGGATAAGCAGGTTATCAACAGCTACGGCCTGCTCTATATCTGGAAAGGCAGCAACCCTGATCTGAAGCCTATATTGCTGCTGGCCCACCAGGACGTCGTGCCCGCCTCGGATGAGGGATGGGAGCACCCGCCCTTTTCCGGCCGGATAGCCGACGGCCGCATCTGGGGCAGGGGGACGCTGGACGACAAGGGCAGCCTGATGGGCATAATGGAGGCTGTGGAACACCTGGCCAAAGACGGATTTAAGCCTTCCCGCTCGATCTACCTTGCCTTCGGCTTCGATGAAGAGGTGGGCGGAAAAGAAGGGGCGGGCAAGATCGCCGAACACCTCAGGGCGCAGGGCCTGAAGTTCGAATACATCATAGACGAGGGCATGGCGGCCACGCAGGGGGTCGCGCCGGGCATACCCGGCTGGGTAGCCTTGATCGGCATCGCCGAGAAAGGCTTTGTTTCGCTGGAATTGAGCACGCAGGCAGAGGGAGGCCATGCCGCCCAGCCGCCGCGCGAGACCACTGTCGGCATACTGGCTGCTGCCGTTGCAAAGTTGCAGGCCAAACCTTTCCCGGCGCGGTTTACGGGACCCGCCGCGGCACTCTTCGATTACCTGGGTCCGGAGATGCCCTTCCCCACCAGGATGATCTTCGCCAACATGTGGCTGTTCGGCGGCCTGGTAAAAGGACAACTGGCCGCCAGACCCGTGACCGACGCCTCCATCAGGACGACCACGGCGCCCACGCAGTTCCGGGGCAGCGACCAGGACAATATACTTCCCATGCTGGCCACGGCCGTGATTAACTTCCGCATACTGCAGGGAGACACCATCGAAAGCGTCACACAGCGCGTGACCAGGATAATAGCCGATCCGCGCGTTAAAATACGTCCGCTTGGCGGCAACCTCTTTCAGCCCTCCCCCACCTCACCCACATCCGGGTGGAGCTTCGACACGCTGACCGGCGCCATAAGAAGTATCCTGCCCGATGCCATAGTGGCGCCCACGCTGGTGCTGGGCAGGACCGACTGCTGCTATTTCGTCGACCTTTCCCCCTGCTGCTACCGGTTCGTGCCCGAGCGTGTCAGGTCGGATGAGCTGGCATCCCTGCACGGTGTTAACGAAAAATTGTTGATCAGCAGCTACAGCGAAATAATCTGCTTTTATATACATCTGATAAGCGGCTCATGCAAGTGAGCTCGTTAATAAATAAAGGAGGTTACCCATGTCACAAGGAGCATTATCCGGTATTAGGGTGCTCGACTTCGGCCAGTATATAGCAGGCCCCTTTGCGGGCGCGCTGCTGGCTGAGCAGGGCGCCGAAGTGATCAAGGTTGAGCGGCCAGGCGGTGACCCCATGCGTGGACAGGACGCCTTTATGGTCTGGAACCGCAGCAAGAAAGGTATCATACTTGACCTGAAGAAGCCCGAGGGACTCAAGATCGCCCTGGACCTGGCTAAAAAAGCCGACGTTATCATCGAGAACTTCAAGCCGGGCACGGCCGACAAACTGGGCATCGGCTACGATAAGGTAAAGGAATTGAACCCGCGGGCGGTTTATTGCTCGATCTCGGGATTCGGCCCGAAGGGGCCCTACGCAGGCTGGGCCGGCTACGACCAGATCGTCAGCACGGTGGCCTCGGTTTACAACGAGCAGGGACTGGCGACGCACCCGCTTTTCGTGGTGCTGCCGCTGGCCAGCCTGTACACCGCCGTGGACGCGGCCTTCTACATCGTGTCAGGCCTGTGTGTTCGCGAGAAGACCGGCAGGGGACAGAAGATCGATGTCTCGCTCTTCCGCACCATCCTCAGCACCTTCCGCCAGTTCAATGTCGATTTCGAGGGCATGTTCCGCGCCCCCTGGGGCCCCACCGGTCCCCTGCCCCTCTACCGGCCGTACCAGTGCAAGGACGGCGAGTGGCTGTTTACAGGCCTGGGCAATCCCAAATTCTTCATGCAGTTTGCCGTGGAGCTTGGTCATGACGAGTGGCTGACCGATCCTCTTTTCGAGGGAGCGCCCTTCCTTATCTTCCCGCCGCGCAACGCTCAGGTGATGTCAATGCTCAAGCCCCTCTACAAAACCAAGACGCGCGCTGAGTGGATCAAGCAGTTCGCGGATGCGGGCATCCCCACGGCGCCCATACAGAACGTCGATGACTTCATGGCCTACAGGCAGGTCATCGCCAGCGACATGGTGCAGACCGTCAAGGAGCCCAAAAAGGGCAATGTGAAGGAGATGGGTGTGCCGGTGGCGCTGGCGGACACTCCGGGCAAGATCCAGGGACCGTCGCCGCAGCCCGGCCAGCACACGCGCGAAGTGCTCAGGGAGCTGGGTTATTCGGCGCAGGAGATCAAGCGGCTCAAGCAGGGTAACGTGATCAAACTGGCTCCGAGGAGGAAATAAGAAAATGATGCCTTTAGAGAAGATCAGGGTAGCAGATTTCACCACCATGCTGGCCGGCGCCGGCGTATGCCGGGAGATGGCCGACCTGGGCGCGGACGTGATCAAGATCGAGCCTATCGACGGCGATTCCTGGCGCATGCTGGCCGGCGGGTTCATGGGCGTAAACCGCGGCAAGCGCGGCATCGTGATCGACCTCAGGCAGGAGGAGGCCAGAAAGATCGCACACAAGCTGATCTCCACCTGCGACATGGTCGTGGAGAACTCCCGTCCGGGCATCATGAAAAAGCTCGGCATGGACTACGAGACCGTCAAGAAGATCAAACCGGACATACTATATATCTCCATGCCCGCATTCGGATCGAAAGGTCCCGATGCGGAGCGTCCCGGCTACGATCCCCTTTTCCAGGCCATGAGCGGCCAGATGCTGGGACAGGGCGGACCCGGCAAGACGCCGGTCTTCCACAAGATACAGCTCAACGATGAGATGGGGCCCATGCTGGGCGCCTTCGGCGCGTCGCTGGCCCTCTTCAATAAGCTGCGCACGGGGCAGGGACAGCTCGTGGAGACCTCCCTGCTGCGCTCCGCCGTCACGGTGCAGTCGGGCAATTTTATCCAGTACAAGGGCATGAAGCGCAAATACCTGGGCAAGCCGGACATCAAGGGGCTGGGCGCGCTCGACCGCCTCTACCAGGGCATCGACGGCGGCTGGCTCTACATTTACTGTCCCAAGGAGGCGCACTGGCAAACCCTGTGCAAGGTGCTGGGCCTGACCGCCCTCACCACGGATCCACGCTTCGCCACCCCCGGCGCCCGCAAGAAGCACGACAAGGAGCTCACGGCCATACTGGAGGAGACCTTCTTCACCACACCCGCCAACGCATGGTCGCTGCTGCTGGCGATGCAGGGCGTCCCCGCCGCTCAGGGCCAGGGCATCGTCGACCTGCTGCAAAGCGACGCTCACTGCAAGGCCACCGGAGTGTATGAGTTCCAGGAACATCCGCAGTGGGGTAAAGTGCAGCTGCAGGGTATCAACGCGGAGTTCTCGGAGACGCCGGGCAAAGTGCTGAGGCCCGGGCCCATGCTGGGCGAGCACACCACGGAGGTGCTGCTGGAGATCGGATATACCAAAGAGCAGATCGAGGACTTCAAGGCCAGGAAGCTGATCCTGCAGGCCGATGTACCCGCCAAGAAGTAGCCGCTCATGAGCTCGACAACTACTTTCGAATGCGATCGCGGACTGGCCGTAATCCGGCTGGCGCAGGACGGGCCCGGGCCCGACCCGGCTGCCGAACTGGCCGCAATCTGCGATGAACTGAACTACGATACTGAGATCAGGGCCGCTGTCATCACCGGCAGCGGCCCCTTCTTCTGCGGAGATGCCGCATCCACCCGCGGGGCTAAGGCCGCCTATTCACTGTCGGCGCCTGTAGCATCGCTCAATTGCCCGGTGATCGCGGCCATCAACGGGGATGCCATCGGGATCGGCCTGGAGCTGGCGCTGGCCTGCGATATCAGGATCGCGGCGGAAACGGCGCGCTTCTCCCTGCCCGGCATCCAGCATGGTCTGATACCCTCGGACGGCGCCACGCAGCGGCTGCCCCGTCTGGTGGGACGCGCCAGGGCCGTGGAGATGATGCTGACCGGCGAAGTACTAACCGCGGACGAAGCCCTGCGCATCGGGCTGGTCAGCCGGGTTGTGCCGGCTAAAGATGTATTGAACGTTGCGCTGGAGATGGGACGCGAGATGGCCGGCAAGGCGTCGTGGGCTCTGAAATACTGCAAAGAGGCCGTATACAAGGGGCTGGACAGGACGCTGGCCCAGGGGCTGCAGCTCGAGGGGGACCTTTACTTCCTGCTGCATACCACCGAAGACCGCATTGAAGGCGTCAATTCCTTCAGAGAGAAGCGCAAACCCGAATTCAAGGGGAAGTGATGGACGGATTCGAGACCATCATCTTCGAGAAGAAGGGGCATATAGCCTTTATTACGCTCAACCGTCCCCATGTGCTGAATATCTACAACGTCCGCATGCGCGACGAGCTTTACGAAGTGCTCTCGGCCATACAATCTGATTCGGATGTACACGTAGCCATAATCAGGGGCGCGGGGGAGAAGGCCTTCTGCGCCGGCGCCGATCTGAGCGAGTTCCTCTCCGCCCCCGCGCCCGCATTTGCCCGCCATGTGCGCTGGCAGAGGGACGTATGGGGGCTCTTTCTCGACCTGCCGCAGCCCGTAATAGGCGCGCTGCATGGCTACGTCTTCGGCTCCGGCATCGAGATGGCCATGTGCTGTGATATCAGAATTGCTGCTGAAGACGCCGTATTCGGGCTGCCGGAGGTGGCGCTGGGCTTCATACCCGCAGCCGGCGCCACGCAGACCGTACCGCGCGCCGTGGGTCCCGGCCAGGCTCTTGATCTATTGCTGACCGGCCGCCGCATCGGAGCGCAGGAGGCTCTTGAGATGAGACTGGTCAACCGCGTGGTGCCCCGCGCCGACCTGCAGGCGGAAGCTGAAAAGCTGGCTGAAAAAATAGCCGGCTCTGATCAAAGGGCGGTGCGCAAGCTCAAAGAGGCCGTCTCAAGAGGCTTGGACCTTCCGGTCTCCTCTTCCCTGTAGGGGCGCACCTTCAGGTGCGCCCGCTTTCTCATCGGTCATTGCGAGCCGAAGGCGTGGCAATCCTGTGTTCTAAACAGCGACAACAGCAGATTGCCACGTCGCCTGCGGCTTCTCGCAATGACTCAGATGCGCCTGTCAATGTCATCCGATTCCAGTACTTTTATCTGCCTCTGGATCTTGTTGATCTCCTGCGCCAGCCAGATGATGTCGTTCCTGTAATTGGAGTTTCCGTCCACGCGCTGCAGGAGATCCCGCATCTTCTTCTCCAGCGTCGCTGACCTGTCCCGCAACGTTGCAATATCAAGCTCTTTTTGCTTGCGCAGTGAATTCCGATCAATCTCCGGCATGATATTCTAATAGTCCTATTGATCTTAAAAAATTATACGCCGGGCCAG
>Ga0208828_1000939_pt1 | contig 12012 bp, 13 predicted proteins | sample Kivu_160m_FD_185487 | JGI IMG/M metagenome (GOLD analysis project Ga0208828, IMG submission 185487) | Freshwater microbial communities from Lake Kivu, Western Province, Rwanda to study Microbial Dark Matter (Phase II) - Kivu_160m (SPAdes)... | ecosystem: Environmental > Aquatic > Freshwater >... | reverse complement strand
TGCGCGAGGCCGACGACAAGACCCTCGAATGGATGCGGGCGAGAGCCAAAGGCCGTTACGAAATCGTCCGCTCCGACCCGGACGCCGCCTACGAGGCCGTCCTGAAATACGACCTCTCCGTCCTGGAGCCTCAGATCGCCTGCCCCCACACCGTCGACAACGTCAAGCCGGTGTCGGCCGTCGCCGGGAAACCGTTCCATCAAGCCCTCATCGGGACCTGCACGAACGGCCGCCTCGAGGACCTGGAAGTCGCGGCGCGCATCCTCAAAGGGAAGAAGATCCATCCGAACGTTCGGGCGCTCGTCCTCCCCGCCTCGCGCGAAGTGTATCTCGACGCCTTGAGAGCGGGGCTGATCGCGACCTTCGTCGAAGCGAATTGCGTCATCCTCAATCCCGGCTGCGGGCCTTGCCTCGGCGCCCACGAAGGCCTGCTGGCTCCCGGCGAGGTCGTCGTCGGCACGTCCAACCGCAATTTCAAGGGCCGGATGGGCGGCCGCGATTCCGAGATCTATCTGGCGTCTCCGGCCACGGTCGCCGCCTCGGCGCTCGAGGGCCGGATCGCCGACCCGAGGGCATATCTATGAGTCAAGGCAAGGTCTGGAAATACGGAGACGACGTCAACACGGACGTCATTTACGCTGGGAAATACACCTATCAGCAGCTCAAGCCCGAGGAGATGGCCGCCCACGCCTTCGAGGACCTCGATCCTAGCTTCGCCAAGGCCGTCCGGCCGGGCGACGTGATCGTCGCCGGAAAAAACTTCGGCTGCGGCAGCTCGCGCGAGCAGGCCGCCGCCTGCCTCCGGGCGGCGGGCGTCCAGGCCGTGATAGCTCGCTCGTTCGCCCGGATCTATTTCCGGAACGCGATCAACCTGGGCTTGCCCGTCGTTCAATGCCCGGATGCGGTCGACGCATTAAAAGCGGGCGACGCCGTCGAGGTCGATTTTTCCGGCGGCCGGATCCTGTCGGCCGGAAGGGTTTTCGCTTTTTCGCCCCTGCCTGAATCCGTCCTCGGCATTCTGGAAGCCGGCGGGCTGCTCGAGTGGACGAAGAAAAAGCTGAATTTGAAATAGGAGTTCACGATGTCCAAGTACAAGATCGCGGTCCTGCCCGGCGACGGCGTCGGCGTCGAAGTCGTCGAAGCGGCCCTGACCGTCCTCGGCAGGCTGAACGTCGACGCCGACTACATCCATGGCGACATCGGCTGGGAGTTCTGGACGAAGGAGGGGAACGCCCTTCCCGACCGGACCATCAAGCTGCTCAAGGAGACGGACTGCTGCCTCTTCGGAGCCATCACCTCCAAGCCTAAGGAGGACGCGGCCAGGGAGCTGGCCCCCGCCCTCCAGGGCAAGGGCCTGTCCTATTTCAGCCCGATCGTCCGGCTACGCCAGGAGTTCGACCTCTACACCAATCTCCGGCCGTGCAAAGCCTATCCCGGCAATCCCCTGAACTACCGCGACAACATCGACCTCGTCATTTTTCGCGAAAACACCGAGGGGATGTACGCCGGAGTGGAATTCTTCCCCCTGCCGCCGGCGGTCAAGGATGCGCTCCTCGTCCATCCGAAGATGAAGGCGTTCAAGGACGTTCCGCTCAATGAGGTCGCTTTATCCACGCGCATCATGACCCGGAAGGGATGCGAGCGGATCGTCCGGGCGGCGTTCGAGTACGCCCGCAAGGCCAAGCGGCGCTCGGTGACGATCGTCGAGAAGCCGAATGTCCTCCGCGAGACGGGCGGGCTCATGCTCGGCGTCTCGCGCGAGGTGGCCAAATCCTTCCCCGACATCGAGTTCAAGGAAGCCAACGTCGATGCCATGTGCATGTGGCTGGTCAAGAACCCCCACGATTATGACGTCCTCGTCGCCGAGAACCTCTTCGGCGACATCATCTCCGACTTGGCCGCCCAGCTCGTCGGCGGGCTCGGCTTCGCGTCGGCCGGCAACATCGGCGACAAATACGCCGTCTTCGAGCCGACGCACGGCTCGGCGCCGAAATATGCGGGCCTCTATAAGGTCAATCCCATCGCCACCTTCCTCGCCGTCGTGCTGATGCTCGAATGGCTGGGCGAGACGGGCAAGGCCCGGCTCCTCGAAGCGGCCGTGGCCGAGGTCATCAAGGAAGGCAAGGTCCGGACCTACGACATGGGCGGGAAATCGACGTCGCGCGAGATGGCGGCAGCCGTCGCGGCCAAGCTCTGAGCGGAGGCCTTCCGTGGGACGGACGATCATCGAGAAGATCATTCAAGCGCACAGCCGCGACGAAGCGGCCGCCGGCCGAATCATCTGGATGGACCTGGATGTCCGCTCAGCCCGGGATTTCGGCGGCCCCAACGTCGTCAAGAATTTCGAGAAGGAATACGGCGGCGCGCCGCCTGCGGACCCGGCCAAGACCTTCTTCACCTTCGACCTCTGCGCCCCGGCCTGCTCCCTGAAATACGCCGACAACCAGCAGGCCTGCCGCGATTTCGCCCGCAAGCACGGAATCCGCGTCTACGACGTGGACCGGGGCGTAGGGACGCACGTCATGATCGAAGAAGAGCTGGCCAAGGCCGGAGGTACCGTCGTCGGCACGGACAGCCACATGAACATCCTCGGCGCCGTCAACTGTTTCGGCCAGGGCATGGGCGATGTCGACATCGCCTTCGCCTTCAAGACGGGCCGGACCTGGTTCGAGGTGCCCGAAAGCGTCAAGGTCGTCCTCAAGGGCCGGCCGGCCGCCGCCGCCGGGGCCAAAGACCTGACCCTGTTCCTCTGCCGCGAGCTGGGAACGAAAAAGATCGCCCTGAGCTCCGCGGAGTTTTACGGAGAGGCGGCGCGGAACCTGGACCTTCCCGGCCGGATCACGCTCTGCAGCATGATCACGGAGATGGCCGGGATCATCGGCTTCATCCCCGAGAATGGTCCCATCGCGGCCGATGCGGACGCGGCCTACGGCGCCGTCGTCGAGGTCGACGTCGGCGGTCTGACACCGCAGGTCGCGGTCCCGCCGTCCCCCAACACCGTCCGGCCGCTGGCCGAGGTGCGGGGACTGCGGATCGATTCCGGGTTCATCGGCTCGTGCACCAACGGCCGGACCGAGGATTTCGCCCGCGCCGCCGAAATCCTCAAGGGCTGCAAGGTCAAAGAGGGCGTCATGCTGAAGGTCGTACCCGCCACGCGCCGCGTCTATGAGGAGATGCTCGAGCGCGGCATCCTCGAGACGCTCTTCCAGAGCGGCGCGATCGTGGTCAATCCGGGGTGCGGCGGATGCGCCGAAGGACACGTCGGCCTGACGGGCAAAGGGGAGGTGCAGGTCAGCACAGGCAACCGCAACTTCCCCGGCAAGCAGGGAAAAGGGCAGACCTATCTGGCGGGACCGGCCGTCGTAGCCGCGTCCTGCGTGGCCGGCGCGATCGCCGGACCCGAGGATCTGTGACATGGACAACGACATCCGTCAGGGAAGAGCCGTCGTCCTCCTGGACGCGAAGGGCAGGATCATCGAAGACATCGACACCGACCAGATCTTCCACAACGCCCATCTCCACATCACGGACATCGCCCAGATGGGGCCCTTGGCCCTGGGCAACCTGGAGGGATGGAAGGATTTCGCCAAGGAGAGCCGGGAAGGGGACATCCTCATCGCCGGCCGGAACTTCGGCGCCGGGTCCTCGCGCCAGCAGGCCGTCGATTGTTTCATCGCCTTGAAGCTCGGCGCCGTCCTCGCCCCGTCGTTCTCGGCGATCTATTTCCGGAATGCCGTGAACTCCGGCTTTCCCGTCCTGAAAATCAACGTGCTGGACGCTTTGATTGCGGGCGGAAGGCTCGCCACGGGCGACACGATCCGCATCGACGTCCGCTCTGGGCGCGCCGAGAACATCAGCCGGAAGACCGTTCTCGAGGTCGAACCGATGAGTCCCGTCCAGCACGACATCTTCGCGGCCGGCGACCTGTTCAAGTACGGGAAAGTTTTAGGGTGATGAGCTTCAGTCGTAGCCGAAGCGTGGGAGTTCGAACTAATCCCCCTCGCCCCTCCTTTAATAATTGGGGGAGGCTAATTCCCCCTTTTCTAAAGGGGGATAGAGGGGGATTATCTTTGTTTTGTCAGTTATGCTGAGGTGAATGGTGCGCATACTTGCGGTCGATACGACGACGCCCAGCGGCTCCGTGGCCGTCGTCGATGACGACCGCCTTCTCGCCGAGACGGCCGTCGAATCGCCGTCCACGCATTCGGCCCGGCTGCTGGCGGCGGTCGACCTCCTTTTGAAATCGCTCAATCTGGACATCCAAGAGATCGAAGGCTACGCCGTCACGCCGGGGCCCGGCTCCTTCACAGGAATCCGGATCGGCCTCAGCACGGTGAAGTCCTTCGCCTTCGCCTCGGGCAAGCCCATCGCGCCCGTCTCCTCGCTCCTGGCGCTGGCCTGGAAGGCCGGGGAATCGCGGCCCTGCCTGGTTGCGCCCATGCTCGACGCGAAAAAGGGGGAGATCTACGCGGCGCTCTACGAATTCGAGAAGGGCCGGACCCGCGAGAGGATCCCTCAGAGCGCCTTCGCGCCCGAGCGGTTTTTAGCCCGTTTGCCCGCCGGCCGTGAGATCGTCTTCATCGGCAACGGCATCGAACTCTGCCGGCCGGAAATCGCGGCTCGATTCAAGTCCGAGGCCGTATTTTCGCACCGCTCGCCGTTCATCGCCTTCGAGGTCAGCCGGCTCGGCCGCGACATCCTGAAAAAAGGGAAGGGAGTCTCTGCGCTGGACCTCGAGCCGCTCTATTTTCGAAAATCCCAAGCGGAGGAACGGCATAAACGCTAGCGGCCCGGACAAGGCCATCTTCGAATTCCGGAGGATGACGGAGGGCGATCTCCCGGAGGTCATGGCCATCGAGGGGGCCTCTTTCCCCAATCCCTGGCACGAAGTCACGTTCCGGGGAGAGATCCAGAACGAAGGGATCTCTTTCCCTATGGTAGCCGTCGACTTCGCGACGAGAGCGGTCCTCGGCTACATCATCTACTGGCTGATCCGGGACGAGATCCAGGTCAACAACATCGCCGTCCGGACGGATTTCCGGGGCAGGGGCATCGGAGAGGCGGTCATGCGCCTCGTTCTCGACAACGCCGGCCTGGCTGGTGTCAGATTCGTGTCGCTTGAAGTCCGCGTTTCCAATATGCCCGCGCGCTCCCTGTACCGGAAGCTGGGGTTCGAGCCGATCGGCCTGCGGAAAGACTACTACAGCCACCCGATTGAAGATGCGCTCGTCCTCGGATTGAACCTTTAATTCAAAGGTCGACGAGACGACAGGGTGGCCCACGGCTCGCTTTAAGCGCGCGAACGCTCTTAGAGTCGGCGGGTCCTGTCGCTCCGGCGCCCTGTCCGTCCTCGCTCCACCCATCCCCCGGTGGGGCCCTTCCGCTGCGGGCGGACAGGTGCATCCGTCGCGCCACCCGCAGTTAGAGCGTTCGCTTCTTCATGCTCGCCTTAGGGCCAACCCTGCCGTCTCGTCCTGAAAAATATCTTAAATTTTCAATCCTCGTCATTAATAAATAACTTTTAAAAGGCACAAACCCTTAGCCGGGGCGGTGGGGCTGGCCAGGGTGCGCTTCTTATCCTTGAAGATGTCCTCGATGGCCGAGGGCGCGATCCTGCCGCGGCCGACTTCGAGCAGGGTGCCGACGATCGTCCTGACCATATACCTCAAGAATCCGCTCGCTTCGACGGTGAACACGATCTCGTCGCCCTTCTTGCGGAGCTCGGCCCGGACGATCTCCCGGACCGGATGATAAAGGCGGTTCGAGGAGAAGCCCGTGAAATCGCCCTTCCTTTGGAACAAACGGGCGGCCCGCCGCATGCGCCTCAGGTCGAGAGGGTAAGGCCAGTGCAGGACGTAGCGGACGAGAAAGGGATCGACGGTCCGCGAATTCCAGATGCGGTATTGATAGATCTTGCCCTTCGCGTCCCTGCGGGCATGAAAACCCTCGGGTACCACTTCGAGCGACGCAATCCGCAGGTCGTCGGGGAGCACGGCGTTGAGGGCCTTGAACAGCTCCTCCGGCGTCAACTTGAAGGCCGCTTTGAAATGGGCGGTCTGGCCGCGGGCATGGACGCCGGCGTCCGTCCGGCCCGCGCCGACGACGGCGACCTTCTTCCGGCCGATCCGCGCCAGCGCCTCTTCGACGGTTCCCTGGACCGTCCTTTTTCCGGGCTGAACCTGCCAGCCGTGGAAGTCGGTGCCGTCGTAGCTCAGGACGATCTTGTAATTGCGCCTCGTCCGCCCCGTTTCGGTCATGGCCGCTTTTTCAGGGCGAGCGCGACGGCCTCTTCCGCGGTATCGGCGGGCGTCACGCCCTCGATCTGCCAGCTGCCGAGCCCGATGACGTCCTTGCCGTAGATGCGGCCGTAGGCGATCTCGCTCAGCGTCCCGTATTCCCCGTCGACGGCGATGAGGACGTCGGCGTTCATGGCCACGAGCGAGTTCCGCGTGTAGCCGAGGCCGGTGGCGATGGGGACGTCGACATACGGATTGGCGTCCGAGGTCCGGTTTCCGGGCAGGATCCCGATCGTCAGCCCCCCGGCTTCTTTGGCCCCCCGCGAAGCCGCTTCCATGACTCCGGCCAGACCGCCGCAGACGAGGACCGCGCCGGCTTGGGCGATGAGGTGGCCTACGTCGTAGGCGAGCTTGAGGAATTCCGGGCCGGGCCGGCTCCCGCCGATGACGCCGATGCGGAAGGGGATTTCGTTTTTCGTCATGAAAAGTCCTTTGTCCTTTAATTAACATAGAAGGAACGGCTTTTCAAATCCCGGCCAGGCCTTACGTCTGGTGATGGAAAGAAGAATTCTATTTTGGAGATCACCACGTCGCTGCGCTCCTCGTGACGACAGATGTTATCGGCCATCGCAGCTTGGTCTTGCCGTTATTGAAAGGGGCCCCCGATTCGATTAAAATGTCCCCGGCCTCAATCCCGAAAAAAGGAGCCCCGATGCCGGATTTTCTCAAGGTTCAATGCCTGGCGGAAGGCGAGGAAAAGAAGCTCCTCGCGGACATCGAAGCCCGGATCGCGGCCAAAAAGAAGGAAGGCCTCCTGACCGACCGGGAAGTCCGGGAGATCCAGGAAATGAGGCTGAAGCCGCTCCCCGATATCCAGGACGTCCAGAGCGTCTACGAGAGCCATCTCTATACGGACAAGGATTGACGGTCGGGAGCAGGGGGAAGAGAGGGAGGAGCCGCCATGGACAGCTCTAAGCCGAAGGCCGCGGCCAAGGCCGCGCCGATCGAGATCGACTATGACCGGGTGAACGTCGCGGAGATCATGGCCGGGATCCAGAAGATCGCGGCCGAGATGCCGGCCGATATCCAGAAGCCGGGTGCGGCGACGGGCGTGCCCCTCTCGTCTCAAGGGCCGGCCCCGGCGTCTTCCGGGGCGGCGCATTCCGCCCCTCCCGCGCTCCCGCAAACCGATTGGAGCCTCGAGCCGCAAGGGCCGAAGCAAAAAGTCAAAAAAATCGTCCGCAGGCTCATGCGGCCGTTCTTCCCCGTGATCCGGTTGCTCGCTCTCCCGATCCACGAGGAGCTGCGGGCGACGATCAAGAGCCTGCACGAGACCAACGTCCGGCTGGACGAGCTCGCCCGCCTCCTTCATCACCAGGCCGAAGACGCCGACCGGAAGTTCGACCTCGACGCCCAGCGCATGGACCGGGGCGAGCTGCGGCTGGACCTGCTCGAGGAACGCCTCAAAGACCTGGATAAGAGCATGGAGTACATCCGCCTCCTGCACAACCTGGACCACAACCTCGTCGTCGAACTGACCAAGCTCAAGATCGAAACCGACACGCTGAAGAGCAAGGTCCGCATCCTGGAAAAGGACCAGGAGCACGCCCAGAAGCGGGAGCGGGCCCTCGAGGAGCAGGTCCTGAAATGACCATCGCCTTCGTCGTCCAGCGCTACGGCCTCGAGATCAACGGCGGGGCCGAGCTCCACTGCCGCTGGGTCGCCGAGCACATGAAGAAGTACATGCCCGTCGAGGTCCTGACCTCGTGCGCCTACGATTACATCACCTGGCGCAACCACTACCCGGAAGGCGAGGAGGAGATCAACGGCATCCGCGTCCGGCGCTTTCCGGTGAGCAAGGCACGCAATCCCGAGCGGTTCGGCCGCATCCAGAACCGCATCCTGGAGAACGAGCATCGCGAGCAGGACGAGCTGGCCTGGCTCGAGGAGGAGGGGCCGACCTCGCCCAAGCTCATCCATTACATCCGCAAGAACCGGACGGCGTACGACTATATCATCTTCTTTAGCTACCGCTATTATCATTCGTACTACGGCATCCAGGCCGCGCCCGACCGGGCCATCCTCGTCCCGACGGCCGAGCACGACCCGGTCATCCATCTCAAGATCTTCCGCGACCTCTTCCGCATGCCCCGCGCCTTCATCTACAACTCCGAGGAAGAGCGGGCCATGATCCAGTCCCTGTCGCAGAACGAGGCTGTCCCGGGGCTCGTCGTCGGGGTCGGGACCGAGGTCCCCTCGACCTTTTCGGCGGAGCGATTCAGGAAAAAACACGGCCTGGACGGCCCGTACATGATCTATATCGGCCGGATCGACCAGAACAAGGGCTGCCCGCACCTTTTCGACCATTTCCTGCGCTTCAAGCGCGAGACGAATTCCCCCGTCAAGCTCGTCCTCATCGGGAGCACGGTCCTCAAGATCCCCGCCCATCCGGACGTGCGGCATCTGGGGTTCCTTCCGGAGGAGGACAAGTTCGACGCCCTCAGCGGCGCCGAGCTCCTGGTCATGCCCTCCTTCTACGAAAGCCTGTCGATGGTCACCCTCGAGGCCTGGGCTCTCGGGCGGCCCGTCCTGGCCAACGCCAAGTGCGAGGTCCTCAAAGGCCAATGCCTGAGGTCGAACGGCGGGCTCTATTACGAGAATTACGGCGAGTTCCGGGAGGCGCTGAAGCTCCTGCTCTCGGACGAACGGCTGAGGGCCGCGCTCGGCAGGAACGGACAAGCGTATTATGACACCAACTACACCTGGGACATCGTCGAGCACAAATACCTCAAGATCATGAACGACCTGGGAGCCGCCCGCTGATGGACGTACATCAATTCGCCACATCGCTTAGCTACGGCGACGCCATCTCGGACGAGATGCTCGAGATTCAAAGCGTCCTCCGCGAAAAGGGCTTCGGGTCCGAGATCTTCGTCAAGATGTTCGACCCGAAGTCGGCCCGCCACGTCAAGGACTACCGCGAATACAAGCGATACAGCTCGCCCGACAACGTGGTCATTTTCCATTTCTCCATAGGCTCCCCCGTCTCGAAGCTCTTCTTCCGGGTGCCCGACCGGAAGATGATGATCTACCACAACATCACCCCCCACGAATACTTCGTCGACTCCCACCGCATCCTGGCCCGCGAGTGCTACAAGGGCCGGCTCGAGATCAACCTCTTCGTCGGCAAGGTGGACCTGGCCGTGGGCGACTCGGAGTTCAACCGGAAGGAGCTCGAGTCGGTCGGCTACGAGCCCACCGGCGTCCTTCCGATCCTGATGGACTTCTCCAAGTTCGACGGCCGGCCCGACCCCGTGACGTCGCGCCTCTTCGCAAACGGCAAGACGACCATCCTCTACGTCGGGCGCCTCATCCCCAACAAGAAGTTCGACGACGTCATCAAGACCTTCTATTTTTACAGGAAATATTTCAATCCGGACTCCCAGCTCGTCCTGGCCGGGGATTACCGCGGCCTTGAGCGCCATTTCGCCTCGCTCCAGGAGCTCACGGCGAAGCTCAAGGTCCAGGACGTCCATTTCAGCGGTCATATCGAGTTCGCCGAGTTGCTCGCCTTCTACCGCGCCGCCCACGTCTACCTCAGCATGAGCGAGCACGAGGGGTTCGGCGTCCCGATCCTCGAAGCGTTCTATAACCGGATCCCGGTCATCGGCTTCGCCGCCGGCGCGGTGGAAGAGACGATGAACGGCGGCGGCGTTGTGCTTCGCGAGAAGGATTTCCTCCGCACGGCCGCCCTGATCGACCGGATCCAAAGTGACGCGGCGCTCCGGGCGCGGATCGTCGAAGGCCAGCTCAAGGCCCTGGAGAAGTTCAGCCGGGCGAACGTCAGCCGCATCCTCCTCGACCAGGTCGAAAGGGTCCGCCGGAAATGAGGATCGACCAGCTCGTCCCCGCCTACCACCGCGGCGACGCGATCGGGGACGAGGCCGCCGAGCTTCGCGGCTTCCTGCGCGGCCGGGGCTACGAGTCCGAGATCTACTGCCTGACCCGCGACAGGGGATTGGAGGACGAGTCGCGCCTCTTCTTCGGCGAATTCGCGCCGCCCGGCCCCGCCGACATCACGATCCTGCATTTCGCCCTCCCGTCGCCCCTGACGCAAGGCCTGATCAAGCTCCCCTCGAAGAAAGCCATCATCTATCACAACATCACGCCGGCGGCGTTCTTCGCCGGCCTCAGCCCCGAGATGGTCCGCATCGCGAAGCTCGGCCGCTTGGAGCTCGAGTCGCTCCAGCCCCACGTCGACCTCGGCCTGGCCGATTCGGAGTACAACCGCCTGGAGCTCGACGAGCTCGGCTTCCGCCGGACGCATGTCTTTCCCCTGTTCGTCGATTTCGCCAAATACGCGAAGCCGATGAGCCGATTTACGTACGACCTCGTCCGCGACGAACGGACGAACATCCTGTTCGTCGGCCGCGTCGCCCCGAACAAGAAGGTCGAGAACTTAATCAAGGCCGTTTTTTATTACAAAAAGTACATCTCGCCCCTTGTCCGGCTGATCATCGTCGGCAAGACGAACACGTTCCCGTCTTATTATCGGGCCGTTTCCCAGCTGGCCGACGATTTCTTTCTCAAACCCGAGGAGATCCAGTTCATCGGCCACGTCCCGGACGAAGAGATGATCGCCCTCTACAAAGCCTCGGACGTCTTCCTTTCGCTGAGCGAGCACGAGGGCTTCTGCCTGCCTCTCATCGAAAGCATGATCTTCGACCTTCCGATCGTCGCCCTGGACTCGACGGCCGTCCCCTACACGCTGGGCGAGGCCGGGATCCTCATCCGCGACAGCCGTCCCGATTATGTCGCCGAGCTCGTCGACCTCGTCGCGCACGACGAAACCCTGAAGGCGAAGCTCGTCGAGAGCGGCCGGCGGGAGCTTCGCAAATTCAAGGCCTTCACCAGGGAGGAATTCCTCCTCAAAGAGCTGGCCGGACTCTGACCATGAAGATCGCCTTCGTCATCCAGCGCTACGGGAAAGAGGTCATGGGCGGCTCCGAGCTCCACTGCCGCCTGGTCGCCGAGCGGCTCGCCGACCGGGGCCACGACTGCACGGTCTTTACCACGACGGCCAAGGACTACGTCACTTGGAAGAACGAATATCCGGCGGGCGAGTCCGTCCTCAACGGCGTGGCGATCAAGCGCTACGACGTCGAGAAGCCCCGCGACATCGAATCGTTCAACAAGTTCTCGGACTGGATCTTCTTCAACGATCACACGCGGGGCGACGAACTGCTCTGGATGGAGCGGCAGGGGCCCTTCTCGCCGGCCCTGATCGACGCCCTCGGCCGAGAAGAGAAGAATTACGATCATTTCGTCTTTTTCACGTACCTCTACTACAACACTTACTGGGGCCTGCAGGCCATCAAGAAGAACAAGATCCTAGTCCCTACTGCCCATGACGAACCGGCCCTCAAGCTCGACATCATGAAGGACGTCTTCGCCCTTCCCGCGGCGTTCGTCTTCAACACGGCCGCGGAGAAGGCGATGCTCGGCCGGTATTTCTCCTTCGCCGGAAAATACCAGGACACGGTCGGCGTCGGCGTCGATATTCCCCCCAAAGCCGAGCCCTCGGCCGCCTCGGCGAGGTTCAGGGTCCTTTCCCCCTATCTCCTCTACGCCGGCCGGATCGAGCCCGGCAAGGGTTGCCAGGAATTATTCGACTATTTCCAGGGATACTCGGCCCGCCGGCCGGACCTCAACCTCGTCCTCATCGGCAATCTCCTCATGCCCCTGCCCGCCCATCCCCGCATCCACTACCTTGGAT
>Ga0208828_1000937_pt1 | contig 12021 bp, 11 predicted proteins | sample Kivu_160m_FD_185487 | JGI IMG/M metagenome (GOLD analysis project Ga0208828, IMG submission 185487) | Freshwater microbial communities from Lake Kivu, Western Province, Rwanda to study Microbial Dark Matter (Phase II) - Kivu_160m (SPAdes)... | ecosystem: Environmental > Aquatic > Freshwater >... | reverse complement strand
CGGCGTTGCCGGCATCTTCTCGCCGGTCGGAAGACTGACGCCTGACTCTACCTGCGCGGTCTCGGTGAAGGTGCGCAACTATGGCGCTGCCGAGGAGAACCTGGACGTCACTGTCAGCGTGCTTGACTCCACGACCCAGTCACTCAGATTCCGCGCCGACACGTCGCTCTTGCTGGCCTCCGACTCCGCCCGGTTGGTCGAATTCGGCACGTTCACGTCTCCGGGCGAACACGTGTTCCACACCACTGCTCTTGTCAGCCTCGCAGGCGACCAGAACCCGACCAATGATACTGCCAGGGCGCGCTCACGCACCACGCCCGGCAGCGACCCGGACGGGTACGGCTACGTCTACAAGACGACGCAGGAACCCGACAACCTGGCATTCTCCTGGTTCGACCCGACCGGCGGCACGCTCGTCACCGACTGGGATCCGAACGGAGATGAAGGTACATCCCGCCGCAACCTGCCGTTCGACTTCAACTTCTACTCAAGTACGTTGAATCGGATCTACGTCTGCACCAACGGCTACCTCCAGACCTCGGACCGCACTGCCGGCCTCAACTTCCCGCTCCCCTACCAGGGCATCACCAACATCATTGCGCCGTTCTGGGACGACCTCTCGGTCCGGGACAGCGGTTTGGTCTATGAAAACTTCACTTCGGACAAGGCTGTCTACACGTGGGTGGACGCCCGCCGCGCTCAGTCGGACACTGACAGGCTCACCTTCCAGGTCATCCTGCAGCTCAACGGTGACATTCGCTTCAACTACCTCGACGTCGCGGCCGATGCCACCAGCAGCACAATCGGAATCCAGGGCGGCGACGGCAGTTGGGACTGGTACCAGGAGTACGTGTACAACGCGGACCCGACCCGGCACGTACCGACCAGCTCAACCAGCATCCTCTTCGACAAGCCACCGCTCGGCATCAAAGACGTGCAAAACTCCATCACTTTTCCTCTGGAACTGCACTTGCCTGCGGTCTCCCGCGGCCCAGTCTGCATCACGTTCGGAGGCCAAGCACGCGCTCTCCAGGTCTTCAACGTCTCCGGTTCCCTGGTCCGCGTTCTGCCCATCGCCCCCTCCCTCCTCTCTCCTCCCTCCTTTCTAGTGTGGGACCGCCGCGACCAGCACGGCCGCCTCGTACCCCCGGGCGCATACTTCATCCGAGCCCTGTGCCGACAAGGGAGTTTGACCCGGAAGCTCATCCTGCTAGACTAGTTGTCCTTGAGCATAATCGTAGCTGTGACCGCTCTCCTGGGACTCTGGAGCAACGGCTCTACCGAACCGGCCAGGCGGATGGCCGTAGTGCCGCTCCCGCATCACGCCGCGGTCTACTGCCTGCCGCGCGGGCTGGAAATCTACGGTGTCACCGACAGCACGGTCACGATCGTGGCGGCCGATGAAGAACTGGAGCGCCTCAGCATGCTCGGCTATTCGCCACGGGTGACTCTGGATGATTACCAGGCCTGGGTCGATTCGGTCCTGCTCGGCTACCGCAGCTATGCGCAGATCTGCTCAACTATGGCAGCGCTCGCCGACACGTACCCGCTCATCTGCCGGCTTGAGACGCTCGGTCTCTCAGTGCAGAACCGCCCCATCCTCATGATGCGCGTCACCGACAACCCGCAAATCGAGGAAGCCGAACCCGAATTCCGCATCCTCGGCCCGCACCACGGTGACGAGAAAATTGCGAGCGAGATTACCCTCTCCTTCCTGCAATACGTGCTGGCGAGCTACGACAGTAGCACCGTGGTTCGCAACCTGGTCGACTCGACCGAGCTTTGGGTCATCCCGATTGTCAACGTCGACGGCCACGTCGGCAACCGTCGCACCAATGCCAACAACGTCGACATCAACCGCGACTACGGCTACCGTTGGAGCGGAATGGGCAGCAGCCCCAGCCCGTTCTCCCAGCCGGAGACACGCCTGATGCGACAGCACGACCTCGACAACAGCATCAGCATGGAATTCGCGTATCACTCAAGCGCATCCTACGTGAACTACCTCTGGGACAACCACCCGGCCGACCCGCCGGACTCGGGTCTAGTCACGTCTTTCGCCCAGCAGTACGCGGACTCGACCTACGGCTCCAGGACGACCGAACTCGAGCCCGTCAATGGCTACGCCTGGTATGAAGTGGATGGCTCCTGCCAAGATGCCAGCTTCGGCCTGTTCGGCAATATCGCCTACACGATTGAAACCAGGCAACCCAGCCAGCAGGCAGGCATCGACTCCATCTGTGTCGCCAACCGCCGAGCCCTGCTCGACATGATACGCGCCTGCCGGCTGGGAGTGACCGGGTTCGTCCGTGATTCGCTGACCGGCTCGCCGCTCTTTGCCCGCATCTCGGTAGACAGCCCCCTGCGCTGGGACTGCTACACCGACCCCGCGCTGGGCGACTTCCACAAGCCACTCAGCCCGGGTGCGTACACGCTCACCGCGCACGCCCAGGGCTACCTGCCCAAGACCGTAACCGGTATCGTCGTGCCGGACGGAGGAATCGCAACCGCCGACTTCGACCTTGTACCTGGTACCTCCGGCAACGTCTATATCGAGGAGATGGTGTGGCTGAACCACGGCGACCCGAACAAGGTGATGCCGACGACTTCGATACTCGCGCTCGGCGCGCCCGACGACCGAAGCTTCTCACTCGGCCGCTTCGGCGACGTCTGCCTCAGTGCCGGGCGAGGGGACATGACCGCACTGTCGGACAGGGGCCGCAGCGGCCAAACGTCCGACATTTCGGATCGTGTCCCGAGCCCCACGGTTAGCCTCTCAGGCTGGATCCGAAATGCCCCGGGCAACGACATCACGGTCTTTGACAGCGACAGCGTCGCGGATGGGTACTGGCTCTATGCCGGAAACGACTGGGCAGGACCTTGGACTGGCCTCGGCCACGCCAACGGGACGCAGGATTTCGACCTCGGCTCGGTCGGCCTCGACTCGGCCCGCTACCTGCGCATCGTCTGCGACTCGACCGGCTCATCCTCCGACCCGAAAGCCGGCCTCGACCTCGACGCCGTATCCTACCGTTCCTTTCCCGCCGGCGTCAGTTCTCCATCCTCCTTCCTCACTCCTCATTCCTCGCTGCCTCGCGTCTTCCCCAACCCGGCAGGCCGGGTACTGCACGTCGTTACGCCGCCCGGGTATCGGCGGCTGGAAATCATTGACATTTCGGGCCGCGTGGTAAAATGTTACCCGTTGCGAAGGGACATGATCGAAGTGCCGGACATTTCGGATCGTGTCCCGAGCCTCAGACAGATCCCCGTGGCCGATCTGACTCCCGGCGTCTACGTGGCGAGGCTCGTGACCGCAACCGGAACGTCGGAGCACAAGTTCGTCGTCGCCCGGCAGTAGGCAGACCCAGATTCGGGAATGTATGGCCACGAAGACACGAAACCGAGGGAAACGGACTTCAGCAATCCTGCTGTCATCCGCTTCGTGCCCTTCGTGCTTTCGTGGCTCTGATGTTCGTACTCGTAGAGACACTCAAAAGGAGGTCCGTTTATATGAAGTGGTTCCTGACAATCGCCGTCGCGTTGCTGGTGATCAGTTGCGGCGCGCCCAAGCCCGCGCAGCCGGCCGCCGAGCCCCCGGCCCAGCCGCCGGCCGTGGCGGCTGACACAACTAAGAAGGCCGCGCCGGCCGACACCAATGCAGCTATGCCCGCAACCCCGCCCCCGGCGGCAAAAGGTATGCTAAAAGACACGCTCGAAGTCACCAAGCTCCCGGAGAACCTGTACTTCAACATCAGAGTCAAGGACTACGGGACGATGAAGATCCAGTTCTACACCAAGGACGCGCCCAAGAACGTCGCCAACGTGGCCAACCTCGGCATCAAGGGCTTCTACAACGGCCTGACGTTCCACCGCCTGATTCCGGGCTTCATGATCCAGGGCGGCGACCCGTCCGGCAACGGCACCGGCGGCCCGGGCTACACCGTGCCGGCCGAGATCAAGCGCCAGCACACAAAGGGCGCGATGGCGATGGCGCGCACCGGCGACCAGGTCAACCCGGAGCGCCGCTCCTCCGGCAGCCAGTTCTACATCTGCTTCAAGCCTACGCCCCAGCTCGACGGCCAGTACACGGTCATCGGCCAGCTCGTCGAAGGTATGGACGTACTTGAGAAGCTCGAGAAAGTCCAGACCGGCCCGATGGACAAACCCGCCACCCCGGTCGTCATGGAAACGGTCTGGGTCACCACGAAGTAACCACCCATTCTACTCACAAGGGCGGGCGCAAGCCCGCCCTTTCTGTTCAGCTTGTTGACGCCAATGGGACAGTCTGTACAATCTGGCCTACTGGCAATGGAGAAACCAGCCGGATCCACGCCGAGCACCTGCACGACCTGTAGGTTGCCACTTTGGCGCTGGTTCCTCGTCGGCGCTTTGACTACGGCCCTTGCGCTGGCAGATGGGTTCGTCGTCGCGAGAGACCACCTTGGGCGCTGGGACCTGCAGCAGGAACGGAGCCAGCTCTGCCTCATCAACTACGAGAATGGCGTCGAGCGGATGCTCGTGTCCGTCGCCCTGAGCGACCTGCGCGGTACAGGAGCGGCGTGGATTGTGCCAGTTCCATCCGCCCCCGACAGCGCGGCCATCGACATCGTGAAGGGATTCCCGACCCTTGCCGGCACGAACATCATGGCGCGAGCCGAACGCGTCGTGACCAGGCAGTTCACCCGGATGTGCCTCATGCAGCTCTACCCGGCGCTGTTCCAGCCCGACCCCAATCGCCAAGCGGGGATCGGCCCCGTCTACGGCCTGCCCGACCTTACCTCTGAAGAAGTCAGCGTGCACAGCCACAAAGAAGAAATGGGGCTGACGGCCGAGCTGGTCACCGCCGAGCACCCCGGCGCTATCTTCGGCTACCTGACCGGGAAAGGCGTAGTGCTGCCGGAAAAGGCGAAGCCGGTGCTCGACAAGTACCGGGCGGACAGTTTCTCGTTCGTCGTGACGTGGATATCGGACTCCAGTGCCTTCATGAGCCAATCAATGACGGCGCGCGACTATCGGAGGATGACCCCGGCCCTGGGCATTTCGGTATCGTTCCCGACCCGGCGCGCCTACTTCCCATTGCGCCCCACCAGTGTCTACGGAAACGCCGAAGTGCCGATGGACCTGTACGTCGTCAACCACGTTGTCCCGGCCCTCTACGGCAGAATCCAATACCCGGGGCGGCGGTCGACGGTGGACTATTTCACACAGCCCGACTACCGCATCCCGGCAGCGCTCCATCCCTTCTTCAATGGCAGAAAGTACATGAGACGACTCCACTACACGCGCGTCCACATCCGGACCCAGTCGTTCAACCTGAAGCATGACCTGTGGTTCGACCCGGGCCCGCCCCGCAAAGTAGCTTGCGCGCGCGTACTCAACGGCTACCAGCTACTCTGGGTGCCGCTCGTCTTCATGCTGTGCTCCTGCCTGGCCAGCCTCATTGCCGGCGCCTTCGTCCTGAGGCGGTTCCGATTCCCGCTGCTCCGGCAGGCCGGCTTCGGCCTGTGGAACCTGCTGACACTCGCCGGATTCGCCGCGCTGACCTACGTGATGACGTTCAGGGAACTTCGCCCAAACGGCGACACCTCGGCGCTGGACCCTCCACCCAGCGCCGGTGTCGGCAGGAAGATCCTCTTCATCCTCCTTTTCACGGTAGTCTTCCAGGTCCTGCTCGCTGGCTTCTACCTGACCGCGAAGTCGGCCATCGGGCTTTCGTGACGGCGAATGGACTGGACCGTCAGGGAATTGACGCGCTCGTCGATTTCGGATTCGACCTTTAGGATCTCCTCGGTCATGGCGATGGTCTCGTCGCGGAAGCCGATGCTACTCACGGCTCTCTCCGTCCGTTGTCGTCCGCCAGCGCCGTAACAGGCTGCGCGCCTCAGCCTCGGGCAGCCGACAGCCGCTGTCTAGCATCCTCTCCAGGGCATCTGCAGCGCGGATGCTTGTCAGCGTCCCGCCCGCTATCATCTGCTCCAACACCCAGAGCGTGCCATGAACCTCCACCCTTCTTCTCCGCGCCAGCTCGCGAGGCCGCTTCTCGCCGGTCAAGAGAACCCGACCGGTACGCTCTGCCAGCGCCAGCGCGAACGCATCCTGCACCGAAATGTGCGAATCCTCCGCCATCAATTCGACCGCCGCGCTGACTCCCTCTCCCGTCAACGACTCCTGCCGCAGCCCAGCCCTCACCAAGATAAGTCCATTCGGGTTCTCCAACTCGGCCACAATCACGTCCGGCGCGATAAACACCGCCGACATCGAGAGCAACGCCTCCAGCACTCGTCCGAAGTGCAGGTCAATCAGGACGTTGGCGTCAGTTACATACTCCGACCGGGAACTCGCCATGCGCCTTCTTCTCTTGCCTCAGATACCCGGCCAGCGACATACCCAGCAACTCGGCGGCCCGCGATTCGGTTATCAGGTCCTCGGCCAGTGCCCGCAGAACCAGCAGCTTCAACCGCTCCGGCTCCTCGGCTGGAAGCGAGTCGCCCGGCTCAGTCCGATGCCAACCCTTGGCCCGGAACAACCGGTATACCCTCGCCGCCACTGTAGATGCGATGATACCCAGGTCGGCGGCGCGCATCACCCAACCCTGCATGCTCAGCCCATACTTGTGCTTGAGCAGATGCAGCTCGAGCATATCGAGGCTGGCGCGCCTCGCGCCAAGTTCCGCCTTCGCCGCGTCGGCCGGCACCAGTAGCGCCGCCGCAAAACGATGAGCCGCCCTTTCGCAGTCCAGCCTCGCAGCCGGCTCCATCACCAGATGCCCGAGCTCGTGCGCCATACTGAACCGCTGCCGATCGCCCGCAACTCCACGCCGTACCACGACCACGGGCAGTTCCGGCTCGCCAACGGTGCGCACGGTTGCCGCGTCAAACCGCGCCTCGGCCGACACGGGTCCGACCAGCACGGCATGCCGCTCCAACACCGCGGTCAGATTATCAATCGGCCCCTGCCCGAGCGCCCACGACTCGCGCAGCTTGGCCGCGGCCCGTTCCGCTCCAGCCTCGTCCTTCACCGTTACGCTCGGCAGGTCCGGCCCCGTGAGCGGGCCGAAAAGCTCGGCGGCCTGGACAAAGCGCTCGGCCAGGTCCTGTACGTCCGCAAGCACCGCCTTCCGCTGCTTTGCGGGCAGCGCCTTGCGGCACCGAAACGAGGCCTCGGCCAGTTGCAGAGTGTTGCGGCGAAGCAGGAACTCCACTTTCACCCCTAGCTCGCGCGCCAGTCGGATGAGCACGTCGGATCCGGGCACGTCCAGCCCGCGCTCATACTTCGATATGGCCATCGCGCTTACGCCGGCTCGCTCGCCCAGCGTGCGCATGTCCATCCCGGCCCGGTGCCGGGCAACCTTCAATCGCTCTCCAATCACGTCATGCCTCCTGCGGTTTACAAACTCATCTCGATTATAGCGTCTGTAAACCGTCCGTCAACCTTGGCTATGGCGCGGCCCCACGCGCTGCATCCGGCTGATCAAGTGCTTCTCATGCGAAGTAGTCTTTGTTGGCCGTGATCGTCTCCGTGTACGGCGCTACCCACTGCAGAAAAATGGAGGGGTCGCACCATTTCCCTGCGAAGTTGCCGCAAGATACGAGATGACATTGCCTGCGCCCTCGGGTAAGCGCCACGATGAACTCGCAGGTTTCCAACTCCGATGGGTCGCTTGGCCTGTAGGGGAAGTGGCCGTCGTTCATGCCAACGATGAACACATGCTGGGCTGCAAGCCCCTTCGCTCCCTGGAAACTTGTGCATACAACTTGCGGTCCATCGTCTGGCGGGGGCTCTTCGTCCGCCATGGTATCTTCGTCACGCTCCGACCTAAGCGCAGTGACCACATCGCAAACAGGCATGCCCACGGTCGATTCGAGCTCTGTTGTAGCACGCGGTCCCAGAGGCTCGCCTCGCAGGAGGGTCGAAACGGCCTGCGCCAGCCGCAGCTTGCTCCGTCTGTACGAAGCTGGTAGAGAGTCGGCCAGTTCGGTCGTGTCAGAGAGGACTCGCCCGATTAGCTCTTCGCAGTCGTCAACTGGGTCCACATGCAACGTGACCCTCCAGCCAAGCCGCGACTCGGGATCGGATGCGAGAAATCGCAGTCCGTCCAGCGGCACGACTTCGGCGGGCGTGCTGGTCTTTAGAATCGAGGCGACTCCGTTGGCCGCCAGATACTCATGGACTTGCGAGATGAACTGCTTTGGACCTATGACCAAGACCGTTGGTTCACCTTTTGCCTTGGCGTCGTCAACGTGCGCCTCGGGGATGCGGCCAATTGCCCGTGCGACGTACTTGCCCATGTATGGAGCTCGCTTGTTCTGCACAGAGCATCGCGCGTCCGCTAGAGTGGGATAAGTACGGCTGTCAGAGTCCTTGTCGGGCGGATACGGGTAGTACAGCTTGGAGACCCGGTTCTTGAGGAGCCCCCGTTTGTTGGCCTCTAGAACGACGGTGTTGGCTGCCTGCACCATTACCGCCGTGCAGCGCGAGCAGAATGGCAACTCGAAGCGCTCGCAGGTGTCACTGCACGCGAGACCTCGTATTGCGTCCGGACGGGCGCGCTTGAACACGTATAACGCCTGGTCATCGTCTCCAGCTATGAGAAGTGGCGATCTCCATCCAAGCACCTCTATGAATCGAGTCTCAAGTGCATTGAAGTCCTGGTACTCATCAACGACTACAACCGGGTATCGTTGAATCTGCCGCCTGTTCTTCTCAAGATGCCGCAGCACTCGAAACACGCAGTCAGTGTGACTAACGGCAGAGTAGTACTTGCCTAGTCGTATCGCATTGGTAATGACGGACTCACTGTCGTCAAGGTCATAAAAGGCACGCTCGATTCCGGTGCTCTTGTCATAGCCGAGAATGCAGAAGTCCGCCTCCAGCAGCTTGAACAGCAGGGGGTAATACAAGAATTCGGAACCCAAGCCCGCGCCTTTCAGCAGGTGTAGCCATCGCTTGCAGAAAGCGTGAAAGGTCGAGACTTCCGCGCATTCGGACAGCCGCAACCTCAGGTCCCCGACCAGACCTGCGAGGAAGGTAAGCACCAGTCCTTTGCGGCCGTAGGCTTTGAGCACCCGCTCGAACAGAAATGTCTTGCCGGTGCCGGGACCAGCAACGATCACACGCCTGGGAGAGGACGACGCCACTACTGCGTCCGTACACTCTGCACGGAGCGCACCGAAGTCGGCGGCGGTCCGGCAGGCGGCAATCCGTTCAGCGAGTGAAGTCGCCCTGCCCAGCATGCTCTTGCTTGACTAGCCCTGCCGCGACTCCATCCATTTCGCGAACGTGTCCCAGTTCACCGAGATTCCGTTCTTGCGGTGAGTCTTGCCTGGGCACCAGATGAGTTGGGTCTTGGTTATGACGAGGTCACCCAAGTGCGATCCATCGGTGTTGGCTATGTCCAGCTCGACACCCTTGTTCTTGAGATCCATGTCCACGTCGAAGGACTTCACGGAAACCTTCATTTGTTTGTTCCTTTCGTCTCAGGCATTTCGTCTGTTCTACAATCCGTACAGCGCTTTGACGCGCTCGTCGATTTCGGACTCGACCTTGAGAATCTCTTCGGTCATGACGATGGTCTCGCCGCGGCAGTCCACTTGGCCCGGCCTTCGACAATCGCAAGGTCGTCTATGGCACCAACCTTGGCGCCGAGGGCCAGGAGATTCTGGGTGTACTTCGACTCGAAGGTGAAGAGCGGCTTGCTGGACGCGACGATGTCCCGGCAGAAGGCTTCGGTTTTCTTGCCAGGTTCCGCGTACGCAACGAACAGACGATCAGCCAAGTCCGCGACGAACCGGTCACGGATCTCGGCTCTCTCCTTGGACATGCGATGCTGCTTGGTCGGAAATGGCGAGAGGATGAGGAGCCGACCTTCGTCCACCGCCTTCTTGTACGCGGGCCTGAGGCGCATGCCTTCGATGCTGCGCGCCGGGCACCAGGCAATCGGTCCTTTCCCGCGCAACAGGATGTCGAAGCACTCCTTGTCCATCGGCGCATGGAAGCCGCTGATGACCCCGATGCCTCTATCCCGAAGCTCCTTCGCCAAGTCGAACAGCTTCAGAATCAGTTCGCCCGGACACTTGATGGAACAGAACAAGGCGAGCCGGCAATTGTCCAGCAATCGGGAATCCCCGATGGCTCTGCACTCCTGTCCTGCTGCGAAGATGGTCGTGGGCATCGGGGCAACTTGTACTAGCATGGGGCGCGCCTACATCGGAGGAAAGGTGCTATCGTAAGTCACTATTCTCCAGCAGTTACGCCGAGCAGTTGTATGAGAGTTGCATAAGACATCGTCTAGCCGACGCTCTCGTGGCTCGGGTTATTTAACTCCCAGCAGGCTCCGGGGCCTCGGCCAAACTCCCGGCGGCGATCACTTTCAGTGCTTGACAGGCCGTAACCGGATGCTATCATTGGTCGTCTCATCTACCTACGGTAGAAGGAGCTCGGCCTCCGCTTTGCGGAGGCTGGCATTTTATTCACGGGCTTCGTACTTCCTGCGCATCTCTGCCCTGCGCATTTCACTCTGCACGTAAAACGCTGTGATTAGCTGCATGCCCCTGTCGCTCTTGCGCAATGGGCCGAGGACAACGACGAAGTCAAACTCGACCAGCCAAAGGTACGTATGCAGCTCTCCGGTGCCCTCGCGGAATTTCCAGTCAAGGATGCCTGGCGCATCGGGATGCTCAATGATGGCTCGAATCCAGGGCAATCTCTCAGCACGGTCATAGTCGGGAGTGCCCGAGAAGTCCCGGAATCCACCTCTCGTAACGAGATGCCAGAATCCCTTCTCTCTGCCGTCTGAAGCCTGCCGGCTATCGTGGATAATGAACTTGCCCCGGTATTTGGGTAGCGACTGCTTGAAGTCAATCTCGAATATGGCGTAGAGAAAGGCAACATCCTTGTCCCAGACTTGAGACAATTGGAGCTTGCTAGGCAGAAAGCCGGGCAGGTCACTCAAGGCCTGACCTCTGTCGGCGTGAACACGAAAAGGTTGAACTTCGACTCCCACGGCGGCGTCGAACGCAGCAGGTCGGTGCTAACGTGCGCGAGAATCCGATGGATTACAGCCTGCTTGGCCTCCGTTACAGTGCTCCGCCGGTGGTGGCAGGTCATGGCCCCCGTTAGGAAGTCTGCCAGTTGCAGCAGACGTAGTTCATGAGACCGGACCAACTGCATGTCGGCTATCGTTTTGTACTCGAAGTCTAACATGCCCCGATGGAGCACGTCACGCAGAGTGGCAACCTTCTCCTTGCCTCGGGTGTCCTTTACGTCCAGAAACACCCTGAACTGGTTGTCTCGTGATACGATGTTGCGCAGCAGATAGTAGTACATCTTGTAGTAGAACGCGTCGTGACTCCCCCGGTTGAACTGCTCGTGGTCCAGCTTCGACTTGTTCTCCACGATGAGGCACCGGAAATGAAGTCCGGGCGTCTTGAAGAACAGGTCGACCAACTCCTCGTAGTAGACGCGGTGGGATTTCGACACCTTGCTCCACTTCAGTTCGCCCTTGGCTCCATGCTTCGCCGCCAACTCGGAGACGGTCTTGGCCAGGTCGCGCGCATCCGCTGACCGGCACCACACCGCCCCAAGTCCCATGACGTCGCACCCGTCATGTTCCAGATGACAGCTCTCGTCGCAGTAAATGTTGTACGCATTATCCATCGCTAGCCACCTCCTCTGCCGGCCTGCCGTCTACTCCTCAGCGTCCGAATCTCCTGCGCTACGGCCCATGCGGTACTGCGCACCAACGCTGAACGACAAGTGCTGAGTACTGAACGCGGTCACGGTTTCAGCCTTGCTTTGACGGTACGGACGCTGGCGGTCAGCATTGCTGCAAGCTCATCGGCCTCCCCGGTCAGCGACTCGACATCGGCCCTTGGCCCGAGGCGTTCGGCGGTCAGAAGCTCCAGCCAGTAGCGGGTCTCCTCAAGCTCCTGCAGCGCGCCCTCAAGCTTGCTGATGAACTCGGCGTCAGACCGGCTTCGCGTTCCCTCACGGTAGTGGGCGCCGACCGACGTTCCGGCCCGC
>Ga0208828_1000936_pt1 | contig 12032 bp, 5 predicted proteins | sample Kivu_160m_FD_185487 | JGI IMG/M metagenome (GOLD analysis project Ga0208828, IMG submission 185487) | Freshwater microbial communities from Lake Kivu, Western Province, Rwanda to study Microbial Dark Matter (Phase II) - Kivu_160m (SPAdes)... | ecosystem: Environmental > Aquatic > Freshwater >... | reverse complement strand
GGATTTTTTCTGTTATTTTTCTCTATACTGGGAATTCTAAGTTTAAGAAAAATCTTTCTTTTCAACAACTTTAATTATGCGGATATTTTTGATAAAGTTCTGGTAAAAACCAGGGGCGGGATTGTAGGAGCCGGGATTTTTTATGGCTTATATAAGCTCTTTAGTAGCGCTGGTGCTGTGGTAGTGCTGGGTGTTTTACTGGTTATATCAATATTGATTATTACAAAGATATCCCTTATAGATATTGGTAAAAAGATAATCTACTTACTTAAAAAAATAAATTTTAAGTCTGTGGGTAATTTATTTAAAAGAAGAAGTACGGAAGACGAATATACAGTGTTAAAAAAGCCGTTAATAGATGAAAAAGAAATTTACGGCAGTCACGGAAAAGTTGACTTAAAAAACATTGAAGTTATTGATAATGCTTACAGAGCATTTAAGGAAAAAGTTGAAACGCAGGATGAATCTATAAAAAAAATTAGCGCAATTGAAGCTGCTAGTGATCAATTAAAAATACCAACAGTAAAAAGCGGTGATCTGGAAAACAATTATAGATTACCTCCTATAAATTTACTGAAGAAATCCAAGGATTTGCCTTCCAAATTATATAAGCAAGGCGTAAAGGAAAGAGTTTATATCCTAAATAGACTGTTCAGTGACTTTAATTTAGATGCCAGAATAGAGAGGGTGGTTAGTGGTCCTACGGTAACCCTTTATGAAATGAAACTTTCACCGGGGGTGAAAGTTCAAAGATTACTTAGTCTGGAAGATGACTTTTGTGTTGCTCTTGGTTCACCAGATTTAAGGATTCATACTCCTATACCCGGGAAATCTGCTATTGGTATTGAGGTACCCAATATTGTTAGAAGTATTGTTACTCTGGGAGATATTTATTCTGATGATGATAAGAACTTAACTGATAATTTGTTAAATGTTCCTTTAGGCAAGAATCTCTCAGGGAACATTATTTATATGGACATAATTAAAATGCCGCATATTCTTATTGCCGGTGCTACTAATTCAGGAAAAAGCTCATGTCTTAACAGCATTATCATTTCTCTTCTTATGAAGGTAAGACCCAGTGAGGTTAGATTTATTATGATCGACCCAAAAATGGTAGAGCTCAGTATTTATAATGGAATACCTCACCTTTTATCACCAGTGGTAATAAATCCAAAGAGGGCTGCTTCAGCCCTTGCATGGGTGGTAGGGGAGATGGAGAAAAGGTTTAAAATACTGGTTGAAAGAAATTTTAAATCCCTGGAAATGTACAATTTTGAGGCAAAAAGAAATGAGAATGAGTATGAGAATTTCAAACCTTTACCGTACGTATTAGTATTTATTGATGAATTGGCTGACCTAATGATATTATCAGCATCGGAGGTAGAGGACAGCATCTGCAGGATTGCACAAATGGGAAGAGCAGTCGGTATTCATTTAATAATATCTACCCAGAGACCTTCGGTTAACATAATAACAGGGTTGATCAAAGCAAATATACCTTCAAGAATAGCATTTATGGTTACATCAAATGTTGATTCCAGGGTTATCCTGGACTGCGGTGGGGCAGAAAAATTAGTTGGAAAAGGAGATATGCTATATTTACCTTACTATTCCAATAGACCGGAAAGAATTCAAGGAGCTTTTGTAACTTCAAGGGAAATAGAGATGATTACCGGATATATAAGAAATATCAGCAGTCCCGAGTATAGTTTAGAAGTTTCAAAAAGAATAAGCGATGAAAAAAAGGATACGCATGATGAAGACGATCTATTCTATGATGCTTTAAGAGTAGTTGTAGATTTCGGGCATGCATCAGCTTCATTATTACAGAGAAGGCTAAAGATAGGTTATTCAAGAGCTGCAAGAATTCTTGATCAAATGGAAGATAGAGAATTAATTAGCGCCTATGATGGTAGTAAGCCAAGAGAAGTATTAATCTCAAAGGTGGATTTAATCAAGTTATTAGAAGAAGAAGAAAATTAGAAGTTTTAATAAGTTTCAAATATGAATTGTTCAATAATAAACGTAGGAACTGAACTAAATCTGGGACTAATACCGAATAAAAATTCCCAATATATAGCGGAAAGAATTACTGAACTGGGTATAGAATGCAAATATATGTTTACTGTTGGTGATAGCCTGAGCGAAATATCTAACGTATTAAGACAAAGTTTGAAATATAGCGATTTAATAATAATAAGTGGAGGATTGGGTCCTACTGATGACGATGTTACCAGAAGTGCAGTTGCTTCAACTTTGGATTTAAAACTAATAAGAGACAGGAGCCTTGATGATACAAGTCTGAAATTTATTAAAAAATCAAAAAATAAAAAAATTACCGAGAGATTACTACGCCAATCTCATATTCCCGAAAATTCTTTTCCAATTAGACCAAGATTGGGAAGCGCTTCCGGATTCAGGATAGAATTAGGCAGCAAGCAGATAATATTCTGCATTCCAGGAGTTCCGAAAGAGATGAAAAGTATGTTTGAATATGACGTTATATCTTTCTTAGAAGATAGGAAAAGAAATAAAAGTTTAAGAGGTAATAAGTTTGAAATAAGAAAGTCTACACTTCTAACTACTGATATCAGTGAAACAGAGATAGAAGAAAAGATTAAGGAGATCGCTAGTGAAGCAAAGAAGATTAATGTTGAGATAGGGATTACTGCTGATCCAGGTTTAATAAAAATAATACTGGTGGCAAAATCACCGGACAGTGTAAAAGCTAATAGGAATTTAAAAAGAATTGAAGAGAAGATTACCGGTAAATTGGGAAACTATTTTTATGGAAAGGATGATACTTTAATTTCTGATAACTTAAAAGAAACTATAGCAAAAATTGGCGGCAGGTTAACTATCAGTATAGCTGAATCAATAACCGGCGGCCTTATAAGCAGTATTATTACCGATACACCTGGAAGTTCCAGGTTTTTCCTGGGAGGTATAGTATCTTATTCAAACTATTCAAAAATTAAATTACTTGATATAGATAAGAATATCCTGGATAAATACGGAGCTGTGAGCAGAGAAGTATGTCTGATTATGGCAGAAAAGGTTAGGAAAATTTTTAATTCTGATTATGCATTAAGCGTAACTGGATTTGCAGGACCGGAGGCGGAGTATAAAAGAGTAGGTCTGGTGTATTGTTGTATATTGGGACCTGGTGGATATGAGAAAATATTTGAGAAAAAATTTCTGGGTAATAGATGTGAGGTAAAATTCAGGACAGCACAATTTATACTAAATGAGCTCAGGACAGCAATAGGTGAAAAGTATTATAGAAAAGAAAGAATTAGTGAAAGAAGATAAAAAAAATTTTGAAAGAAGACTATTTATAGCTATAGATATTCCGGAATTTATAAAGGATAATATATATAATTTTACAGTGGCTTTGTTGAAAGAAGAAAGGCAAATAAAAGTAGTATCAGCTCCAAATATTCATATAACTTTAAAATTTTTAGGGAATATAAATACAGGCAAAGTAAGTAAAATAGAAAAAGCTATAAAGGAAACAGCTGATACATTTAGAAGATTTAAGTATGAAATTAATGGAAAGATAAATGCATTTCCAAGCCCAAATAATGCCAGAGTTGTTTTTTTGGAGATAGGTAATGGAGGAAGGCAGATATCTGAAATTTATAATGAGTTAGAAAATAATCTTAGCAGGGTTAAAATAAGAAAAGAAAAAAGAAAGTTTTTTCCCCACATTACTATTGCCAGAATAAAGAATAAAAAGAATATAGAACAACTTGTGAATAACCATGAAATGGATTCAGTTGACCGGTTGGATTGTTTAGAAATTACATTATTTGAAAGCCGGCTGAAACCCCAGGGAGCTGAGTATACTATTCTTAATAAATTTAGTCTAAAATAAAAAGATATTTATAAATGTAATTTTACTATTTAAAAATATTTTTAATATGTTAAAATAGGCTTATGGACAATTGCACATAAGATAATATTTATTTATTATATCATTTTTACACGAGTGTTATTTATTGGAGGGTTTAATATGGATAGGGAGAAAATTATTGATGATACAGTATCTCAAATTGAAAGGAAGTATGGTGGCGGTGCCATAATGAAATTAGGAGATAAAAGTTCGATAATGGATATAGGATATATATCTACCAATTCTTTGGAACTTGATATAGCATTGGGAATAGGAGGAATTCCCAGGGGAAGAGTTACTGAAATCTTTGGACCAGAAGCTTCGGGAAAAACAACTCTTGCTCTGCATATTATTGCGAATGCTCAAAAAGATGGAGGTATAGCAGCTTTTATAGATGCTGAGCACGCATTAGATCCCGGTTATTCCAGAAATGTGGGTGTTAATATTGAAGAGCTTTTACTGTCTCAACCAGATAATGGTGAACAGGCTCTGGAAATATGTGAAATTCTACTGAAAAGCGGTGCACTGGATGTAATAGTGATAGATTCAGTTGCTGCTCTTGTGCCAAAAGCGGAATTAGAAGGCGAAATAGGAGACTCTCATGTAGGACTTCAGGCAAGATTGATGTCGCAAGCTTTAAGGAAAATAACCGGGGTGGTAAGTAAGACCAAAACTTCAGTAGTTTTTATTAACCAGCTTAGAGAAAAAATAGGAGTTATGTTCGGCAACCCGGAAGTAACGCCTGGGGGCAGAGCTTTAAAATTTTATGCGTCGGTAAGAATAGATATTAGAAGAATTGACAGCATTAAGAGTGGAACAGATGCTGTTGGTAATAGGATACGGGCAAGAGTAGTAAAAAATAAAGTAGCTCCTCCTTTTAAAAGTGCTGAATTCGATATAATGTATGGAAGAGGAATATCCAGGGAAGGAAGTGTATTGGATGTGGGTACTGAGATGGGAATTATAGATAAAAGCGGTTCATGGTACTCATATAAAGATGAACGCATTGGACAGGGCAGGGAAAATGCAAAAATGTACCTCTCTCAGAATACAAAAATAATGGATGAAATTGAAGAAAAAGTTAAGAGTATGCTCAATATAGATACCAGTAAAAAAGAAAAGAAAGATATTGTAAAAGAAAAAAAATAAATTTTTATAAATATAAATATACTGTGTCTCTGCTGGTGTATATGCTATGAAAATATCACTGAATAACAACAAGAAGCAATTCGTGCTATTGACTTATACCACCTTAATGTTATAATCTACTACGCTAAATAAGTGTTGCATTAAGTTTTACATTCAACTGAAACTTCTTCTGCATTTTTATTGACAATTAGAATTTATTGTGATACTTTGCTGCAGGTTATTTAAGAGTTGCTGAGAAAACCCTGTCTGCTTGCAGCGGGGATGAATCGGTAAAAAATACGCTGGGGCACAGCGAAATTGACGCCTGTGGAGTTGAAGGGTTGCCTTCGACATTGGAGCAGGAAAAAGAATGCTTAGTAAACTAAGCAGAAGCCGCAGGGCTTGCTCTGTGGAGTGTCACTTTTGTGTTCTTTGAGAACTAAATAGTGTAAGTGTCTTTGAGCAAATTTCGTGAGAATTAATAGTTTTTTTTTGAGAGTTTGATCCTGGCTCAGGACTAACGCTAACGGTGTGCTTAATACATGCAAGTCTAACGAGCAATGTGAGAGTGGCAACACTCTTACAAAGCTAGTGGCGAACGGGTGAGTAACGCGTAGGTAATCTACCTTAGAGATTAGGATAACCTTCCGAAAGGAAGGCTAATACTAAATATTTTATATTTTTCACATGATTAATATAACAAAGGTAGCCGCAAGGCCTCCGCTTTAAGATGAGCCTGCGTCCTATTAGCTTGTTGGTAAGGTAATGGCTTACCAAGGCTATGATGGGTAGCCGGCCTGAGAGGGTGATCGGCCACACTGGGACTGAGATACGGCCCAGACTCCTACGGGAGGCAGCAGTAGGGAATATTGCGCAATGGGCGAAAGCCTGACGCAGTGACACCGTGTGAAGGATGAAGGTCTTCGGATCGTAAACTTCTGTCAATTGGGGACGAAGGTAAGAAGGTTAATAGCCTTTATTATTGACGGTACCCAATAAGGAAGTCTCGGCTAACTCCGTGCCAGCAGCCGCGGTAAGACGGAGGAGGCAAGCGTTGTCCGGAATCATTGGGCGTAAAGAGCGCGTAGGCGGTTTTTCAAGTCGTATGTGAAAACTTCAGGCTTAACCTGATGATTGCATATGAAACTGGATAACTTGAGTACAGCAGAGGAAAGTGGAATTCCTGGTGTAGCGGTGAAATGTGCAGATATCAGGAAGAACACCAGTAGCGAAGGCGGCTTTCTGGGCTGTTACTGACGCTGAGGCGCGAAAGCTAGGGGAGCGAACAGGATTAGATACCCTGGTAGTCCTAGCCGTAAACGATGGACACTAGGTGTGGGAAGTTATCGACGCTTTCTGTGCCGAAGCTAACGCATTAAGTGTCCCGCCTGGGGAGTACGGCCGCAAGGCTAAAACTCAAAGGAATTGACGGGGGCCCGCACAAGCGGCGGAGCATGTGGCTTAATTCGACGCAACGCGAAGAACCTTACCAAGGCTTGACATCATATTGACGGTTGTAAAAATACAACTTCTCTTCGGAGCAATATGACAGGTGGTGCATGGCTGTCGTCAGCTCGTGTCGTGAGATGTTGGGTTAAGTCCCGCAACGAGCGCAACCCCTTTTCCATGTTGCTAACAGTTCGGCTGAGCACTCTTGGAATACTGCCGGTGTAAAACTGGAGGAAGGTGGGGATGACGTCAAGTCCTCATGCCCTTTATGTCTTGGGCTGCACACGTGCTACAATGGCCTATACAAAGAGTTGCGATACTGCGAAGTGGAGCTAATCTCTAAAAATAGGTCTAAGTCCGGATTGAAGGCTGAAATTCGCCTTCATGAAGTAGGAGTCGCTAGTAATTGTGGATCAGCATGCCACAGTGAATACGTTCCCGGGCCTTGTACACACCGCCCGTCACACCACGAAAGTCGGAAACACCCGAAACCAGTGTACCAACCGGTAACGGAGGAAACTGTATAAGGTGGAGTCGGTGATTGGGGTGAAGTCGTAACAAGGTAGCCGTACCGGAAGGTGCGGCTGGATCACCTCCTTTCTAGGGAGTTCAATTCTGTTTTTCTAAGGATAACGTCCTGGAAAAGTTAATGTCGGTCTTACACTATTTAGTTCTGAGAGAATACAGATAAATAGTAGTTATTGTTCTTTGAAAACTTCATAGCGATATCATAGATAATCAAGTTAATAAGGGCATATGGTGGATGCCTTGGCGATAAAAGGCGAAGAAGGACGTGGTTGGCTGCGATAAGCTTCGGTGAGCCGTCAAACAGGCTTTGATCCGGAGATTTCCGAATGGGGAAACCCATTATCCTTAATCGGATAATATTGCTGTCTGAATACATAGGGCAGTAAGGTTAACCAGGTGAACTGAAACATCTAAGTAACCTGAGGAAGAGAAATCAATTTAGAGATTACCTCAGTAGCGGCGAGCGAACGGGTAACAGCCCAAACCTATTGGATGTTAAAGCCCACAAGCGTTGTTCAATAGAGGTTGTAGGAATTATGGTGTGTGTTTGTGGATGCACATGAGAGTTAAAAAACTATTTAATAGTAGAATAGCCTGGAAAGGTTAGCCATAGATGGTAAAAGCCCGGTATACGAAATTAAATAGCCTCTCACATAATTTCCTGAGTACAACGGAACACGTGAAATTCCGTTGGAATCTGCGAGGACCAACTCGTAAGGCTAAATACTTTTATCGACCGATAGTGAACTAGTACCGTGAGGGAAAGGTGAAAAGTACCCCGGGAGGGGAGTGAAATAGAACCTGAAACCATATGCTTACAAGTAGTAGGAGGCACATTAGGTGCTGACTGCGTGCTTTTTGTAGAACGAACCTGCGAGTTACAGTATGCAGCAAGGTTAAGTTTGGATAAACGGAGCCGAAGCGAAAGCGAGTCTGAATAAGGCGCCAGAGTTGTATGCTGTAGACCCGAAGCTGAGTGATCTATCCATGGCCAGGGTGAAGCGAAGGTAAAACTTTGTGGAGGCCCGAACCCACTAACGTTGAAAAGTTAGGGGATGAGCTGTGGATAGGGGTGAAAGGCCAATCAAACTCAGAAATAGCTGGTTCTCCTCGAAATAGCTTTAGGGTTAGCCTTAAGCGTTTGTTTCTGGTGGTAGAGCACTGAATGGACTAGGGACCTTACAAGGTTACCAAATCCAATTAAACTCCGAATGCCAGAATTTCATAGCTTAGGAGTCAGACTATGAAGGATAAGCTCCATAGTCAAAAGGGAAACAGCCCAGACCATCGGCTAAGGTCCCAAAATATATGCTAAGTGGGAAAGGATGTAAAATTACCCAGACAACCAGGATGTTTGCTTAGAAGCAGCAATCATTTAAAGAGTGCGTAACAGCTCACTGGTCAAGTGGTTATGCGCCGAAAATTCAACGGGGCTCAAGCATATTACCGAAGCCATGGATTCTGATTTATCAGAATGGTAGAGGAGCGTTCTGTAAAGGCTGAAGCTTAATTGTAAGATTAGGTGGACTTTACAGAAGTGAGAATGCAGGTATAAGTAACGAAAGACAGGCGAGAAACCTGTCCGCCGAATACCTAAGGTTTCCTGGGGAAGGTTAATCCTCCCAGGGTTAGTCGAGACCTAAGCCGAGGCCGGAAGGCGTAGGCGATGGATAACAGGTTAATATTCCTGTACGACCAAATTATGTTTGATCAATGGGGTGACGTAGAAAGGTAAGCCATCGTGGTTTGGTTGACTACGTGTAAGCGTGTAGGGTGCTAATCAGGAAAATCCGGTTATCATTAAACCCGAGACGTGATACCGATCCAATTATGGCGAAGTGGTTGATCCTATGCTACCAAGAAAAACCTCTAGGTAGTAATTTGGTTCTCGTACCAAAACCGACACAGGTAGGTAGGTAGAGAATACTAAGGCGATCGAGATAACCCTTGTTAAGGAACTCGGCAAAATAACCCCGTAACTTTGGGATAAGGGGTACACCAGTAGCGTGAAGAAACTTGCTTTTGGAGCGCGAAAAGGTTGCAATAGAAAGGCTCAAGCGACTGTTTACTAAAAACACAGGTCTCTGCTAAGTCGTAAGACGATGTATAGGGGCTGACGCCTGCCCGGTGCTGGAAGGTTACGAGGAGAGGTTAGGACTTCGGTCCGAAGCTTCGAATCTAAGCCCCAGTAAACGGCGGCCGTAACTATAACGGTCCTAAGGTAGCGAAATTCCTTGTCGGGTAAGTTCCGACCTGCACGAATGGCGTAACGATTTGAGCACTGTCTCAACAAGGGGCTCGGTGAAATTATATTATTGGTAAAGATGCCAATTTCCCGCAGAAGGACGGAAAGACCCCGTGAACCTTTACTGTAGCCTGATACTGGATTTTGGTCTATCATATGCAGGATAGGTAGGAGGCTTTGAAGCCAGGGCGCTAGCTCTGGTGGAGCCAACGGTGAGATACTACCTTTGGTATTCTAGAATTCTAACTACGTACCGTTATCCGGGCGTAGGACAGTGGCAGGTGGGCAGTTTGACTGGGGCGGTCGCCTCCTAAAAAGTAACGGAGGCGTCCAAAGGTTCCCTCAGAGTGTTTGGCAATCACTCGTAGAGTATAAGAGCATAAGGGAGCTTAACTGTGAGATCGACAGATCGAGCAGAAACGAAAGTTGGGTCTAGTGATCCGGCGGCTCATAGTGGTATGGCCGTCGCTCAACGGATAAAAGGTACTCCGGGGATAACAGGCTTATCTCCCCCAAGAGTCCATATCGACGGGGAGGTTTGGCACCTCGATGTCGGCTCATCGCATCCTGGGGCTGTAGAAGGTCCCAAGGGTTTGGCTGTTCGCCAATTAAAGCGGTACGCGAGCTGGGTTTAGAACGTCGTGAGACAGTTCGGTCCCTATCCTCTGTGGGCGTAGGAGAATTGAGGGAACTTGTCCCTAGTACGAGAGGACCGGGATGAGTAAACCTCTGGTGTGTCAGTTGTCCTGCCAAGGGCATTGCTGATTGGCCAAGTTTATAAGGGATAAGTGCTGAAAGCATATAAGCACGAAGCCCATCCCAAGAATAGTTCTCCCATCCCTTGTGGATTAAGACCCCATGTAGATTACATGGTTGATAGGTTAGATGTGTAAGCACAGCAATGTGTTTAGCTGACTAATACTAATTGGTCGAGGACTTAATTATCTGTGAAGTGCTATGAAGCTTTGAGAGAACAGTACTTTTAGAATATATAAGCTTACGGTGGCTATAGCGAAGGGGCAACACTTGTTCCCATCCCGAACACAAAAGTTAAGCCCTTCAGCGCCCATGGTACTATACTGGCAACGGTATGGGAGAGTAGGTCGTCACCGTATTTTTTATTGTTTTCAATTATGATAAACTGCTCAATTTCTTAAAATTATCTTTTAAATCTTTATATAGTAATTTATAAATCGTATATAATTTCTTATATTTTTCAACATTTTCTGCCATAGGGTTATTTTCTTTGTCTTCATTGATTATTTTATCAACACCTTCTTTTATATTGGGATATATCCCGTATCCTGCACCTGCAATAATGGCAGCTCCAAAAGCAGAACCTTCTTCAATATTTAGAGTAACTACCTTTGAATTTAAAATATCTGCTATAATTTGTCTCCAGGTACTGCTTTTTGCACCACCGCCAAATAGGATTATTTTATATGAATTGATATTGAGATCTCTCATCAGAGTGAGACAATCAAGCTGGCTGAAGGCTACTCCTTCCATAATCGACCTTACAAAGTGATCCGGACCGTGCAGGTAAGAAATACCAAAAAATACACCTCTTGCATCCGGATCTGTATATGGTGTTCTCTCACCTGATAGATACGGTAAAAATATAAGTCCATCAGATCCTGCCGGGACTTGTTCTGCTTGTTTATCCAATAAGTCATATCCTTTTATATCAGGAAAATTCTTAATTATTTCTCTGGACGGCCCAAACTCATCAAAATACCATCTAAGTGATCCAGCAGCTGAAAGTGTTACTCCTGTAAGATGCCACTTACCGGGAACTGCGTGACAAAAGGAATGAACCCTGCCCTGAGGATCGTATAAGGGTTTATCCATATGTGCAAATACTACGCCCGAAGTTCCTATTGAATCTGAAATAAGCCCACTTCTTATAATACCACTGCCGACTGCTCCTGCGGCATTGTCACTGCCGCCGCCAGCTATAGGAGTACCTTCAATGAGACCTGTAAGGTTAGAAGCTTCTTTACTTACTTTTGCAGATATTACAACAGATTCAAATACTTCTGGAAGTAGAGACCTTTTTATGTGCAGTCCATTTAAAATTTCATTTGACCAATTTCTGGAAGGTATATCCATAAGAATTGTACCGGAAGCATCAGACACTTCAGTTGCATAGGTATTTGATAACTTGTATCTAATATAATCCTTCGGAAGAAGTATTTTTGATACTTTTTTATAATTTTCAAGCTCATTTTCTTTCAGCCAGAGTATTTTAGGTGCTGTAAATCCAGGAAGAGCTCTGTTATATGATAATTTTATGAAACCATCATGACCAAATATTTTATATATAGTTTCGCATTGCCTATATGTTCTCTGGTCACACCAGAGTATTGCAGGCCTTATTACATTTCCACTGCTATCTAAAAAAACACTCCCATGCATCTGTCCTGATAAGCCGACACAGGCAATATTTTCAGCAGAAATATTTGATTTTTTTATAACATCTTTTATGGTTTTTATTGAAGCAATCCACCAATCAATTGGAATTTGTTCAGCCCATCCAGGTTTAGGAGTTATAAGTTTATAATCACTTGTACTTGAAGCTACTAGTTTACCATTTTCATCTATTATTATGGTTCTTGTTGAAGTTGTTCCTACATCAAGGCCTAAAAGAAATCTCATAACTTTTAAAATAATTACTTTTTATATTATTTCATTCTTTTTGCTAATATTAATTCGATATCACCCCTGTGATTTTCAGGGTCAAAATATGCTTCCATTATCTCTTCGTTGGGTAAACTGTTGATT